>ENA-OQAX01000408-OQAX01000408.1-human-gut-metagenome-genome-assembly--contig:-NODE-408-length-10314-cov-2.578482_pt1 | contig 10314 bp, 12 predicted proteins | sample MGYA00242741_ERZ504539 | MGnify/ENA primary metagenome ERZ504539 (study PRJEB26092, sample SAMD00036277) | human gut metagenome | host: Homo sapiens | study: EMG produced TPA metagenomics assembly of... | reverse complement strand
TGGGGCTCCGGACCAGAAATGACAACATTCTTTCTACTGCGGCGTCGAACTGAAAACAGATAACAAGAAATGGGAGAAATATGTAGCACCGATCCTTGGAAAACCGACATGATCATTTTTGCCTTTTGGCGCAGATATCGGCGACTGGGAAGGATATACCTCTGATAATGCCAAGTATGAATATTATAAGAGTCGTGGCTACCGCTATTTCTGCAATGTAGATTCCAGTCAGTATTTTGTGCAGATCACAAGTGAGTATTTCCGACAGGGAAGACGGAACCTGGATGGTTATCGTATGTATTATAATCCGGATATGCTCAGCGACCTGTTTGATGTATCTGAAGTCTGGGACGATTCCAGACCGACACCGGTTCCAGAAATGTAAGGAAATAGATTTTACAAAAGTATACAGAAAAATGTTTATAATCTATTATGGTTAGAATATATGTGTATTTTTCAGATGATTTTTGATATGAAGGGAGTAAGATATGAAGAAAAAAACATATCTCGTTGTGCTTGCATTGTGTACAGCGCTGGCGATAACAGCCTGCGGCACATCTGCAGACAATAAAGGGGAAACAAAATCTACAGCAGAAACACAGGATACAGCCGATAAAACAGATTCAGCAGAATCAGGATCGGATTCAGATAAAAACAGCAAAGATACAGCTTCCGGAGATACAAGACTTGTTTCTGTGGATGATGTGAGCAAATATATAACGATCGGACAGTATAAAGGCCTGACACTTGATAATTCTGTAGAAGCTGTGACCGATGACATGGTTGATGGAAGGGTTCAGGAAGAACTTCAGAATAAGGCAGAGGAAGTAACAGAAGGTACGGTTCAGAACGGTGACATTGTTACGATCAATTACGTAGGAACCAAAGACGGAGTAGCTTTTGACGGAGGTACAGCCAACAATTATGAGCTGACGATCGGTTCCGGAACTTTTATTGATGGTTTTGAAGATGGAATCATCGGAATGAAAAAAGGCCAGACAAAAGATCTCGACCTTACATTTCCGGAAGAATATTCATCCGAAGAACTGGCAGGCCAGGAGGTTGTGTTTAAAGTTACATTGCAGAGCTTCAAACGTGCTCCCGAACTGACCGATGACTGGGCAGCCAAGAATACTGACTGTAAGACTGCGGAAGACTACAAAAAAGAAATCCGCAAGACACTGGAAGAAGAAGCAAAAACAAGCGCCCAGAATACTCTTCGTGAGACAGCATGGAACACAGTGCTCTCTGCTTCCGAAGTAAAAGAATACCCACAGGATGATCTGGATACGGCAAAAACAGAATTTAAGACTCTGTACGAAAATTATGCAAAACAGGGTGATATGACCCTGGAGGATTTTGTAAAGGCACAGGGCATTTCCATGGATGATTTTGAAGAGCAGAGCAGCCAGTATGCGGAATATAAGGTGAAACAGAACCTGATCGTGCAGGGAATCATGGATGCGGAAAATATGACACTTGAGGATGAAAAATCTCTTGGTATCCAGAACGAACTGATCAAATCATATAATGTAAAAGATATCGCGGCACTGGTAGATAAGTATGGCCAGGCAGCTGTGGATGAATCTATCGGACTGCTCCGTGTGGAGGACTTTATCATAGATAACGCAACCGTTGAAGAAAAAGTAACTGCCGGTGACACACAAGGTGTGGACGGAGATGATCCGTCTGTAGATGGAAGCAGTGCTGAGGGAACTGTTGACGAAGAGCTGGAAACGGCAGAAGCGACAGATATGGTTCCTGAGGAAGAACCGACAGAAGAGGCAGACAGCGCATCAGATGCATCAGCAGAATAACAAAAATCACACGCATTATGTGATGCGTACAAAAAAGTGCGGGGCCCGGGAGAATTTCCGGGAACCGCTTTTTTGACAGTAACACATAAAAAGAAAATTAAGAGATTCTTTCGGGAATTACCATTGTATTTGAACATTAAATGCGGTATGATTAAGTTTAGACATTAAGGAAAGTTATAAATATATAGACGGGGATATAATCAAATGGACAAAAGAGTTTTGCGCGAGAGAATGCGCAGAAAGCAGCAGCAAATAAGACGGCGGCGGATGATGAAGCGGATAACCTGTGTGGTTGCGGCGATTCTTCTGCTGGTTTTTGTTGTTCGAGGAGTAATTTTACCAATCGTCAACCGTGTAGGCGGAGGAAGCAGTAAGGGTACGGAGACTGTGAATGTACAGGCGAATACAGCAGGAACTTCCTCAGATGGAAGTACGGAGGATGCATCTGCATCGGCTGATTCGGCTACATCGGATTCATCCGGTGACAGCAGTACAGATGCTGTGGTGATGCCGATAAAGGGCAGTACAGCAGGAGACAGACTTTCTGTTATGACGACCGGGATGGCATGAAGACTCCACAGGAAAGTGGTATCAGAATCCGGATGGTACATATTATATCAATGGTTTTGCCGAAATCGACGGAACTACATACAGTTTTGATGAGAATGGTTATATGCAGACAGGATGGGTTGAGAAAGGTGTGAAGGATTATTACTTTAATGAAGATGGTTCTTATGATCCTTCCAAGACGTCCGATGATCGCACTGACCTTTGATGATGGACCGGGAGAGTATACAGAGACTCTTCTTGATACAGTTGAGAAATATAATATTCATGTTACCTTCTTTATGCTGGGACAGAATGTTGAGGGACGGGAATCTACTGTACAGAGAATGTTACAGCTTGGATGTGAGATTGGTAACCATACTTGGGATCATCCGGAGCAGACTCTTCCGAATATGGATCTGGATTCTGTTGTACAGGAATTCCAGAAAACAGATGACGAGCTGGTGAAAGCCTGCGGACAGGCTGCAACCGTGTGCCGTGCACCGTATGGAGCAATCACAGAAGAACAGATGGCAGCAGTAGGCAAACCGTTTTTCATGTGGTCCACAGACTCCCTGGACTGGAAACTGATGGATGCGGATGCGGATTACAATGAGATCATGAACAGCGATCTGAGTGATGGTTCTATCATTCTGATGCATGATATCCATGAGCCATCTGTAAAATGTGCTACTGAGAAGTTGATTCCGGAACTGGTCAATGAGGGATATAAGCTGGTGACAGTCAGTGAACTTGCAGCAGCTAAAGATGTTACTTTACAGAGTGCTTCCTATTCTGACTTCTGGGACAGCTCTCTTCAGGCTGGACGTGTTGCCGGTTATGCGGGAAACTCCAGTGATTCAACAGACAGCAGTGATTCTTCTGACGGAAGTACAACTTCTGATGACAGCGCTTCTGCAGACAGTACCTCCGCAGATAGTACAGACGTCAGTGATGGTTCCACAGACAGTACAGTCAGTGACGGATCGGACGGTTCTTCTGATGGAAGTGGTGATGGATCAGATGGTTCCACAGACGGAAGCAGTGACGGATCGGATGGTTCTTCCGACGGAAACTATGATGATGGAAGCTACGATGACGGAAGCTATGATGATGGCTCCTATGACGATGGTTCCTATGATGAGGAAGTGAAGAATACTAAAGAATAATACCAGGAGACCTGAGTGACAAAATGTGTGTCATTCAGGTCTCTTTTTTGACTTTATACGACACTGTCGGATAATAGACACATATTATATGGGAGGGTTTTTCCTTGACTGAAAATATGGGGATTGGTATAATTATAGAATAAAAAACTCCACTTAAAATTGGGGAATGGACGGTGGCAGAACTATAAAGGGAGGTACCTGAAAATGGGAAAGAAATTACAATTTACGGAGCTTGACCAGTATCTGTTCGGTCAGGGCACGAATTATGATATTTACAGGAAACTGGGAGCACATCCGGATACACAAGAACCGGAAAAAAGGAGTTTATTTTGCAGTGTGGGCACCTAATGCACAGGCGGTTTCTGTTGTAGGTGAGTTCAACGAATGGGACACAAAGAAGAATCCCATGAAAAAAGTTGGACCCATTGGTGTTTATGAGATATTTGTACCGGGAGCGAAGATTGGACAACTGTATAAATTTTACATTACAGGTGCACATGGCGAGGAACTTTACAAGGCAGATCCCTATGCCAACGCTGCTGAGATGCGTCCTGGAACAGCCTCCCGTGTTACCGACATCACCAATTATAAATGGAAAGATGATACCTGGATGAAGAACCGTGAGGCCTTTGATCCGGATACAAGTGCCATGTCTATTTATGAGGTGCATCCGGGTTCATGGATGAAACATCCGCAGACTGCGGAAGACGAGGATGGTTTCTATTCCTACAGAGAACTGGCGCCGAAGCTTGCCCAGTATGTCAAAAAAATGGGTTACACACATGTTGAGCTTATGGGCATCGCAGAGCATCCTTTTGACGGTTCCTGGGGTTATCAGGTTACCGGCTATTATGCACCGACCTCCCGTTACGGAACACCACAGGATTTCAAATATATGGTTGATTATCTCCATCGCCAGAAGATTGGTATTATCCTTGACTGGGTACCGGCGCACTTCCCGAAGGATGCACACGGACTTGCCAACTTTGACGGAACTGCAGTATACGAGCATGCAGATCCGAGACAGGGCGAGCATCCGGACTGGGGGAACCAAGATCTACAATTACGGACGTCCGGAAGTAAAGAATTTCCTGATCGCCAATGCCCTTTACTGGGTAGAAGAATGCCACGTTGACGGTCTCCGTGTAGACGCGGTTGCATCCATGCTCTATCTGGATTACGGTAAAAAAGACGGTGAGTGGGTTGCCAATAAATACGGTGGAAACAAGAACCTGGAAGCCATTGAATTCTTCAAGCATCTGAATACGGTTGTTCTCGGAAGAAATCATGGAACTGTCATGATTGCGGAGGAATCTACCGCATGGCCGATGGTAACCGGCAAGGCAGAAGATGACGGCCTGGGATTCTCCCTGAAATGGAATATGGGATGGATGAACGATTTCCTGGAATATATGAAGCTGGATCCGTATTTCCGTAAATTTAATCATAATAAGATGACATTTTCCATGACTTATGCATACAGTGAGAAGTTATGTTCTGGTTCTTTCCCACGATGAGGTAGTACATCTGAAGTGCTCCATGCTGGAAAAAATGCCAGGCGAACTGGATGATAAATTCAAGAACCTGAAGGCTGGCTATACCTTCATGTTCGGACATCCTGGTAAGAAACTTCTGTTTATGGGACAGGATTTTGGACAGCTCCGGGAGTGGAGTGAGGCCAGAGAGCTTGACTGGTATCTTCTTGGAGAGGAGAATCATCAGAAACTGCAGCAGTATGTCAGTGATCTTCTTCATATTTACAGGAAATATCCGGCACTTTATGGTGCGGACAATGATCCGTCTGCATTTGAGTGGATCAATGCCAACGATGGCGACAGAAGCATCTTTAGTTTTGTGAGAAAATCCCCCACAAGACGTAACAACATTCTGGTTGTATGCAACTTCACGCCGGTAGCACGTCCGGATTACCGTGTAGGTGTACCGAAGAAGAAACAGTACAAACTGATTATGAATGAGCAGGGACTTCTTCCGAAAGGCAAGGCATTCAAGGCAGAGAAGAAGAACTGCGACAACCGGGAATTTTCTTTTGCATATCCGCTGGAAGCTTATGGAGTCGGCGTATTTACATACTGATATTCCGGGTTGACAAATGTCTTTTTGGACAGTATAGTAAGCCATATAAAGGAGAGTAGCTGGCACGTCAGTGTTCATGATGTCGTCAATCTCGATGGGTGAATGCCTGTCCGTATCGTGATGAAACAGCGAGACTTTTTATTGCATGTTTTTTGTGCAATAAAAGTCTCTTTTTTTACGATTCTGCCCATACTGTTAACAGGGATTTTGCTGAGGATCTGTAAAGGAGGAATGGTATCTGTGAAAGCTTATTACAATGAAACGGTAGAAACTGTACGCAGAGATCTGAATGGGGAACAGGATTTTCTGACGAATGAGGAAGTAAAAAGAAGGCAGGAAAAATTCGGATTCAATGAACTTGCGGAAGGTAAGAAAAAAGTGGTCTGCAGATTTTTCTGGAACAGTATAAAGATTTTTCTGGTGCTGATCCTGATTGTTTCGGCGGTGGTTTCCCTGTTCCTGGGGGAAACAGAGAGTGCGGCGGTAATTCTGGTTGTGATTACTATGAATGCTATTCTGGGAACTGTGCAGACCATTAAGGCAGAGAATTCCCTGGAAAGCCTGAAACAGCTGGCTGCACCGGAGGCGAAGGTGGTTCGAAACGGTGCAGTGGTGAGAATTCCGGGAAGGGAAATTACAGTAGGAGATGTGGTCCATCTGGAGGCTGGAGACTATATTCCGGCGGACGGACGTGTGCTGGAAAGTGCCAGCCTTAAGGTTGATGAAAGTGCACTTACCGGAGAAAGCATTGGTGTAGATAAGATCAGCGCTCCGCTTACCGGGGAACTTCCGTTGGGAGATCGCAGGAACATGGTATTTTCCGGAAGCTATGTGACTTATGGAAGAGGTGTTTTTCTTGTAACCGGGATTGGAATGAACACAGAAGTAGGAAAAATCGCCGGTCTTTTTAAAGAATACTTCGGAGAAGAAAACACCGCTTCAGATTAATCTGGATCGCTTTGGGAAAAAGCTTCTATGATCATTCTTCTGTTATGTGCTGTACTTTTTTGCCCTGCAGGTGCTGAAAGGCGGAGCTGTTGCAGATGCATTTCTCTTTGCAGTGGCACTGGCTGTGGCGGCGATTCCGGAAGCACTCAGTTCCATTGTGACAATTGTGCTGGCGTTTGGAACCAGAAAGATGGCGAAAGAAGGAGCAATCATACGGAAACTGCAGTCTGTGGAAGGGCTGGGAAGTGTATCGGTAATTTGTTCTGACAAAACGGGAACACTGACACAGAACCGGATGACCATTGAACATTATTATGTGGATGGACGGGATATTCCGGCAGATCAGATTGATCCGGCGAACCCATTGCAGGAACAGATGCTGAAGTTCAGCATTCTCTGCAATGATTCTACCAATGTGGAAGGCCAGGAGATCGGAGATCCTACAGAAACAGCAATGGTAAACCTGGGAGATAAAAAAGGAATTTCGGCACAGGAAGTCAGGGATGCCTGTCCGAGAAGCAGCGAGGTTCCTTTTGACAGTGATCGGAAACTGATGTCTACCTTCCATAAGATGAAGGATGGATATACCATGATCACCAAAGGCGCGGTAGATGTGATGCTGAAACGTGTGGATTATATCCAGAAAGGTGGAAAAATCTTTCCTGTTACAGAGGTGGATGTGGAAACATCTGCAGAGTTAATGAACAGTATTCAGAGTCAGGTTTACGTGTTCTTGGAATCGGATACCGCCATTTTCCGGTGGAAAAAAATATCTCCACAGAGGATGAACAGGGGCTGGTTTTTCTGGGGTTACTGGCAATGATGGACCCGCCCCGTACGGAAAGTGCAGCGGCGGTTTCGGACTGTAAGCGTGCAGGTATCTGCCCGGTGATGATTACAGGAGATCATAAGGTGACAGCAGCCGCTATTGCAAAGAGAATCGGAATTCTGGATGATATTTCCCAGGCCTGTGAGGGTGTTCAGATTGATGGTATGAGTGATGAGGAGCTTAACGAGTTTGTGGAAAATATCCGGGTGTATGCACGTGTGACGCCAGAGCATAAGATACGTATTGTGCGTGCGTGGCAGGAGAGGGGAAACATTGTGGCCATGACCGGAGATGGAGTCAATGATGCACCTGCACTGAAACAGGCAGATGTGGGAGTTGCTATGGGGATCACAGGAACAGAGGTAGCAAAAGATGCGGCTTCAATGATTCTGACCGATGATAATTTTGCCACGATCATCAAGGCTGTGGAGAGTGGACGAAATATTTATGAAAATATCAAAAAGGCTATACAGTTCCTTCTTTCCGGAAATTTTTGCGGCGATCCTGGTAGTGATTGCAGCTTCTCTGATGAATCTTCCAGTGCCTTTTGCACCAGTTCATCTTCTGTTTATCAACCTGCTTACGGACAGTCTGCCGGCCATTGCTCTGGGGCTGGAACCTTACCATCATGATGTGATGGGAAAAAAGCCCAGACCTGTAAAAGAATCTATTCTTACAAAAGAGTTCCTGATCCGTGTTGGTGTGGAAGGTGGTGTGATCGGTGCTGTGGTACTGACGGCATTTCTGATTGGCTACCGGGACGGCAATGAGGTACTGGCAGGTACCATGGCGTTTGCAGTGCTGTGTCTGTCCAGATTACTTCACGGATATAACTGTAAGGCTGGAAAACCGGTAATCTTTACAGGGGAATTTTTTGATAATCGCTTTATGCAGGGAGCATTTCTGTCTGGATTTGTGCTTCTTACAGCTGTGCTTGCAGTTCCGGTGCTTCATGGATTTTTTGCGGTGCAGACGCTTAAGATTGGAGAACTTTTGGCGGTTTACGGACTGTCAGGGGTAAGTATGCTGGTGATTCAGGGACTGAAACGGATGGTAAAGTTCTGATGATGTAAAAAAATACCGGGGATCCGGATCCTTTGAAGTGTGTACTTCAGGGATGCCGGATCTCCGGTATTTTTTATGCACGTTGCTGGATTGGCTGGTTTGCTGAGTCGAGCGAATCTTCGCAATCCGCATTCGTTAAAGCTTTATTCTTCACTTTCGTCGTAACTGTCATCGTAAGAGCCGTCGTCGTAGGAACTGTCGTCATAGGAACCGGAATCATCATCAGAACCATCATCTGAGGAGTCGTCTGTGCTGCCGGAACCGTTATCAGCAGAATTGAAGTTTTCGGAATTGATGTCGATTCCTTTGTCTGCATAATATTGCTCTGCTGTGATGGAATCCGTATCTTCTACGATATTTCCGGAAGCATCGATCATGTTCAGGTCTGTATTAATGGTTACGTCCAGAAGATTGGTTCCTGTGGATGGGGTAACATTCATGGACATGATCTCATTGAATTTCTTTTTCAGGTTGTCGAGAGTGAATACACCGGAACCAATGTATTTCTGGACACCGTTCTGAGATGCCAGTTCTTCCGTATAGTCGGAAAGCATATATGGCCCAAATTCTCCGGCATCACTGTTATAGTGCATGACCAGAGGTTCTACGGTTGGAGTCAGGATTCAATTGAAGTTTTTCCATCTTTTACTGTTTTCTGGATGGTGAATTTTGCCATTCCGCCAAGGAGCTCTTCCAGTTTCTGCTGGGTGGATACAAAATTTCCCAGAGAGTAGAAGACTACGGTTTCATTGCCTTTATCATCGGTGAGACGGCCGTATGGCTGAAGTACGTGAGGATGTCCTCCGATAATGACATTTACACCCTGTTCCATGAGGTAGGCTGCCCATTGCTTTTCGTATTCATTTGGCATGGTTTCGTCTTCAGTGCCCCAGTGAGCCACGAAGATGATGCAGTCGGCCTGCTGTTTGGCTTTCTGGATCATGGTTGTGATCTTGTCCTTACGGATCATGTCGATCATGTAGTCTTTTCCTTCAATGCCTCCTACGTTTTGTTCCGTAGGTATAATCCAGAAATGCAATTTTTTATACCGTTTACTTCGCGGATCTTGACGGTGTCTGCATCTTCCTGTGAGTCGTGGATTCCAAGAAGTGTGACATCCGGATAGGTGGTTTTCCAGAAATTCAATGTGTCGGTGAGAAAACCTTCGCCGAAATCATCAATGTGATTGTTGGCGGATTCCACTACGTTTGAATCCGGCTTTTATGATGGCGTCTCCTACTTCGGTCGGGGTTGCGAAGGAGGGGTAGGAGCTTACGCTGTCATGGTCGGTTGTGAAGACGGTTTCCTGGTCGATCATTTTGATGTCTGCGTCTTTGATGGCGTCCTGGATGTGGGTGTAGATTTTGTCGTAGTTCCAGTTACCGTCAGAGGATGCGCCTGCGTCTATGAGGCTCTGGTGGTAGAGGTTGTCGCCTACTGCGATGACAGAGGCTGTGGTGGTTTCACCGGTGGTAGTGGTGGTTTCCTGTTTTTCTTTTGAAATGGTGGCTTTTTTGCGGGCATCTATGGCTGGTTTACGGATGAGGCGGTAGTCCAGCTGGTTGAAGAAGAGGACCAGAATAGCCAGGACAACGATGGAGGCTATGAGGCTCAGGCGGGCGTTGCTGCGCTCGCGGAAGTTTAATGGGATGTTGTCCTTGGGGTTGCGCCTGATGGGGCGTTTGGGTTCGCGGAGAGGATCCGGGGTGGATTCTCTTTTGAGGACTCGTTTGAGGGAGTCGGGGATTTTGATGTTGGGTGAGAATTTCATTTATGGTTTACCTTGTCTTTCTTTGGATTTTGAATGTAATTGGTTTGCGTGGTTGTATTATAGCAGATTTTTTTT
>ENA-OQAX01000407-OQAX01000407.1-human-gut-metagenome-genome-assembly--contig:-NODE-407-length-10326-cov-1.950976_pt1 | contig 10326 bp, 15 predicted proteins | sample MGYA00242741_ERZ504539 | MGnify/ENA primary metagenome ERZ504539 (study PRJEB26092, sample SAMD00036277) | human gut metagenome | host: Homo sapiens | study: EMG produced TPA metagenomics assembly of... | reverse complement strand
TGAAGATGGTAGATGTACAAACATCCCGGATTGACGGTACACAGAAGTATCTGTTCCGTCTCAGTGATGGAAATGTGATAGAGAGTGTTCTCATGCGGTATAAACATGAAATTCTGTCTGTATTTCTTCTCAGGTGGGATGCCGCATGGGATGCAGATTCTGTGCATCTACCATAGGAGGACTGACCAGATGTCTTCTCCCGTCAGAAATGCTGGATCAGATATACAGGATACAGGCTCTGACAGGAGAAAGAGTTTCCAATGTTGTGGTCATGGGAACGGGGGAACCTCTTGATAATTATGAAAATCTTCTCAGGTTTATACATATCCTGACAGAAGACGGAGGACTTCATATCAGTCAGAGAAACCTGACTGTATCTACCTGTGGGCTGGTTCCGAAGATTTATGACCTTGCAAAAGAAAAGCTTCAGATGACACTTGCACTTTCCCTTCACGCACCTAATGATGTGAAGCGACGGGAACTGATGCCGATCGCAAACAAAATACAGCATGGATGAGGTTCTGGAAGCCTGCCGTTATTATTTTAAAGAAACCGGGCGCAGGATCACATTTGAATACAGTCTGGTAGCCGGAGTTAATGACAGCGATGAGGATGCAAGGGAACTTTCCGGCAGAATCAGAGATATGAACTGCCATGTAAATCTGATTCCGGTAAACCCTATTAAGGAACGTTCCTTTGTGCGTTCAACAAGACAGGCTGTGGAGAATTTCAAAATAAAACTTGAAAAATGTGGAATAAATGTTACTATTAGAAGAGAAATGGGCAGTGATATTGATGGTGCCTGTGGACAGTTAAGAAAAAGTTATATGGAAAAACAGAAAGCGAGAAGTGACATGAGGATATATTCAGCTACTGATGTCGGGCAAAAGCGGAAGATGAACCAGGATTATGTGTTCGCAACTGCTGACCCGGTTGGAAATCTTCCGAATCTGTTTGTTGTTGCAGATGGTATGGGTGGTCATAATGCAGGTGATTATGCATCCTCTCATGCGGTTACATCTATGGTGGAGGAAATCCGGCAGGATGCGGATTTTAATCCGGTAAAGGTAATCCGTCATGCCATTGAATGTGTAAATACCGAGATTCTTACCCAGGCACAGCAGGATGAGAAACTCAGAGGAATGGGAACAACGATAGTGGCAGCTACTATCGTAGGACATTACGCTTATGTGGCAAATGTAGGTGACAGCAGACTTTATGTGATCGGAGAGAAGATTCAGCAGATAACAAAGGATCACTCACTGGTGCAGGAGATGGTAAGAATGGGAGAACTTGACCCTGAACAGGCAAGGAAGCATCCGAAGAAAAATATCATTACAAGAGCACTTGGAGCAGAGAAACAGTGGATATTGATTTCTTTGATCTGAAACTGGAACCCGGAGATGTAGTTTTGATGTGTTCGGACGGGCTCAGCAATATGGTTGAGGACAGCCAGCTGAGGGAAATCATTTCTGACACATCTACAGATCTGGATGAAAAAGGCAGGATACTTATAAGAGAAGCAAATCGCAATGGCGGCAAGGATAATATTGCAATTGTATTGGTAGAACCATTCGCAGACGAGGTGAAAGCATGTTAAAAACGGGAACGATCATAGCAGAACGCTATGAGATATTAGGAAAAATTGGTACCGGCGGAATGGCGGACGTATACAAGGCAAAAGACCATAAGCTGAATCGGTTTGTTGCTGTAAAAGTTCTTAAGCCGGAATTCAGAGAGGATACGACGTTTATCCGCAAGTTTAAAAGTGAGGCTCAGGCTGCAGCAGTTCTGACACATCCGAATATAGTGAATGTATTTGATGTTGGTGACGATAACGGAGTTTATTACATTGTTATGGAGCTTATTGAGGGAATTACTCTCAAGGAGTACATTTCCAAAAAGGGAAAGCTTTCTGTAAAAGAAGCAACCAGTATTGCAATCCAGGTCTCCATGGGACTGGAAGCTGCACACAGCCATGGGATTGTACATCGTGATGTAAAACCGCAGAATATTATCATTTCCAATGGATGGAAAGGTAAAGTAACAGATTTTGGTATTGCAAGAGCCGCTTCTTCCAATACCATAAGCTCAAATGTAATGGGATCTGTTCATTACAGTTCACCGGAACAGGTCAGAGGCGGATACAGTGATGAGAAGAGTGATATTTATTCACTGGGTATCACAATGTATGAAATGGTTACAGGGAAGGTTCCTTTTGACGGAGATACCACAGTAGCTATTGCTATCAAACATCTTCAGGAAGAGATTGTTCCTCCAAGTGTTTATACACCGGAGCTTCCCCACAGTCTGGAGCAGATCATTCTGAAATGTACACAGAAAAGCGTGGATCGCCGTTATCAGAACATGGAGGATGTGATCGCAGATCTGAAGCATTCTCTGATCGATCCACAGGGAGATTTCGTAACGCTGACGTCTGTGGATAACGAAGCAAAAACAGTTGTGATCTCAGATAAGGAGCTTGGCGAGATCAAACATATGCCGAAGCAGATCGCAAAGTCAGAACCTGAGGCTCTGGAAGAAGAAATCAATGAAACAGATTATGATGATGAGCCGGAAGTGAAAAAGCACAGGAAGAAATCAGATAAGCCTGAGAAAAAGAAAAAAGGAGGCGGACATGGGCTGACTATTGTAATGCTTCTGATGGGTGTTGTGATTCTGATAGCAATCATTCTGGTCGCAGGAAAGGCGTCCGGACTTATTGGAAGTAACAATGATACAGACAAAAAAAACTGAGGCCTCAGATACATCGGAATCAGATGATGACGGAATGGTAACTGTGCCGAATCTGGTAGGAAAAACAGAGGATGAAGCAAAGAATATCACAAAGGATATGAAACTGGGTATTCAGCCTATGGGCGAGGAGGCTTCAAATCAGGCAAAAGGAACCATTTCTTCACAGGATATTCCAAAGGGAAGTAAAGTAGAGCAGTATACGACCATTAAGTATTATATCAGCAAGGGTGCACAGCAGATCACAATTCCGGATGTGGATGGACAGACCGGAGTAGACGCACAGCAGACTCTGGAAGATATGGGATTAACTGTTGAGATACAGAAAGAATACAGTGAATTAAAATGATGATGGTACTCCGGTTACAGATCCGGGATATGCAGTCTCCACAACTCCGGCAGCCGGAAACTCTGTTTCAGCAGGAGACAGCGTAACACTGCTTGTCAGCCGAGGTGTGGACTATGGAGACAGTGTGGAGGTTCCAAGTGTTGTCGGAATGACAAAGAATGATGCAGTTACTACTTTTGGTAAGTTCCTCAATGTGGAAGTAAAAGAGGAAAAGAGTACAGAGGTGGCAGAAGGAGAAGTAATTTCACAGGAACCGGAAGCCGGAAACTGGGAAGATCCGGATAATGTAAATGTTGTGATCACAGTAAGTACCGGAGCTCAGGAACCTTCGGCTCAGAGTGACAGCGCAGATACTGCTGCATCATCTGATGCTCCGGCACAGACAGCAGATAACAGTGCGGCGGCAGCAGCCGGGGAAGTATGGAAATGTACACAGACTCTGAATACTCCGTCAGGATATTCCGGAGGTCCGGTTCGTCTGGAACTGATCCAGAATGTAAACGGAACACCGACAGCTTCAGTTGTTCTGGAAGATCAGGTAATCCAGTTCCCATATGATCTGGATATCACAGGTGCACCTGGTATCAGCGAGGGTACTTTGTATCTGTCTGAACAGATTAGCGGAACTTATCAGGAACTCGGAAATTATTCTATTACATTTGCTAAGGCTGAATGATCCATGCAGGGAAAGATAATAAAAGGAATTGCAGGATTTTATTACATCTATGCAGAAAATGATGAGATTTATGAATGCAAAGCAAAGGGAATATTCAGAAAAGATAAACAGAAACCTCTTGTAGGGGATAATGTGGAGATAGAGGTTTTGGATGAACAGGAGAAGGAAGGCAGTGTGACTGCCATCCTTCCCAGAAAAAATTCATTGATCCGTCCGGCCGTTGCCAATGTGGATCAGGCTTTTGTGATTTTTGCGATGGAGAATCCTAAACCTAATTTTTATGCTGCTTGACCGTTTTCTGATCATGATGGAGAAAGAGAATGTTCCGGCAGTCATATGTTTTAACAAGAAAGATCTTGCAAAACAGGAAGAACTGGAGCTTTTATATGAAACCTATAAGAGCTGTGGATATGATGTGATTTTTTCCAGTACTTTTAATGGAGAGGGGCTGGATGAAATACGTGAGATCCTGAAAGGAAAAACAACTGTAGTTGCAGGACCTTCCGGTGTGGGAAAATCTTCAATTACCAATGCACTGCAGGAAAATGTACAGATGGAAACCGGGGAGATAAGTAAGAAGCTGAAACGTGGAAAGCATACCACGCGTCATTCTCAGGTGATACCGGTGGGACATGATACTTATCTGATGGATACACCGGGATTTTCTTCTTTATATCTGACAGATATAGAAGAACAGGAACTTAAGGCGTATTTTCCGGAGTTTCGCAGATATGAAGAACAGTGCAGGTTTCAGGGATGCAGACATATCCATGAACCGGACTGTGGCGTGAAAGCAGCATTGGCTGAGCATGAGATCAGCCAGCTTCGCTATGAAGATTATCTGGGACTTTATAATGAATTAAAAAGAGAAAAGGAGATTCTAATTATGTATCAGTTGTGCCCTTCTATTTTATCGGCAGATTTTAACCGTTTGGGCGAACAGATCAAAACCCTGGAAAAAGAGGGGATTGAATGGCTTCATATTGATGTTATGGATGGTGATTTTGTACCGAGTATTTCTTTTGGAATGCCGGTGATAAAGTCTATCCGAAAGGAATCAAAGTTGTTTTTTTGATGTACATCTCATGGTTACAGAGCCTGAGAGATATATCAGAGATTTTGTGGAATGTGGGGCAGATTCCATTACAGTACATGCGGAGGCATGTGAAGATCTTGAGAGAACTATTGAACAGATCAGGGAAGCAGGTGTGAAGGTGGGAGTTTCCATCAAACCGGCTACACCTGTAAACGATATAAGTCATATGCTCAGCGATGTGGATATGGTTCTGATCATGACTGTACAGCCGGGATTTGGCGGTCAGAAGTATATGGAAGAATGTACGGAAAAGATCAGGGAAGTACGTGAACTGATCGAGGCCGAGAATCTGGATGTAGATGTTCAGGTTGACGGTGGCATCAATGATGAGACAATGGAGACAGTGCTCACAGCAGGTGCAAATCTGCTGGTAGCAGGTTCTTATGTTTTCAACGATGATCTGGCAAAAAATGTAAAACATGCCAGAGAACGAATGGATGAGATCATAAGAAGGATTGACTGAGGAAGAGCATGATAGATACGATAATTGTAAGCGGGGGCAATATCCACAGTGATTTTGCCCTCGATTTTTTAAAAAAGAATGAAGCCTGTCTGATCACAGCTGATAAAGGGCTGGAATTCTTTCTGGAACATCAGCTTTTGCCGGATGCAGTTATTGGAGATTTTGACAGTCTGTCTGAAGATGGAAAAAAATTTCTGGAAATTCAGGAAGAAAAAGTTATGGACAGTGAAATTCCCTATGGGGGAATGACTGAGTGGAAAGTGCAAAAAGGCTTTAGAAATGAGATAAAAGAAATAAAGGTTATCCGCCTGAGACCGGAAAAAGATGATTCAGATACACAGTCTGCCATGAATTATGCGATCAGGACCGGTGCAAAAGAGATAGTGATCTTTGGTGTGACAGGAAACAGAGTAGACCATCTGATGGCGAATTTCGGACTCCTTGTCCTGGCACAAAACCAGGGGGCAGAAGTAACACTTGTGGATCAGTATAATTATATGAAGCTTATTTCAGACGGAACAGTTCTGAAAAAGTCAGAACAGTTTGGAAAATATGTGTCATTTTTTCCATTTGGAGGAAATGTGACAGATCTGACTCTGGAAGGATTTAAATATCCCCTGAGTAACTATTGTCTGACAGCAGCAGACAGTGGACTTACTGTAAGCAATGAGATCATCAGCGAATATGCCAGAGTTACCTTCAGCTCAGGGGAGTTGCTTATGATAATGTCAAGAGACTAAAACACAAGACACGTTTTTTGATGAGTTTCCCAGGGAGGCACTGGAGCTTGCAGATGAGCTGAATTTACCGCTTTTTTTACTTTATAGGAAAGACCGCCTGCGGTGCTCTGCTGAATTAAAAAAATGCCCGCACGGAGGCGGGCATGATAACAAGAAAATCTCTGGATTAGAAAATATAAAAATTTTACTCGCCAAATCGTTATCAGATTCTTCATCATTTAGAAGATAATCCATATCTGGAAGTCCATTCTCGTTTCTCCTGCTATATAATATTTTTGTAAATCATTTTGCATGGATGTCCGCTGGTAATAAGTATTTATGATATCCTGTAAAGTAATCGTATTCATCTTTTTCTTCAGCGTTTTTTTGAATTTCATTATAGAATCCCTGCAAAGATAACTGAATATTAATACCAACACCGCAATCAGGATTGGTATGAGTATCTAAATGAAGCAGCGGTTTCTCACCTTCAACTGCCTTATAAATATCCAGCAATGTAATCTGGTCTGCCGGTTTTGAAAGAGAAGGATGGGCATGTCCGGCTACACTGGTCATAAGTCCGGCCTTTTTTAGTTTTAACATAAGCTGGCGTACAAAGCTAGGATTTGTATGGACACTTTCTGCAATTGAGGCGCTGGAGAGAGATTTTTCCTGGTTGATAGCAATCAGAACCATCACATGAACAGTATCACTTAATTTCGTTGAATATTTCATGATAAGAAACTCCTTGTAGTATGATATAATGATTTTGCTTTCACATTTTTGAGACAAAAATATTTCTGGTTTGTCTAAAACATTTCAAGTTCTCAACAGTTCTTTCCAATATGTTGAGAAACTGTGCATATTTATTATTTTGATGATTGTAAATAATATAATTACAACTATAATGAAATTTAAAGGAAAAGTCAACACAGATACTATAAATATTCACAAAGGAGAACTTATGGAATACAAAAATCAAACAGAAAATCGTGCATTTCAGGAAATGTTGCAGGCAGCAGTAAAACGGCTGCAAAATCGTTCCGGAGAGGATATTGCTGCAAAAAGCGGGGCTGTTTTTTATAGCAGCCGAAATGTGCTTGAAGTACTGAGTTTTTATGAAACGATTGAAATTCAACTCCCTGAGTTTCGTATTAACTCAGACATGGACGAATGGCATTATCTGACATTGCTGCATTATCTGGATATGGCCGATGGAACAGAAGGTTCACAGAAGCTCATTACTTTTGGTAACTTGAAAGATGGATTGATTCGAGGAACCAAGTTTGACCGGACTGCAGAGCAGAAACTGGAAAAGCTTTTGCAGGATAAAGATCCTGAGAAAATTCAGAAAGCATGTAAAAACCTGGGTGCAGAATTCACAGAGACAAAGGCGGATCTGTGTGCTGTTTTTCCAGTTCTGCCAAGATATCCGGTAACTTTAAAGATATGGTTTGCAGATGAAGAATTTCCTGCATCTGGCAAAATATTCCTTCAGGATCATGCCGATCATTATCTGAGTGTAGAAGATGCGGTAACAGTTGGAGAAATTTTTGTTGCAAAAATTATCGGAAGCATTTTCTTCTCTCTGATCATGAATCAGAAAACTTTCCAGCCCGGATTTGATAAATTTGTCGATTACTGTCTGAATCTGTTTCCAGTCATTACAGTGATTGCGGAGCATCAGTCTGTTGATGGAAAGGCAGCCATTCATTTGAAAATAAAAAACCGATTCTGCCTGTTCAAAGGTCAGGAGGCTGTGTGACATAAGCCAGGTCACATAGCCTTCTTTTGTATTTTCTGCTATTTTTTTCCAGAAGAATAGGGGCAATTGCATCATCCAGAAACAGTGCCCTGTATTGTGATTCCATCTGTATTTTCTGACAGAACGGATAGGAACAGCTTTTTTGATTTAGACAGAATAAATGATCTACAGTTGTTAACATATCCTGAGTCATATCATTAAAAATATCTGATAATACATCATGGATATCGTAGTAATGAAGGTAAAAAGTGCCACGGTTGATTTCAGCATTTTTGCAGATCTCTGTAACTGTAATTTTCGTAAAACTTTTCTGATTTAACAATTCTAAGAACGTATCTTTTATGGTTTGCCTGGTATAGCGGGTACGGCGATCTTGTTTTCTCGTTTTTTCTGACATTATATACTCCTGTATTAGTTAGTATCATATAATTTCTCAACAATTTTTCTGATGTGTTGAGTAACCATACAAATCTCACAGATTGATTATTGTAATTTATATAGTAACAACTATAATGAGGTTTAAAGAAAAAAGTCAACAGATTGTTCAGAATTTTAGGAGGAAAAACATGGGACATGTAATTGCAGTATCAGGAAAAGGCGGCGTAGGAAAAACAACTCTTTGTGGATTGTTGATTCAGTATTTATGTGAAAGCGGAAAACGTCCGGTCCTGGCGGTGGATGCAGATGCAAATGCAAATTTGAACGAAGTGCTCGGTGTTGAGCCGGAGGTCACACTTGGGGAGCTGAGAGAAGAAATTGAGCGGGCAGGCATAGACCCACGATATCAGATTCCCTCCGGTATGACAAAACAGGCATATCTGGAAATGCGTCTTTCTGATGCGATTGCAGAAGAAGACGATTATGATTGATGGTAATGGGACGAACCCAGGGACAGGGCTGCTATTGTTTTGTAAATGGCCTTGTGCAGACCCAGGTTCAGAAACTGCAAAGTCATTATCCATATATTGTGGTTGATAACGAAGCAGGTATGGAACATATCAGCAGAGGAATCCTGCCAATGATGGAAGTTGCCATTCTTGTAAGTGACTGTTCCAGAAGAGGTGTTCAGGCAGCCGGACGTATTGCAAAGCTGATGAAGGAGTTAAACTTTAAACCACAGAAAACTGGATTGATCGTGAATCGTGTTCCAGATGGAAAACTGGATGCCGGAACTCTGGAAGAAATCCGAAATCAGGGACTGGAGCTGTTAGGGGTTGTACCACATGATGACCAGGTATATCAGTATGACTGTGATGGAAAGCCGATCATACAGCTTCCGAAAGATTCTCCTGTAAGAAGTGCACTGGGAGAAATTGTAAAGAAGTTAGGACTGTGAGTTGGAGGATTGAAGGCATGAAGATTACAGTATGTGGAAAAGGTGGCTGTGGAAAAAGTACAGTATCAGCACTGCTTGCCAAAGAATTTGAACGAATGGGAAAGACTGTCCTTGTAGCTGATTCTGATGAATCAAATTATGGGCTGCATCGCCAACTGGGAGTAAAACTTCCAAGAGACTTTATAGAGTATTTTGGCGGTAAGGAGAAAGCTTTTAAAACAATGATGGTAGGTGAGATTCTTGATACTGTGAAGTTATCTGCATTTGCAAAAAAAGTTCTATTCGGAACCATTTACATTGAATGAGATACCTGAAGAATATATTGCACGAAACAATGGTGTGATGCTTATTTCAAGCGGGAAAATACATCAGGCAAATGAAGGCTGTGCCTGCACGATGAATAGTATTTTTAAAGCAATTTATCAAACATCTGACGGTAGAAGAAAATGAAGTTGTATTGCTGGATATGGAAGCTGGTGTAGAGCATTTTGGACGTGGCGTAGATAACAGTGTAGATTTGATCTTAATGATCGTAGATCCTTCTTTTGAATCATTGAAGCTGACGAAAAAAAATCCAACAGCTTGGAGAAAGCATTGGAAAAACTGTATTTTTTGTGTTAAATAAAAGTGAACGGACAGATTTTACCAACAATGTTGGAGTCCATTGACGATCAGAGTAAGGTACTGGCAGTTATTTCAGAAGATACAGAAATTGCAAGAAAGGGACTGCTTGGAAATGAACTAATGATGGAAATTCCAGAAATTCATACGCTTGCAAGGAAAATTTTGAAACAATAAATGAGAGAAAGTAATAAGAAATGAAAATAGCCGTAACAGGAAAAGGTGGTGTAGGAAAGACTAATCTGACATGAAAATCCTTTGAATATTACTTGAAAGAATATTTTTCTCCGACAATTTTCCGCTGGCTTTTTTCGGCAGAAAGATATTGCATATGTAGGGGATATTGTTATAGATTATATGAAAAAAGTATGGAAGCAGGTGAAAGAAATGAGTTTTTTTTCAGGATGTCAGGATGCACGAAATATGATTCAATCGTAGAAATTAAAGTGCCCAAAAATGCGGTGCTGATATAGAAGTGTTTGTTCGGGACGGGAAAACGGTTGGAGACAGTGTTTGTGATCAATGTGGTTATACAATAAAAGAGAAT
>ENA-OQAX01000406-OQAX01000406.1-human-gut-metagenome-genome-assembly--contig:-NODE-406-length-10328-cov-5.992452_pt1 | contig 10328 bp, 9 predicted proteins | sample MGYA00242741_ERZ504539 | MGnify/ENA primary metagenome ERZ504539 (study PRJEB26092, sample SAMD00036277) | human gut metagenome | host: Homo sapiens | study: EMG produced TPA metagenomics assembly of... | reverse complement strand
GCACCAGCATGGCAAGGGACGTTCCCCGCCCGAACATTTCTGCGCCCGCATTACCGCGGTCCAAAAAGTAGCTTAACGCAATCAATATAACCGCCACCGGTGATAAAGGGAATCATGTGGGAAACGCCGTTCATCAGGTCGGTGTAAAGCTTGCGCCCAAATTCCTGCGTGGCGGCAGCACCATCTTTTGCGCTGCCTGCTTTACGGTTGCCCCCCATGCCCGGCACACTTTCATCCTCCGGTTCCAGTGGAGCTGTGCCGGACAGTGCGCGGTGCAGCAGCATTTCCGGGTCTTTAACGCCTGGGAAACCGGCACGCGAAGCACCGGTTTGCCCGCAAAGCGGGCGGTCTCCACGGCTTTATCCGCCGCCACAATGATGCACTCTGCGTTTTCAATTTCCTGTTCGGTCAGGTGGTTTTTCACCCCGTCTGCACCGTTGGTTTCCACCTTGATGGCAATATGCATTTCTGCCGCTTCGGCTTCCAGCGCTTCGGCCGCCATATAGGTGTGGGCAATGCCGGTGGGGCATGCCGTTACAGCCAGCACGCGGGGGGCAAGCCTCGGTTCGGTCAGCGCAGCTTCGGCCACTGCCTCGGCGCGGGCCTCGCGGGCGGTCTCGCCCTGTTCCCGCTTAGCGATCACCGCCAGAAATTCTTCCGGGGTTGCTGCTTGCTTCAATTCCTCACAGAACAGCGGTTCCATCAGCAGCTGAGCCAGCCGCGCCAACACCTGGATATGCAGGTCGTTTGCACCATCCGGAGCTGCGATCAAAAACAGCAGCCGTACCGGGGCACCATCCAGTGCCTGGTAGTCGATCGCCTCCCGCAGCGTTACTGCCGCCAGCGCGGGCACCAGCACCGCGTTGCTTTTGCCGTGGGGAATGGCCACCCCGCCGCCAACGCCGGTCGTGCCCTGGGCTTCCCGTTCCAGCACATTTTTTTCGTATTCGACTGCATCCCGCAGGCATCCGGTGCGGTCCAGCATGCCCACCATTGCGTGGATGGCCATGGCCTTATCCGCCACCTGCATATTCAGTGCAACGCGTTCCGGCACCAGTAGATCTGTGATCTGCATCGGTCGGCTGTCCCCCTTTGCTTCAAACATCCTATCCTGGGGCGAGCCCGAAAAGCCGAAAATACAGCCTGTTTTTACAAACACAACCGCCATTCTCTTTGTTTTCAGGCACACCCCTCGGCAGGGCTTTCCCCTGCCCATTTGCTCTTACACCCGCTGCACTGCCTCTGTGCAACGCTTGCGCAATTGTTTGCGCTTTTGCCTTAATAAAAGGCGCTCCGCACAAGAGCGGAGCCGCCTAAAAAGTTCAAATTACTGTTGATTAGTTCAGCAGGGTCAGCTCGGTCTCAGGATCGAACAGGTGGATCTTATGCGTATCCATAGCCATGGTGACCTTGTCGCCGCGGCGGGACTTGGAGGTCGGGGCAACGCGAGCCATCAGGTTCTGGCCCTTGTAGGTCAGGTACAGATAGATCTCAGCGCCCATCAGCTCGGAAACTTCAACCTCAGTATCGATATGGCTGGAAGGATGCTTCTCCAGGAACTCTTCGTCATCCTTCATATCCTCAGGACGGATACCAACCTTCAGGCTCTTGCAACGTAAGCGGCCAGTTTGCCATCGGCGGTCTTTTCCTGCGGCAGGGGGATCACGGTGCCGTCCAGATCGACGACATAGGTATCGCCATTCTTCTGCAGGGTGCCGTCCAGGAAGTTCATCTGGGGGCTGCCGATGAAGCCGGCAACGAAGATGTTGCAGGGGTAATCGTACAGGTTCTGCGGAGTATCGACCTGCTGGATGACGCCATCACGCATAACAACGATGCGGTCGCCCATGGTCATAGCTTCGGTCTGGTCATGGGTAACATAGATGAAGGTGGTAGCCAGCTTCTTGTGCAGCTTGATGATCTCGGTACGCATGCTGGTACGCAGCTTAGCATCCAAGTTGGACAGAGGCTCGTCAAGCAGGAAGACGGCCGGGTTACGAACCATTGCGCGGCCCAGAGCAACACGCTGGCGCTGACCACCGGACAGAGCCTTCGGCTTACGGTCAAGCAGGTGCTCGATTTCCAGGATCTTAGCAGCTTCACGAACGCGCTTGTCGATGTCGTCCTTGGGCATCTTGCGCAGTTCCAGGCCGAATGCCATGTTCTTGTACACGGTCATGTGCGGGTACAGAGCGTAGTTCTGGAACACCATGGCGATGTCGCGGTCTTTCGGGGGAACATCGTTGATCAGGCGGTCACCGATGTACATTTCGCCCTTGGAGATTTCTTCCAGACCTGCGATCATACGCAGGGTGGTGGACTTACCGCAGCCGGAAGGACCGACGAAAACGATAAATTCCTTATCAGCGATTTCCAGGTTGAAATCCTTAACGGCAGTAACATTGCCCGGATAGATTTTGTAAATATGACGGCAACTAATGCTGGCCATGGGTCATTACCTCCAAATTGGTTTTATGATTTTATTGATACGCTCAGCACGTATTTTTCTTGACAAATCTATAATAGCAGGGTACGATTGAAAAAGATATAGCACTTTATTGATATTGGAGGTCAGAAATTGATATTTGATCCAACCACCTGCTGCGCCTGCGCCGCAGTGCAGGAGCTGCAGGGCGAAGCGCCGCTTACCCTTTCCGGCGAGGGCCTTTGGGCAGGGGTACTTTCCAGCGGGCAGTGCGTGCTGGAATGCCCCGGCAGCCAGAGCGCGGCGGGCTCCTCCGGCGATCTTTTGCTGGGCTTTGGCACCTTCACGCTGCGGCCCGTTACCCCCTGCCATCTGCTGTGCGTGCGGCTGACCGGGCTGGCCGTGCAGCAGTTTTTGGCCGGGCTGCCGCAGCCGCGCTTTGCGGATGGGGCTTCCTGCCCCGGTGCAGCGGAGCTGCTGGCCCGCGTGTGCGGTGCCGGGAATGCCGACGATGCCGCCAGCGCCGCCGCCCCCTACACCCTGCTGTGCGCCCTTGCCCACGGGGACGAGGAATCCCGCCGTCTTTCGCCGTTGGTAGCCCGCGCGGTGGAAGCCATCCGCGATAACTACATGGCCCTGTACGGCGTGGAAGAACTCAGCGCCCAGCTTGGGGTCAGCAAGTGCCACCTTGTGCGGGTCTTTTCTTCCGAGATGGGCATGCCGCCGGGCCGCTTTTTGACCAGCGTGCGCATTGAAGCTGCCAAACTGCTGCTGGCCGAGCGGGAGTACAGCCTGGAAATGATCGCCGGGCTGTGCGGTTTTTCCGGTGCCAACTACCTGTGCCGCGTGTTTAAGCGGGAAACGGGTTTAAGTCCCGCCGCCTGGCGTGAAACCGCCGCCCACAAAGCCGTGGTGCAAAAGCTGCCCGCCCGCAACAACGAAATCTATGTGTAAAAGCAGTTCATTTTGTATCCTTATAAGCAGTTCATTTTGTAACCTTATATAAAGAAGAAACATTTGTGTATCCAGAAACGACCTATTTCCTATCGAGACCGTAGGGGCTATGCTTCATAATAAAAGACGCTTCCCCCCTGTTCGGCTGTATTCCCCACTTTTTCGCGTTTTGCGTTGACTCAACCGTTCCCGTCCTATATACTGAAAGATACGGCACTTTTGCCGCCGACCGGGCCGCCCGGCTGTATCCCTGCAAGGAAAAGGAGGAGATGCCGTGATTTTCGGCAAGTACATCAACCGTTATTACCTCAAAAATGCGCCCGTGCTGCTGCTTGGGCTGCTGGCCCTTTTAATGGTTGACTATATCCAGCTGTTGATCCCCCAGTTTTACCGTCTGGTCATCAACGGGGTCAACCTGGGGCAGGTGGTCGTAAACGGCCAGACCCTGCCCTTTACCAAAGAGGTTTTGCTGCAGCATATCTGCCTGCCCATGATCTGGATCGTGGTGCTCATGGTCATTGGGCGCTTTTTGTGGCGTATCTGCTTTTTCGGCTCCGCTGTGCGGGTTGCTGCCAACCTGCGCGAGCGGATGTTTGACCACAGCCGCCAGCTTTCGCAGCAGTATTACCAGGTTAACAAGGTCGGCAACCTGATGAGCCTTTACACCAATGATATTGATACCATCCAGGAATGTTTTGGTGATGGTATCCTGATGTTCTTTGACGCTTTGGTTCTCGGCCTGATGGCCCTGTACAAAATGTGGCGCATGGATTATAAGCTCACCCTGCTGGCTTTGATTCCTGCCCTCATCATGTTCGGCATCGGCACCGTCATGGGCACCGCCATGACAAAGCGCTGGGAAGAACGCCAACAGGCATTCTCCGATCTTTCAGACTTTGCACAGGAGAATTTCTCCGGCATTGCCGTTATCAAGGCGTTTGTCAAAGAGCTGAAAGAGCTCATGGCGTTCCGCAAGCTGAACAAACAGAACGAGGAGATCAACGTCATCTACACCAAAATTGCCACCCTGCTGGAAGTGCTCGTGACCCTGTTTGTCGAATCCGTCATCTGTGTCATCCTGGGGTATGGCGGTTATCTGGTCTACCAGGGCCGGTTCAACGCGGGCCAGCTGGTAGAGTACATCGGCTATTTTGAGGCCATCGTCTGGCCCATCATGGCAATTTCCATGCTGATCGAAAAGACCTCCCGCGGCAAGGCTTCCCTGAACCGCATCACCGAGCTGCTGGACGCCCCCATTGATGTGGCCGACCGCCCCGGCGTGCAGGAGCTGCAGAACCCGCAGGGCAGTGTGGAATTCCGCCACCTGACCTTCCGCTACCCGGACGGCGAATACGATGTGCTGCAGGATATCTCCTTCACCATCCACCCCGGCGAAAGCGTGGGCATTGTGGGCAAGACCGGCGCGGGCAAAACGGCGCTGGTGGACCTGCTGCTGCGCACCTACAACGTGCCGGACGGCACCCTGTTTGTGGACGGCAAGGACGTGAACACCCTGTCCATCCATTCTGTGCGCGCTGCCTGCGCCTATGTTCCACAGGACAACTTCCTCTTCTCGGATACCATCGCCCACAACATCGGCTTTGGTGTGGACGATGCCTCCCCCGAAATGATCGACCACGCCGCCAGCCTGGCCGATGTGCGGGACAACATCGTGGACTTTAAGGATGGTTACGAAACCGTTCTGGGTGAGCGCGGCGTGACCGTTTCCGGCGGCCAGAAGCAGCGCATCTCCATTGCACGCGCCCTGCTGAAAGACGCCCCCATCCTGATTCTGGATGACTCTGTTTCCGCTGTGGACACCCGCACCGAAAAAATTATTCTGGACAACCTGAAATCCAGCCGCGCCAACAAGACCACCCTGCTGATTGCCCACCGCATTTCCACGGTGGAGCGGCTGGACAAGATCATCTTCCTGGATGATGGCAAGATTGAGGCCGTCGGCCCCCACGATGAGCTGTACACCAGCTGCCCCAAGTACCGCCGCATGGTGGACCTGCAGCGGCTGGAAGATGAAGCCGGAGGTGATGACAATGCTTAATATAAACCCGCTTTTGCTGGTTGGCGGCGTCATCGGTGCCGTTACCGCGCTGCTGATTTTTGCTTACGTTTCGGTCAAAGATAAAAAGACCGCCATGGGTTTTGAGCGCACCATGGCAGACGGCGAGATTCTGCGCCGCCTGTTCGCCTATGCCAAACCGTACTGGGCCAAGTTTCTTCTGGTTCTCTTCCTGATGCTCTTCTCCATCGCTTACGACATTATCTCTCCCCTAATCGTCGGTGCGATCGAAGAACTTGTCGCCGCCGATTTTGCCCTCAGCCGCCTGTTCGCTTCGGTCGCGGTCTATGCGGGGATTCTGGTGTTCTCGATGGCAAGCACCTATTTTCAGGCGGTCATTCTGCAGCGGGTCGGCCAGCGCATCATCTCCGATCTGCGCGAGGATCTGTTCACCCACATTGAGTCCCTCTCCCACGAGCAGCTCAACGAGATCCCGGTTGGCAAGCTTGTTACCCGCGTTACCAACGATACCAACGCCATTTCCATGATGTTCACCAACCTTTTGGTGAACCTGATCAAAAATGCGTTCGTCATTTTGGGCATTCTGGTGGCCATGCTCTGCCTGAACTATGCGCTGACCCTGATGGTGCTCTGCTTTGTTCCCTTCATCGTCATCTTCACTGTCATCTTCCGCAAGTTTTCCCGCCGGGCCTACCGTAAGGTCAAGGATGCCACCACTGACATCAACACCTATCTTTCGGAGAACCTTTCCGGTATCAAGGTCACCCAGATTTTTGGCCGCGAGGACGAAAAGATGGCGGAGTTCTACCAAAAAAGCCAGACCCTTTCCAAGGTCACGCAGGAACAGATTTTTGTGTTCGGCGTATTCCGCCCGCTGGTCTACATGCTGTACATCAGCTCTATTTTGTGCCTGTTCTACCTGGGCGGCATGGGCCACCTGAACAACGTTTCTTTCCTGGGGCAGACCATCACCGGCGGCACCATCGTCGCCTTCTACATGTACATTTCCAAGTTCTTTACCCCCATCCAGAACCTGGCCGAGCAGTTCAACTGGCTGCAATCCGCGCTGGCCTCGTCGGAAAAAGTCTTTTCTATTATGGACATTCAGCCCAAGCTGGTGGATGCCCCCGACGCCATTGAGCTGACCGATGTAAAAGGCGAAATTGAGTTCCGCGATGTCTGGTTCAGCTATATTCCCGGCGAATGGGTGCTGCAGGGCGTTTCGTTCCATGTTTCCCCGCGGGAAACCGTGGCTTTTGTCGGTTCCACCGGCTCCGGCAAAAGCACCATCCTGTCCCTCATCTGCCGCAATTACGAGTTCCAGAAGGGCGAAATTCTGATTGACGGCATCGACATCCGCAAAATCAAAATTTCTTCCCTCCGCCGCCATTTTGGACAAATGCTGCAGGATGTTTTCCTCTTTTCCGGCACCATCCGCAGCAACATTGTCCTGCGGGAGGATAACATCTCGGACGAAGAGATCATGCAGGTCTGCCGCTATGTTAACGCTGACCACTTCATCAACAAGTTGGACCACGGCCTGGATGAGGAAGTGCGCGAGCGCGGCAACAACTTCTCCGCCGGTCAGCGCCAGCTGCTCAGCTTTGCCCGCACGATCATCCACAAGCCCAGCGTGATGATTCTGGACGAAGCAACCGCCAACATTGATACCGAAACCGAGCTTTTGATTCAGGATTCCCTGGAAAAAATGCGCACCGTCGGCACCATGCTGATCGTTGCCCACCGCCTTTCCACCATCCAGCACGCGGACAACATCATCGTGCTGTCCCACGGCAAAATTCTGGAGCAGGGCAGCCACCAGGAGCTGCTGGCCCGTCATGGGCGGTACTATCAGCTGTACACCCTGCAATACCACAAAGAACAGCTCAGTTCCTGATTTTATCTTCCATAACAGCAGTGCCCCCTGCAGCAATGCAAAGCTGCCGGGGGCACATTTTATTTGCTTTTTTGTCCGCTTCGGCGGTTGTTTTGGGCTGTGCATCCGCTGCCTGTTTCAGGGCTTCCTGCTCAGAAAAATGCTGGATAATTTTATCTTTCGCCAGCTGCAAATGGCGCTTGTTGATGGCCCTTGCCTCGTCCGCATTGTTGGTCAGCAGGCAGTGCACAATATCGCGGTGCTCTTCCATCGATTCATTAAAGCGCTGGGTACTTGTCAGCGAATAAATACGGAACTGCTGGTTCAGCGAATGGATCCTTGCATACATGGATTCCAAAAGGCTGTTGCCGCACAGTTCAATCAGCAGCCCATGCAGCTTAGAATCCATATCCGTGTAGGCACGCAGGTTCTTTTGGGCGTGCAGCCGCTCCATCTCGTTCAGGCAGTCGATCAGCTGCTGCATATCCGCTGTGGTCAGGTGGTGCTGCAGCTTGCTGATGGCGTAATCTTCCAGCAGAACGCGCAGGTCAAAAATTTCCTCAATGTCCCGCGCGGTAAACTCTTTTACAAACACACCCTTGTTGGGGATCTCCACCACCAGCCCGTCCGAAGCCAGCTGGCGCAGTGCTTCCCGGATGGGGCTGCGGCTCACGCACAGGCGCTCTGCCAGCTCGTTTTCCTGCAGCCACTGGCCGGGAGCAAATCTCCCTTCGCAGATATCATCCTTCAGGATCTGATACACCTGATTGCGGATCGTTTTGATTGGGCGGCGTTCCATAGCTCTTTCCTTCACTTTCCCTTGTGCGGGTTGGCCCCCGCAGCGCATCCGTATTAACCGGAGATATTTCTATTATTCTATCACACGTTTTGCCCTTGTGCAACGCAGTCCCCCTTATTTTTCTGCCTTTTTGCCTATATTTTTTATGTGTTTCACAAAAGTTCTTCTTGCAATTTGTATAATCTATTACTATAATAAAATTGTTTTTATCTTGCCCGCCGCTTTTGTTCCGGCAGGGTATCCCATGTTTCCTGGGGTGTATCTGAAAAAGTCGAAAATTTAGTTTATTCCTTTGTTTTCAGATGCACCTTACAAAGAAAGGGTCGTGTGATCGTATGAAAATTGGTTTTATCGGTCTTGGCATCATGGGCCGCCCCATGGCCAAAAACCTGCTCAAAGCCGGCTATGACGTTACGGTGGACAGCCACTCCCCCGCCGCCGCAGCGGAGCTGGAAGCCTGCGGCGCCAAAGTAGCCGACCAGCCCACCATCGGCTCCACCTGTGATCTTGTGCTGACCATGCTGCCCAACGCCCCGCAGGTTAAACAGGTCATGCTGGGTGCAAACGGCGTTGCCGCCCACATGCAGCCCGGCTCCGCCTTTATTGATATGACCTCGCTGAACCCCATCGCCAGCAAGGAGATTGCCGCCGAGCTTGCCGCCCGCGGCATCCAGATGCTGGACGCCCCGTTTCCGGCGGCGAGCCCAAGGCAATTGACGGCACCCTTTCCTTCATGGTCGGCGGCGAGGAAGAGGTCTTCAACACCTTCAAACCGGTCCTGCTGGCCATGGGTTCTTCCGCCGTGCGGTGCGGCGGCATCGGCGCAGGCAACACCACCAAGCTGGCCAACCAGATCATCGTGGCGGCCAACATCCAGGCTGTGGCCGAAGCCCTGACCCTGGCCCAGAAAGCCGGTGTTGACCCCGACCTGGTGTTCCAGGCCATCAAGGGCGGCCTGGCCGGTTCCACCGTCATGAACGCCAAAGCTCCCATGATGATCGAGGGCAACGATAAGCCCGGCTTCAAGATTGACCTGCACATCAAGGACCTGAACAACGCCCTGGACTGCGCCCACACCGTGGGTGCCCCGGTGCCGATGACCGCCGAAGTGCAGGAAATTTTGCAGTGGCTGCACAGCAATGGCAAGGGCCAGGCGGACCACAGCGCCATTGCCCAGTATTACGAGCACCTGACCGGCATCAAGCTGGGCCGCGACCTGTAAAACCTCAAAATTCTGTTTTTTGGCGGTGCGGGCATCCCCGTGCCGCCAAAATTTTACCGCCAATTCTGTACGTTCTGCCGATTGCTGAATGATTGATTTGCATGTTATAACAGAAATTAAAGAACCAACAAACAAAACAGAAAAGAGTGTGATCCCTATGTCTAAACTCCGCCAAGATGCTGACGCCATCATTCAGGCCGCCATCACCGCCGCCCAGCCGGACGAGGCCGTCCGCAAAGCGCTGGAAGGACGCGATTTCGGTTCCGGGCGCGTTGTGCTGGTTGCCGCCGGCAAGGGTGCCTGGCAGATGGCCAGCGCCGCCAGCCGCATTCTGGGTTCCCGCATTGATACCGGTATTGTCATTACCAAGTACGACCACAGCAAAGGCCCCATCGCCAACTTTACCATCCAGGAAGCCGGGCACCCCATCCCGGACGAGAACAGCTTTACCGCCACCCAGCAGGCGCTGGACCTCGTCAGCGGGCTGACCGCACAGGACACCGTGCTGTTCCTGCTTTCCGGCGGCGGTTCCGCTTTGTTTGAAAAGCCGCTCATCCCCGCCGCGGATCTGGAAGAACTTACCCACAACCTGCTGGTCTGCGGGGCGGATATTGTAGAGATCAACACCCTCCGCAAGCGCTTTTCCGGCGTAAAGGGCGGCCGTTTTGCCCAACTGTGCGCCCCGGCCCATGTAGTTTCCATCGTGCTTTCGGATATTCTTGGCGATCCGCTGGATATGATTGCCTCCGGCCCCGCTTACCCGGATAGTTCTACCTGCGCACAGGCCAAGGAGATCGTGCAGAAATACCACCTGCCCATGACGGAGCAGATGCTGACCCTGCTGGAGCAGGAAACGCCCAAAGCGCTGGACAACGTAGAAACCCAGATTACCGGCAGCGTGCGCCAGCTGTGCGCCGCCGCCGCTGCCACCGCCCGCACCCTTGGCTATGAGCCGCTGATTTTGACCGACTGCCTGAGCTGCGAAGCCCGGGAAGCCGGTGTGTTCCTGGCCAA
>ENA-OQAX01000404-OQAX01000404.1-human-gut-metagenome-genome-assembly--contig:-NODE-404-length-10367-cov-7.542383_pt1 | contig 10367 bp, 10 predicted proteins | sample MGYA00242741_ERZ504539 | MGnify/ENA primary metagenome ERZ504539 (study PRJEB26092, sample SAMD00036277) | human gut metagenome | host: Homo sapiens | study: EMG produced TPA metagenomics assembly of... | reverse complement strand
GGTTCGCTGTTTCCGCCACTGGCGGCGCTCACCTTTGCAGCATCCAGTATTATCTGCGCTTTTGGCTTAGCAGCTGCCGCACCTCGCTCGCCGTATCGGCACTTAGAATTATGCGGTATTGCCTTAGTTGTTTCAGTCGTTCGGGCGCTCTAAATCCGGGTACTGCACATCCCACAAAAACAGCCCCCTGGCGGGCAGCGTGGGGCCGGCCTGGCCGCGGTTCCTGCTTTGCAGCAGAGCGGGCACAGCGGCCGGATTCATTTTGCCAAGGCCCGCCTGCAGTACCGTACCGGCCAGAATGCGCACCATGTTGTACAGGTAGCCGTCCGCTGTTACGGACAGGGTATACAGCTCGCCATCCTGCTGCACGGTGCAGGCCGTGATGGTGCGCACCGTATCGCCGTGGGCTGCGGCTGAAGAACCCGAAGCGCACAGCGCCAAAAAGTCATGCCTGCCAACAAAATGGGCAGCCGCCGCCTGCATGGCGGCAAGGTCCAGCGGGCCGTTGACCCGGTGGCAGGTCTCATAATCAAAGGGATCATCCACCGCGCTGCACCGCAGGCGGTAGTGGTAGGTTTTGGCGTGGGCGGCATAGCGGGCGTGGAAATCATCCGGCACCTGCTGCGCTGCCAGTGCCCGCACATCCATGGGCAGGCGGGCGTCAACGCCAGCGGGATGCGCTGCACCGGGATGCGGCCATCATAATGGAAGTTCAGGGCAAACCGCCGGGCATGCACCCCGGCATCGGTGCGGGAACAGCCCTTTACATCGGGCCGGGTGCCAAACACGCTCTGCATAGCATCCTGCACCACCGCACACACCGTAACCCCATTGGGCTGCACCTGAAACCCCGAATAATTTGTGCCCTTGTAGGCAAGCCAGAGGAGAATATTCATGGGACACCTTTTGAGTTAGGAGGTAGGAGTGAGGAGTTAGGAGTTATTGGTGTGCGCATTCGCGCACATTTAGGATATCAAGTTTTACTCAATTTTCAAAACAGCGGCGCAAGCCGCACCTTCAGCTCCTAACTCCTACTTCCTAACTCCTAACTAAATTTCAGATTCCCGCCATGAGCCAGCGGGTGGAGAGGATGACGGCGAGGCAGAGGGTGAGAACAACGGCGCATTTTACGTCCAGCGCGCCGAACTTGAGCACCTTCAGGCGGGTGCGGCCCTCGCCGCCGTGGTAGCAGCGGCATTCCATGGCCATGGCAAGCTCGTCCGCACGGCGGAACGCGCTGATGAACAGGGGGATCAGCACCGGCACCAATGCCTTGATGCGGTCCATGAACTTGCCGTTATCCAGCATTGCGCCGCGGGCTTTCTGGGCGTTCATGATCTTTTCGGTCTCATCGATCAGCAGCGGGATAAACCGCAGGGCGATCGTCATCATCATGGCAAGCTCATGCACCGGCAGGTGCAGCTTGGCAAAGGGTTTCAGCAGCGCTTCAATGGCATCCGTCAGCACAATGGGGCTGGTGGTGTAGGTCAACAGGCTGGTGCCGGCGATCAATGCCACAATGCGCACCGCCATCAGCACCGCATAGCTCACACCCTCGCGGTAGATGTGGATAAAGCCAAAGTGTACCAGCGGTTCGCCCTCGCCGGTGATGAAGAACAGGTTGAGTACCGCGGTGAACAGCACAATGGGAACGATCGGCTTTAAGCTCTTGACGATCAGCTTGATGGGAATCTGCGCCACTTTGTACAGCAGGGCCAGCAGCGCCAGCGAAAGCGCAATGCCCAGCGGGTTAGACGCCATAAACAGTACAATGATGTAGGCAATGGTGGCAATAATTTTTAAGCGCGGGTCGCAGCGGTGCACCACCGAGTTGCCGGGGAAGTGCTGGCCAATGGTAATATCACGCAGCATCAGTCAGCGCCCCCTTCCTGTACGGTTTTGTGGTTCTGCGGCAGCGGAACGGCCTTGTCCGGGTGTTTGGCGTTCCAGGCTTTCAGCACGGTTTTGACCGCATAGGGCACGGTGTACACATCTGTGTCGATCTCCATGCCCATTGCTTTCAGCATCAAAAACACCTGGGTGACCTGCGGAACGGAAAGCCCCAGTTCCAGTAGCTCCGGTGCGCGGGCAAAGACCTTTTCCACCGTGTCATACATGGCCACTTTCGCCTTGCTCATCACCAGTACGCGGTTGGCATAGCGGGCGATATCTTCCATTGAGTGGCTGACCAGAATGACCGTGATGCCGGTCTGCTCGTGGTAGTTGCGGATCTGGCTCAGGATGGTATCGCGGCCTCGGGGTCAAGGCCTGCTGCGGGTTCGTCCAGCACCAGGATCTTGGGCTCCATGGCCATAACGCCCGCAATGGCAACGCGGCGCTTTTGCCCGCCGGAAAGTTCAAACGGGCTTTTTTGCAGCAGCGCTTCATCCAGGCCAACAAACTCTGCCGCGCGCTTGACGCGGCGGGTGATCTCTTCTTCATCCAAGCCCATGTTGCGCGGGCCATAGGCGATATCCTTCCAGCAGGTTTCTTCAAACAGCTGGTATTCCGGGTACTGCATGACCAGCCCCACAAGGAAGCGGAAATCCCGCAGGTTTTCGCCCTCCGCCCACATATCGCGGCCATCAATAATGATCTTGCCGCTGGTGGGGCGGTTCAGGCCGTTGAAATGGGCGATCAGCGTGGATTTGCCGGACCCGGTCGAGCCCATCACACCGACAAAATCACCTTTTTCAATCGAGAAGCTCACATCATCCAGCGCTGCGGTTTCGTCCGGCATACCGGCGTTATACACATAGCGCAGATGTTCCACTTTAATGATCTCTGACACGTTACATTCCTTCCCGCACGGTACCGCCCCGGTCCCTCTTTTGCCGGGTGCAGTCTGTGCCTTTTCTGGTTGGGGAAAATTGGTTGTTTGGGTTTTCTCGCAGAAGCGGCGGGGGCGGGTGACCCCGCCCTACAGGGGTGTTGCCGCCCAAAAGGCACGGCATTTTATTTCAGCAGGTCAAAAATGGCCTTGGCGCATTCTTCGGGGGTAATGATGTTTTCCGGCATAGGCAGGCCGGCGGCGGCCAGTTCATCCCGCAGCTCGGTGGCCTGGGGTACATCCAGGTGGTAGCCATGCAGCCGCCTGGTCTGGCTGAACACCTGTTCGGGGGTGCCCTCCATCACAATGCGTCCGCGGCTCATGACCAATATGCGGTCGGCCTGAGCGGCTTCCTCCATATAGTGGGTAATGGACACAATGGAAATGCCTGCATCCCGCAGGTTGCGGATGGTTTTCATTACCTGGGCGCGGCCGCGGGGGTCCAGCATGGCAGTGGATTCATCCAGAATCAGGCAGTCCGGCCGCATGGCAATCACGCCCGCGATGGCAACGCGCTGCTTTTGACCGCCGGAAAGCTTGTGCGGCGCTTTATTGCGCTGTTCATAGATCCCCGCCAGCTTCATGGCGTCATCCACGCGGGCGCGCATTTCCCCGGTGGGCACGCCAAGGTTTTCCAGCGCAAAGGCAACATCCTCTTCCACCACGGTGGCAACAATCTGGTTGTCCGGGTTCTGGAACACCATGCCCACTTTCTGGCGAATGTCGTACAGCTTTTCATCGGTGCGGGTGTCCATATCTTCCACCAGCACGGTGCCGCTTTCCGGCAGCAGAATGGCGTTAAAATGCTTGGCCAGGGTCGATTTGCCGCAGCCGTTGGCACCCAGCACAGCCACAAACTCGCCGCGGTGTACTTCCATCGACACCCCGTCCACAGCAAAGTTCGGCTGCTCCGTATCATACCGGAACCGCACATCCTGCGCCTGTAAAATATCGTTTTCTTTCATGTGGTATCCCCTATTCTGAATAATAGTGTGATCCAAAATTTTTAGTTAGGAGGTAGGAGTGAGGAGTTAGGAGTTGAAAGGAGCTAAGGCAATACCGCATAATTCTAAGTGCCGATACGGCGAGCGAGGTGCGGCAGCTACTAAGCCAAAAGCGCAGATAATACTGGATGCTGCAAAGGTGAGCGCCGCCAGTGGCGGAAACAGCGAACCGAAGCAGGGGCAGCGGTCGCAGAGTGCGAGGGGCTTTTGCCCCCGAAGCACGATGCGGGTACCGCAACCCGACATTATCGAGCATTTTGGCAACGCAGATGCCGTGCCGCAGCCGCCGGAACGGTGCTTAAGCCGTAAGGCGGGAATTGTGCGGTGTTGCCCTAAAGTTAATCCTGCAAGGTTAGCGGGCGCACAATGTGCGCCCCTACGGAGCATTGCAATTTTAATTGCTCATTCCTAATTCCTAATTAACTCCTAACTCTCATTCTTCCCACACTGCGGTAGCGCCGCAGGGCACTACGCCGCCGGTGGCGGTTACGGGCAGGCCGATCTCATCGCAGCTGGTGTGGCCGCCCACCTTGGGGCAGAGGGTGGTTTTGAGCACATACTCCATAACCGCCGGGCTCAGGCCCTCGGTGTAGGAGTTGATGGCAAAGAACAGCGGCTTATCGCTGAGTACCTGTTCTGTCAGGGTGATGAGGTCATAGACGTTATCTTCCAGCTTCCAGATCTCACCGTTGGGGCCGCGGCCATAGCTGGGCGGGTCCATGATAACGGCGTCATAGCGGCTGCCGCGGCGGATCTCGCGCTGCACAAACTTGGCACAATCATCCACGATCCAGCGGCAGGAGCGGTCGGCCAGGCTGCTGGCCTGGGCGTTCTCCCGCGCCCAGGCTACCATGCCTTTGGAAGCATCCACATGGGTCACGCTGGCACCGGCGGCCAGGCAGGCCAGTGTTGCACCGCCGGTGTAGCCGAACAGGTTGAGCACCTTGACAGGACGGTCGGCAGCCTTGATCTTTTCTTGGTACCAGGCCCAGTTCACAGCCTGCTCCGGGAAGACGCCGGTATGCTTAAAGCCGGTGGGGCTGACGATCAGCGTCAGGTCCTGCCATTTGATGTTCCACTTCTGGGGCAGCTTTTTGTGGTAGTCCCACTGGCCGCCGCCCTTGGCGGAACGGTAATAGATGGCGTCTGCCCTGGCCCACAGGGGGCTGACTTCCTCGTTTTTCCAGATGATCTGCGGGTCGGGGCGGATGAGCAGCGTTTTGCCCCAGCGTTCCAGGCGGTTATGATTCGTTGCGTCGATCAGCTCGTAATCGACCCAGGTATCGGCGGGGCGCATCAGCACACCCCCGGAATACGCTGGCGGATCATATCGGCAATGCGCTCTGCGCTGGACTGGATGGCTTCCATATCCTCGCCTTCCACCATCACGCGGATCTTGGGCTCGGTGCCGGAAACACGCACCAGCACACGGCCCATGCCCATCAGGTTCTGCTGCTGGCTCTCAATAAAGCCGGCAATGTATTCATCTTCTTTATAAGCCTGCTTCTGCTCCTTGTCGGCAGTCAGGTTGATGAGCACCTGCGGGAACTTGGTGTAAACGGCGTTCAGCTCGCTCATCTTGGTACCCTCTTCGCGGTGCTTGCGGGCCAGCAGCTTCAGCAGCTTGCCTGCGGTCAACTCGCCGTCGCCGGTGGTGGAGTGGTGCAGGAAAATAACATGGCCGCTCTGCTCGCCGCCGATGGCATAACCGCGGGCGCGCATCTCTTCCAGCACGTAGCGGTCGCCTACAGCGGTGCGGGCGGTGTCAATGCCAATGGACTGCATATATTTCATAAAGCCCAGGTTGGACATAACCGTCACCACGGCGGTATTTCCGTCCAGGCGGCCGCGGTCTTTCATATCCTTGGCAACCAGCGCAATGATCTTGTCGCCGTCGATCTCTGCGCCCTTTTCATCGCAGGCCAGGCAGCGGTCTGCATCGCCGTCAAAGGCAATGCCGCAGTCAAAGCCGCCTTCCACGACCTTCTTTTCCAGCCGGTCCAGGTGGGTGGAGCCGCAGCCATCGTTGACGGAAACGCCATCATCCAGCGTGCCGGTAAAGCTGCACTGGCAGCCCAGGCGGGGGAACAGTTTCTGCGCCACCTTGGCAGAAGCACCATTGGCGCAGTCAAACAGCACATTCAGGCCGGAAAGATCTGCATCAATGTGCTGCTCCAGAGCATCCACATAGTCATCCACAGCGGTATCCAGGCGGTGAACGCGGCCGATCTCGGCACCATCACAGATCTTGATATCCTCGCAGTTTTTGAAGATATGAGCCTCAATGCGGTTTTCTACTTCATCGGGCAGCTTGTAGCCATCGCCCTTGAAAATCTTGATGCCGTTGAACTCCATCGGGTTGTGAGATGCGGAGATCACAATACCGGCGTCTGCGCCGTATTTGCGCACCAGATAGCCACGCCGGGGGTGGGGATCACACCCAGCAGGTCAACGTCTGCGCCAACGCTGCACAAACCGGCAGCCAGGGTGCATTCCAGCATATCGCCGGAAACACGGGTATCTTTGCCAATCAGAATACGGGGACGGTGGCCGTCCAGACTGGTCAGCTCTGCGGCAGTTGCGCGGCCGATCTGCAGGGCCAATTCACAAGTCAGGTCTTTGCCCGCCACACCGCGGACACCATCGGTACCAAACAATTTACCCATATCGTCAAGTCCTTTCCATCTATCAAAGTCAACACATTGAACTATAATGAATAAAGAATAAATAATAAAGAATAATTTTGGTGGACCGCGGTGCTGCGCACCGCTCAAAATAAGGCCTGCGGCCCTGCCCTGCCAAAAAACTCCTAACTCCTACTTCCTAACTCCTACCTGTTTAATACATTCTCTGCTGCCCATCCACCTCGTCGGCGTCTTCGGCGCGCAGGTGTTTGGGGACGGGCATGTTCAGATGCTCATAGGCCAGGCGGGTCACGCAGCGGCCGCGGGGGGTGCGGGTCAGCATACCCATCTGCATCAGGTAGGGTTCGCACACATCTTCCAGTGTTACACTTTCCTCACCAAGGTTGGCCGCCAGGGTATCCAGGCCCACCGGACCGCCGCCGTACAGCTCGATGATGGCACGCAGCACGCTGCGGTCCAGTTCATCCAGGCCCAGCTCGTCAATATCCATCTGGCGGCGGGCTGCCACAGCAGTGGGGCCGTCGATTGCCCCATCGCCCTCCACGGTGGCAAAGTCACGCACGCGCTTGAGCAGGCGGTTTGCAATACGCGGGGTGCCGCGGGCGCATTTGGCCAGCTCCAGCGCACCGGGGCGATCGATGGGGATATTCAAAATGCCCGCGCTGCGCATGATGATGGTAGCCAGTTCATCCGGGCTGTAGGGTTCCAGCTTGAGCAGAATGCCAAAGCGGTCACGCAGGGGCCCGGTCAGCTGGCCCGCGCGGGTGGTTGCGCCCACCAGGGTGAACCGCGGCAGGTTGATGCGGATGCTTTGGGCGCTGGGGCCCTTGCCGATCATGATATCCAGCGCGTAATCCTCCAGTGCGGGGTACAGCACTTCTTCTACCTGGCGGGAAAGGCGATGGATCTCATCAATGAACAGGATATCACCCTCCTGCAAATTGGTCAGCAGAGCGGCAAGATCGCCGGGCTTTTCGATGGCCGGGCCGGAGGTAATGCGGATCTGCACGCCCATCTCCTGCGCCACAATGCCGGCCAACGTTGTCTTGCCAAGCCCGGCGGGCCGTACAGCAGAATATGGTCCATCGGTTCCCCGCGCTGCTGGGCGGCACGCAGGTAAATGCGCAGATTGTTTTTGGCCTTTTCCTGACCGATATAATCATCCAGCGTTTTGGGCGCAGGCTGACTTCCTCGGCGGCATCGGCCGGGGCGGCGTCCGGGCTGACCAGGCGGCTGGGATCCACCGTATATTCCGTATTTTGGCTCATTCAGGTCACTCCTTTACGCACGCGAAAGCCCGCGCAGTGCAATTTTGATAATATCCTGCACCGGCAGGGTTTCGTCAATGCGGGCCACAGCCGCAGCAGCATCCGAGGTGTTGTACCCCAGCGCCACCAGCGCGGCCACAGCCTGGGCGGGTGCGCTGGACGGAGCCGGCGCTGCTGCGGCGGCCCCGCCGCCAAAGCCAGTGCCATCCGCCAGGCCCTTGCCCACTTTGTCTTTCAGTTCCAGAGCAATACGCTGGGCCAGCTTGGGGCCAACACCGTTCGCCTTGGTAAACGCCTTGTGGTCCCCGCTGGACGCCGCCAGTGCCACACGCTCCGGCGTCATGATGGACAAAATGGCCAGCCCGGCCTTGGGGCCAACGCCGCTCACGCTGGTCAGCATCTTGAAGCAGCTGCGCTGCTCCTCGGTGGCAAAGCCGTACAGCGAAACATCGTTTTCGGTCACGTTCATCACAGTATACACCGTGCCTTCCCGCCCGGGGGCGGGAAGGCTTTCGGCTGTGGTCAAGGGCACCTGCACCGCATAGCCCACACCAGCGCAGCTGATGACCACGGTATCCAGTGTTTTCTTTAAGATTTTTCCGGTCAGCGAATAAATCATCGTTCGTTCCTATTTCTTATCCAAGATATATCTAAGGCAATACCGCATAATTCTAAGTGCCGATACGGCGAGCGAGGTGCGGCAGATGCTAAGCCAAAAGCGCAGATAATACTTTGTTCGAGCATTTTGGCAACGCAGATGCCGTGCCGCAGCCGCCGGAGCGGTGCTTAAGCCGTCAGGCGGGAATTGTGCGGTGTTGCCCTAAAATGTGCTCTTACACCATTATGATTCTATGTTGCCGTGCGCCGGGTTATTTGCCCTGCGGCCCTTATCTTGGGGCGGTGCCCATCAGGCGGCTGCGGGAGCAGTGACAGTGCGCTACGGCCATGGCCAGGGCGTCCGCTGTATCGTCCGGCTTGGGGATGGTTTGCAGGTGCAGCATGATGCGGGTCATTTCCTGGATCTGCTTTTTTACCGCCTTGCCATACCCGGTCACAGCCTGCTTGACCTGCATGGGGGTGTACTCATAATTGGTACGCCGCACTGCGCGGCAGCCAGCAAAATCACCCCGCGGGCTTCCGCCACGCCGATGACGGTCGTCTGGTTATGCTGGTAGTACAGCTTTTCAATGGAGAGTGCTTCCGGCTGATAGCGGGTACAGATATCCTTGATGCCGTCATAAATTTCAATCAGGCGCTGTTCAAACGGCGTGTCCTTATCGGTACACACTGCGCCGTAAGCGATGGGCGCAAAACGGTTGCCTGCATATTCCACACGCCCCAGCCCACGATCGCATAGCCGGGGTCGATGCCCAAAACCCGCATAGTATCCCCTTTCCCTGTGTTTGAATCTATTCAGGAAACGCCGCACCGGCAAAAGGGTGCACTATCCCCATTTAACTGTATCAGTATACCACAAAGCCGTGTATGCGGCAAGGAAAAGCCCTTCCGCATTTGCAAATTTCTTTTGCGGTGGTGCGTTCAATTTCATTGTATTTTCTGAATTTTTTCATTTTTTCGAAAAAAGGGCTTGCTTTTTCTGCTTGGATTTGGTATAGTATACAAGTCGCAAGGACATGCGCGGTTAGCTCAGCTGGTAGAGCATCTGCTTGACGTGCAGGAGGTCACAGGTTCGAGTCCTGTACCGCGCACCATAGAAAACACCGTAGATTCGTTAAAATCTACGGTGTTTTCTTTTGTTAGTACACACTTTATAGTACACATTTGCCTATTTTCTTTGCAAGTCGTGCACCAAATCCCTATACACGTCCGGTTTTGTTTCTTTTAGCGCATCCATAAATTCATCTAGCACGCGCCAAACATGCCCAGCGTCAGCCTTAATTACAGTTTCCAAAAACTCACTCATTTTGTAGCCTTTCTAGTTTTCTCATCACGCCGTTGTACACTTTCGGATTTGCAACATCACCATTCTCCGATATTTCGGTGCAAACACTACATGGTATTGACATCTCCATGTCGTATGGCTTAAACTATCTACGTCTTTGTTATTTTTCATTTCAAAGATAAACCTCTCTGTTCCTAGAATGTGGTTGGCAAACCCACACTCTATTCTACGGGGAGGTTTCTCTTTGTCTAGGGCTAAAGCCGTTTTTTATTCCACCAGCTTAGCTGGTGGTTGTCGCTCGCTCAAGCTACCCAACCACAAAAACAGCCTTCGGCAAATGCCGAAGGCTGTTTTTTAAATAATTCAAAGCTCTATCACTTTACACTTATCAGTTCAGCTTCTTGCGGTTGATGAACAGGTAAGCGGCAGCGCCGCCCAGTGCGGCAACCAGAACGATGGCCAGACCTGCAACAGAGTTGCTGTTGGTGCTGGAAACGCCGGTCTGCGGGATGATCTTGCTGGAGTTATCAGCGGGGGTGTTGGACTTGGTAACATCCGGGGTGTTGGTCGGAGTATTGTCCGGGGTATTGGTTTCCTCAGTCGGGGTATTGGTCGGAGTGGTCTCCGGGGTAACCGGGGGTGGTCGGGGGTCACGGACCGGGGTAGCAGTCGGGCTCGGTCGGGGGTCACAGGTCGGCTCTGCCGGGGTGGCAGTCG
>ENA-OQAX01000403-OQAX01000403.1-human-gut-metagenome-genome-assembly--contig:-NODE-403-length-10369-cov-2.374731_pt1 | contig 10369 bp, 12 predicted proteins | sample MGYA00242741_ERZ504539 | MGnify/ENA primary metagenome ERZ504539 (study PRJEB26092, sample SAMD00036277) | human gut metagenome | host: Homo sapiens | study: EMG produced TPA metagenomics assembly of... | reverse complement strand
GGATAACACTGGTTCTTCGTTTTTGTGTATTGTGTTATCTTACGTTTTTATAGAAGGTACTTTTGCAGGTTTAGTATAAAAATTATGTTCACTTTTTTGTTTCCGATTTCATATTTCATGTTATCTTTGCTATACAAGATCAGATCTAATGTGAAAGAGAAATATGATAAACACAGAATTGTTCAAAGAAGTGTCACCTTTGTCGGCCAAGGATTGCTTTATTTTGATAGAGCGTCAGAAATCGAATTTTAATTTTCCTATACATATACATCCCGAATATGAACTGAACTATATTGAGAATGCAAAAAGGCGCACAACGCATTGTGGGAGACTCCATAGAAGAAATAGAAGAAGAGGAACTGGTGCTGGTCACCAATCCTCAATTGGAACATGCTTGGAGGGATTATAACAACAAGCCGCAGAATATCCATGAAATAACCATTCAGTTTCATTCCGATCTGCTTTCCGACCAGATTCTGAACAGGAACCAGATGATCAGCATTCGGGAACTTTTTCCACCGTGCCCGTAAAGGAATCGTGTTCAGCAGGGAGACTATCGCGAAAAGTCCGTCCGTTGTTGAAAACGCTGTCTTGCGAGAACGATAGTTTCTATTCCTTGATAAAAACTGCTTGTTATTCTTCATGAATTATCATGGACAAAGGGATGCGTGAGCTGTCAACCGGGCAGTTTTGCCATTAACTCTGTTTCCAAAGAGCATACTAACGAGAAGTTGAACAAGGTGCTGGATTATGTTCATTTTCATTTTTCGGAAGTGATCCGTCTTGCAGATGTGGCTAAAATGGTAAATATGAGCGAGGCCTCATTCTGTCGTTTTTATCAAACAGCATACTTCCAAAAGTTTTTATCGATTTCCTTACTGATATCCGCTTGGGGGGCCGCTTCACGTGCTTTGGTTGATTCTTCCTTGTCAATAGCTGAAATAGGATATAATTGTGGCTTTAATAATCTATCCAATTTCAACCGTATCTTTAAAAAAGAAAAAAGGAGTGACTCCTAAAGAAGTTCCGTGATAATTATCGTAAGAACAAGACTATCATTTAAAAAGGTTCGGCCGGAACTTTCTCATGGACTTGCCTGATTTTGACAGCACTAAAAGAAAGCGGATTTTCTGAAAGTTCGGGGATGTTGTAGGATTTGAATGCCTGGAAATAATGTTCCGTGTCTTTTTGCGGTACTACGAACGGCTTGTAAGTTTTTTCTTCTTTATTCGGATAGCCAGAACAAGGCTTCTCATATTGACGGTCTCTATTTTGATAAAATATCATAAGTATATGTTCGGATAGTATTGGTTTGTCTGTCGGTAAATTTCCATCTTTGCCTTTTGGGTTACAACCTGGTAAAACTTTGAATACTAACCTTAAAAAAAGACAAGTGTCATGAAAAAAGCTATCTTACCTTTTTTGCCGTGGCGGCTTCCGCCGCTTGCCTCTGTGCCTGTACCGATGTTACCGATGTTCTTCCGGCAGAACAAATCCCGGCCGATGCACGTAGTACCTTGGGGGCCGACGTAGTTCTTCAGTGGAACAACGAAGAACAAACCATCGATGGTTTTTGGTGTGGCGCAGGCCGGCTGGTCCGACTATCTTTATGCCCACCGCAAGCGTCAGGAGATTATGGATGTGATGTTCGGACAGGACGGGCTTCGCCTCAGTATCCTCAGGGGCGAGGTATTCCCCCATTACGATGAAACCACGTTTTAATATGGACGAGGATATCAATCTGTCTTTGGACGATCCTTTTTTCGATATTGATTTCAACCGTGATGAGAATCGTGTTGCCGAAGGCATCGCACAGCGCAACGGACAGTTGTGGATCATGAAAAAAGCGAAGCAGGAATACGGTGTGGACAAACTCATCTTTTCCGTTTGGTCTGCTCCGGCTTATATGAAAAGCAACGGCAGTACCTCGCAAGGGTTTTTTGAAACGCCGCAGCTATCAGCCTTTGCCGACTATCTTTCCAATTTCTGTGATGCCTACACAGCGGCAGGTCTGCCTGTCTATGCCATCTCTCCGGCCAACGAGCCCGAGTATGCGGCAAGCTGGAACTCATGCCTCTGGCTTCCCGGTACCACTACGCTGGGACCGTTCATTGTGAATAACTTAGGTCCCAAGTTGCGACAGACCCATCCCGAAACCCGGATTATCTTTGGCGAGAATGCCCAGTGGTCTGCCATTCTGGGCTTTATCATGGGCAGTAAAAATTATGTGCGCGACATTCTGAACCTGAATCCTAAAATCACCAACTTTCCCGTCATTGCCGCCGGACACGGCTATGTGGATCCTGTGACCGGGAAAGATCCTGCCATTGAACCGTTCAGCAAAGCCGAATCGAAGGGAATTCCCGTGTGGCTGACCGAAATCAGCGATCCTACGGAAAGTTATGATGCTACCATGACCAGCGGCTTGAAATGGGCGAAGAAGTTCCATCGTTTCTTGTGTGAGGCCAATACCGGCGTATTGTGTGGTGGGCAGGTGCTATACCGGATGGCGGAACCACCGAGGGCTGATTAACATTGAAAAGAACCGCGTGGACTATGAAGTGACCAAGCGTTGCGAGGTGTTCGGCAACTTCTCCCGTTACATCCCTGTAGGCAGCAAGCGCATCTCGGCGCAATATGATTTCGAACAAGGCTATATGGTGTCTGGCTATAAATATGGTGACAACGGTTACACGGTTGTAGCCATCAACCTGCGGATCATGAAGTAGTTATTTCGTTGGCTCTTGAAAGCGCTCAGGTTTCCGGTGCTTTGCAAGGCTATGTCACCGATGACACCCGTAAATGGGAGCCGGTGGAAGCTGTTCAACCTGCCGATGGTGTCTATACCCTGACCTTGCCGGCCCGTAGCGTGGTTTCCTATACCGGAACTGTGTTGAGTAGTTCGTCTTTGTAACATTGGTTCTGTTTTTATTTCTACGCTGCAATAGTTTTTTGTTTCGTCATTGTATTGCGCTGATAAACAGTAATATGCGGTGACGGAATTTCCTGTATCCCCACGAAGTGCTTTTTCGTTTTTTCCTTGCAGAAGCCGGTTCGTCGGATATCGGTTTCCATGTCGGGTACGTAATCTTGATATATGTATGGCAGTATCCGTGCAAGGGGATGGGAGTTTCCATGCAAGAAGACTGCATCATTTGTTGCACCACTCGGCTGAACGTGCCTTTTCACTCAAGTGAAGTGCCGTTGCCACCTGTGTGAAACGGTTGCTTCACCAAGGTGAAGCAATAAAGTCATAAGACTGTTTTCACGGTTGCATCCTGTTGATAAAATACATCTATTGAAGTTTTGTCATTTTGTGTGTGGCGGTTGTTGTGTTGTACATTGATGAACGATACCACCGCTTACCTACCGGTTGAGAGCCTTTATGGATGTTTTTTTACAGTAATTGGTTGATAATTAGAAGAATACTGTGTAGGAAAAATTTTATATTTCACGTTCAATTCAGATGCGTTTTCCATTGTCTTGAAGAATTTTTTTTGATATTGATAAGATTTCATTGTTTAATGCTTGAATTGTATTTGTTCCTGCTTGCTTGAATTGCCATCTTTGCAATGTTAATTTTTAATTCAAATAACTATGAAAACAAAGACATTCTTAATTTCAGCTGCTATTCTTCCATCCATGGGGCATTACCGTTGTTTGCGAAAGCAATAACGTGTTGGAAATCTATTTTTAGTTAATTTTACAGCAATATTTTTTAATTAAACTCTAATACATTATTTATGAAACAAATTGCATTTACATGGTTGCTGTGCATACTTAGTATATGTGCCTATGCTCAGCAAATTACTGTTACCGGAACAGTGACGGATGCGGAAAATAATCCGTTGATTGGTGCGGCTGTTGTTGTAGTAGGAACTACGGATGGCGTGATTACCGATTTTGATGGCAAATATACCATTAAGGCCGCTTTCGGTCAGTCTTTGAAATTCTCTTATGTAGGTTATCAGGAGCAAACTGTTAAGGTTGATGACCGCAGTGTGATTAATGTGAAATTGTCGGAAGGTGAATTGTTGGACGAGGTGGTGGTTATCGGTTACGGTACAGTGAAGAAAAGCCATTTGACAGGTGCGGTCGCTTCTGTTTCCGGTAAAGAGTTACAGGCAAATGTTGCACGTAGTGCTTCAGCTGCTTTGCAAGGAAGAGTTGCCGGTGTTACTGTGTCGGCTGCCAACGGTCAGCCGGGGGAAGGCTTGAATATTAATGTCCGTGGTATCAGTTCATTGAGTGCCACCAGTCCGCTTTATGTGATTGATGGTGTGTATGGTGATATCAATATGGTTGATCCCGCTGACATTCAGTCTATTGAAGTGTTGAAAGATGCTTCGGCTGCTGCTATTTATGGTTCTCGTGCTGCTAATGGTGTTGTATTGGTCACTACTAAAGGCGGTCGTTGGAAACTCCTGCCCGTGTGACAGTGGATCTATACAGGCGTCAGATGGTTGCCAAATACATTGATGTAATGGATGGTAATCAGCTTCGCGATTTGGCAAAGGCTACCGGTTATAGTTCGGCAGAAGGGTTGCTGAATTGGAATGAAGGTGCTGGAACAGACTGGCAGAAAGAACTTTATAACTCGGCTATGGTGAGCAAGGTTAGCTTGAATGTATCTGGAGGAAACAAGACTTCGACCTATAATCTGTCGGGAAGCTATCTTAACCAGGATGGTATTGTGAATACTACCGGTTATGAGGCATGGAACATTCGTGCTAAGAATACTTTTTCTTTTTTCAATAATCATTTGTCGTTATGGGGACTACGTTGATGATGAAATTCTATAAAAAAGAAGTATGAAGATGTTTCATATACCTCCGCTCTGACAGCTGTGCCTATGTGGAATGTATATGGTGAAGATGGCACTTGGGGTGTCGCTCCGGAATGGACCAGAGGAGATAATCCTGTAGGTTGGACAGAAGCCTATGATTACCAAAGACATGGGATAGATATTTTATTGAATGGCTATGCCGAAGTGGATTTGTTCTTGAAAGGATTGAAATATAAATTCAATGTAGGTATAAACAAATATACAAGACGTAATTATGCCTATAGTTCTCCTTATTATTTCAGTTCTACTTCACAAAAGAATGAAGCGGAATTGTCGGAAAGTACAGACTGGGAGAACGATTGGTTGATTGAAAATACAATCAATTATGATAATACGTTTGGCAATCATACGGTTTCTGCTTGGTGGGTTATTCTGCCCAGCGTAACAATGCGCGTGGTTTTGGTGCAGGACGTAAGGGTTTCCCGGAAGGTTTCTCTGTGATTGACGCCGGTTCGGTTTCTTCACAAAATACATCGGGTAGCGCGTGGGCCAATACAATGATTTCTATGTTTGGGCGTGTGATGTATTCGTATGCCGATCGTTATATGCTGTCTGCTTCTGTTCGTCGGGACGGTTCTTCCAAATTTGCAGATGGAAACCGCTGGGGCACATTCCCGTCTGTATCTTTGGGTTGGAATGTGATGAATGAAGATTTCTTTGAAAATATCAAGGAAACCATGAATGAATTGAAAATTCGTGCCAGTTATGGTGTATTGGGTAATTTGAGCGGCATTGGCAATTATGCTACCCAGTTCTGTTGTTTATAAAGGTATGAATAACATGATGGGCACAGAACTTTGGGAAGGTGCCATTACCGGTAAGGAATGGACTTCACCCATGAATGTGACTTGGGAAAAGACGAAGACCTTGAACTTGGGTTTGGATTTTGCTTTCTTGAACAATAAGTTCAGTGTCAGTGCTGATTATTTTATTCAGAAAACAGAAGATATGTTGTTGTCTATGCCGCAGTCTTTGAGTTTTGGCTTGAGTGGGAATCCTACAGTAAATGCAGGTACAGTAGAAAACAAAGGATTTGAAATTTCATTGAATCACCGTAATAATGTAGGCGATTTGTATTATCATGTAGGTGTCAATGCCACCTTTATCAAGAATGAACTGACGGAAGTAAACGGAAGTCGTGATGAATGGCAGGGATTCAATCCTCATGCCAAAGGAACGATTACTTATGCCAAGACCGGTCATTCCATAGGTTATTTCAATTTGATAAAGACGATGGTGTATTCCAAAGCCAACAAGAAATTGATGCGTATGTGGATAAGAACGGTAATAAGATCCAGCCTAATGCACAACCGGGTGACTTGCGTTTCGTGGATTATAACGGAGATGGTAAGATTGACAATAATGACCGTCAGGATGTAGGCTCTGCTTTCCCGAAGTTAACTTGGGTGTAAGTCTGGGTGCTGAATGGAAAGGTTTGGATTTGAATATGTTCTTTGACGGAAACTTTGGCAACAAGATTTACAATGCCCAGTATTATACTACGGTTTATAATGAATCAACAGGAAACCAGTATGCAGAACGCATGAACAGCTGGACTGAAAACAATCATTCTGATATTCCTCGCTGTTTGTTTGGTACTAGCGATCCTAATGGTACAAACTGGGGCTATACGGACCGTTGGTTGGAAAATGGTTCATTCTTGCGCTTGAAGACTTTGGAATTAGGTTATACGTTGCCCAAAGTATGGGTATCTAAAGCCGGTTTGCAGAATGTGCGTGTTTATACGGCTATGGAAAACCTTTTCACTATAACCGATTATAAAGGATATACTCCTGACTTGGGTATGGTAGATGCCGATGGTGCCGGTACATCAGGTGGTTCGGGTGTAATGACCCGTGGTTGTGATGACGGTCGTTATCCGATGGCACGTACTATCACCTTTGGTTTACAAGTAAATTTCTAATTAGGAATAAGTAATATTTGCAGAATATGAAAAAGAATTTTATAAAATACATAGCTGCATTGGCTGTAGCTCCAATGTTGTTGTCTTCTTGTAGTGATGATTTTCTGAATGAGATTGACCCTAACCGTCAGACTCCGACCACTTTCTGGACATCCGAAGATAATGTGATGAAAGGCTTGTCCGCAGTTTATAATCCTTTCCGCCGTATGACCAGTGGATATTATGGTGGGTTGGAAGGTATCATGCATCTTCAGATGCGCGGTGACGACCTTTACCCCACTCGCGGAGAAGAACCTTATATTTGGGAATATTTGTCGTTTGTCAACACAACGAATACAAAGGATTTGAGCTGGGGAAACATCTATGAAGGCATTCAGATGGCAAACGAATTCATATATCGTGCGGCTACGGTTGATATGGACGAAACCAAACGTGAGCAAATGATAGGTGAGGCTTATTTCTTACGTGGATTCTGGTACTTCCGTTTGCGTACTGATTATCGTGATGCGGTTATCCGTACTCTCCCGCAGGATGCAGATCCGGAAACTCATGGACTGTCTAGCGGTGATGAAGTGCTGGAACAGGCTATTTCAGACTTTAAGGAAGCCAAGTCTCGTTTGCCTAAGCTTCGTTCAAGCGATGAGAACGGTCGTGTAACTCAAGGTGCGGCTATTGCCATGTTGGGTAAAGCTTATATCTGGAAAGGGGATTATCAGGCCGCTAAGGATGAGTTTGAAATTATAATGAATGGTTATGGTTACGATTTGACTCAAAAGTATGAGGACAACTTCCGTGACGATACGGAATTTAATGCCGAATCTATTTGGGAAATCAATTATGATGCCAAAGGTAATTCGGGTGACTCTTGGGGCAATGGCACTAGTGACGACTCGTTTATGGGAAACAACCTTGCTCATTATTTTGGCCCGACACTGAAAGGTGAGAATATTGGCGGTGGTTGGTATAAGATGCAGCCTTCTCCCTATTTGATAAAAGAATTCATTTCCGAACAGCGTCCGGAAGGATCTGATTCCAAATGGGATAAGCGTTTGTACACTACGTGCTTCTTTAAATATTCTGATTTCGGTGATGTGAAGCCGGATGAAAAATTCTATGGTGGTAAAGTGGAATTTGATGATATGTTTAAATGGACGGTACTGCCCGAAGGCGATGGCAAATATGGTATTGCCAAGCAAGGATATGCTCCTGCTTATCCGGTTATCGAGGGTGTTCAAGGGCGTTTCATGATGAAGAAGTTTGCAGCTTGGTGGGTTCCCACAGGATGTACGATGTATTCTAACGATGCTGGACGTATCAACAATTTACGTATTATGCGCTTTGCAGATTTGTTGCTCCACGCTGAGGCTTGTCTGGAAACCAATGATGAAAGCGGAGCAATGAAAGATATTAACCGGATTCGTGTACGTGCGGGCTGCCGGAGAAAAACTTGAGTGGAAAAGATGCTATAATGACAGAACTCCAGAAACAGAAATTGCTGGAATTTGCCGGAGAGAATATACGTTGGGATGATATGGTTCGTTGGTACGGAAATGATCCTGCTAAGTTGAAAGCTATCATGCACGAACGCAAGACCGATCTCAACATTATGAATGCTTTACGAAGAAAATGAAAGTGGTGAAAAGGAATTAGGTAGGATATAAACCGACAGACCGTCATTTCGGATACACAAGGATTTGACCATTTTGAAGCTAAATTCTTGTACTTCCCGATACCTCAGGCAGAGGTGGACGCTAATTTGAATTTGGAGCAAAAGCCGGAATGGAGATGATTGTATTGAACTGATAATTAAAAAGTATGAGAGGTGTGTCAAAACGTGGATAACGCCATCGTTTAGTTCGCAGGGGCGAGGTCCGCTCGCCCGAAAACAGTTTGCTTTGTGTCTTCGGGCAGGTAAACCCTTCCCCTACAACTGACGATGGGATAGGCCCGGTTTAGTTTTGACACACTCCCATAAAAACAATGAAGCCAAATGAAAAGGAAAGGATATTATTTATGCTCTTTGTTGGTTATGATATTTGTATTTTTGTCATGTCGTGATGAAGAACAGGATTGTACCCAAGCTATGCAGGATATACAAAACCAGTTGAAGGAAAATGATTTATTGAAATCTGTTTCTCAGGAACGTGAACAATGTGTTTTGTTATTTGAGTCCAATAAGATAATTTTTCCGCAAGAGTTAATCCAAAGTGTAGATGTGGATGCGGAAAACTGGAAAACGACTTTGACATTTGTCAATGGAAGCACTTATGTTATACCTACCTTAGGTACTTCGATTGACAACTTGATATTGAGTTCTACAGTCAATCCTTCCGGTTGCAATCCATTATCGGCCAGTGTAGTTGTAAAATTACCTGTATTGGGACGCATTAAACTGATTGTACACAGCAAACCGGGAAAGCATACACCTGACGTGGAATATGCATTTAAGAGTGTGGAATTAAAACAGAATATCCCGGTATTGGGACTTTATCCCAATTATAATAATCAGGTCACTTTAATTTATACAGATTTGCAAGGAAATGAACGTGCTCGGTCCGATCTAAAGCTTCAGACAAAAACATTGGAAAGCAGAAGACTGCCCAAGGAAATCAGAGTGGTAAAGGCTCAATATGACCGTATGGAGCCAGGCATGAATTTAGTTAACTCTCCCGGACAGGATGAAACAGACACTTCTATCCCTTATATGGTAGATGCTGACGGAGAAATCCGTTGGATTCTTGATTGGGAGAAGTCGGATGAACATCGATATATCGGAATCGGGTGCGGACTGATTCGGATGCAGAACGGACATTATATGACCGGTGACGGAAACCATCATCGGATGGTGGAAGTGGATATGATGGGAAATACAATTCATAATTGGGATATGCTGGAAAGGGGATATACTATGCATCATGCCATATCTCAAGATAAACAAGGCAATATATTAGCTACGGTGAGCAAGACTTCCGCTAAAATAGCCAATGGAAAGGATGTACGGATAAACGATTTCATTATTAGAATGGATCCCGAAAAAGGGGAAATATTGCAAGAATGGGATTTGGTGCACATGCTGGATTCGGCACGGTATGGTATGACCGATTATAATCTTACCGCTGATCCTTATGCGCAAAATGCCAGTAATTGGGCGCATAATAATGGTATAGTGGAATGGGGAAATGATTATTTGGCTACAGCTCGCTATCAAGGAATATTCAAATTTAATAAAGCCGGAGGCATTGAGTGGATTATATCACCTCATGGGTATTGGAGAGATAGATATTTGAAATTATTATTAAATCCTCTTCATGCCGACGGAACTCCCATTACTGATCCTGATGTGATAGCCGGAACGAAGAATTGTGATGATTTTGAATGGCCTTGGGGGTGCCATACTGCTGTTCCGTTGCCTAATGGACATATCTTTTATTTCAATAATGGCTATGGACGAAATTTCAAGCTTGATTTTACGGATAGAAAAAAAAATGTTTATACTTGTGGAATAGAGTACGAAGTGGATGAAGTAAACCGTACGGTTCGTCAAGTTTGGCAATATGGAAAAAGAACGGGGTACCGCATATTTTACTCCGGCCCGTTCC
>ENA-OQAX01000402-OQAX01000402.1-human-gut-metagenome-genome-assembly--contig:-NODE-402-length-10375-cov-2.408080_pt1 | contig 10375 bp, 13 predicted proteins | sample MGYA00242741_ERZ504539 | MGnify/ENA primary metagenome ERZ504539 (study PRJEB26092, sample SAMD00036277) | human gut metagenome | host: Homo sapiens | study: EMG produced TPA metagenomics assembly of... | reverse complement strand
CCCGCAACAGCATAAAAACTTTTTAAATCATTTTGACATAAAAACCCCCCATGACCAGTTACCACGAATACAACAAGATCGACAAAGGTCACGTTCTTGTGGAAAAAAATGCTCTCAGGCACAAACATTGCGTTGATCACAGATGCAGGAACTCCAGGTATCTCAGATCCTGGAGAAGAACTTGCAGCTATGTGTTACGAAGCTGGTATTGAGGTGACTTCATTGCCGGGGCCTGCTGCCTGTATTACTGCTCTGACTTTGTCAGGTCTGCATACCAGGCGTTTTGCCTTCGAGGCGTTTCTTCCGGCGGATAAGAAAGAGCGAAAAACGATTCTGGAAGAGCTTTCCAGCGAGACGAGGACTATTATCCTGTATGAGGCGCCTCACAGGCTTGTACGGACCCTTGGCGACTCAGAGAGGCACTTGGTAACCGCAGGATGACTCTTTGCAGGGAGCTGACCAAGAAACATGAGACGGCGTTTCGGACGACGATCGATGATCTGATGGATTTTTATAAAGATGAGAAGCCACTGGGTGAGTGTGTCCTTGTGATCGAGGGCAGAAGCCGCAGTGAAATGGAAGCGGAGAAGCGTGCTTCCTGGGAGGAGGTTTCCATTGCGGAGCATGTGGCGATGTATGAGCAGCAGGGGAATTCCAGAAAGGATGCTATGAAGCTTGCCGCTAGGGATCGTGGTGTTTCCAAGAGGGATATTTATAAGGCGTTACTGGATTGCATTTAATAAGATACTTTTTTGCCTGTATTTCCTATGATTTTGCGTGGAAATACAGGCTTTTTGTGCTATAATAAATTCTGTATTCGTATGTAAAAAAAACGTTTATTTTACAGGTATAAATGACACTTCTGGAGCGGGTTTGAGAATTGCTTTCTGACAAAATTTGAAAATACAGTAGTTACTGAAATTAATGGATCAGGGTATGGTGCAGTAATTTCTGAAATTGCTGTGGTTCTGCAGAAATGAATTTCAAACACGTCCGGACAGACAAGAACAGGAGGAATGACATGGGCGCAGAGAATACAGAATACGGCGCAGATCAGATCCAGATCCTGGAGGGACTGGAAGCCGTACGTAAGAGGCCTGGAATGTATATCGGAAGTACCTCCAGCCGTGGACTTCATCATCTCGTATATGAGATCGTGGATAATGCAGTCGATGAAGCACTGGCTGGTTTTTGTACGGAGATTCATGTAGATATCAATCCGGATAATTCCATTACCGTTACAGATAATGGCCGTGGTATCCCGGTTGGCATCAATCATAAGGCTGGTATTCCGGCAGTTGAGGTTGTATTTACCATTCTTCACGCAGGTGGTAAGTTCGGCGGTGGAGGATATAAGGTTTCCGGTGGTCTTCACGGTGTTGGTGCATCGGTTGTAAATGCACTTTCCGAGTGGCTGGAGGTTACTATCTACCACGAGGGTAAAGAATATAAACAGAGATATGAGCGTGGCAAGACCATGTATCCGCTGAAGGTTGTAGGCGACTGTGATCCGGAGCTTTCCGGAACGAAGGTTTATTTCCTTCCGGACAAGGAGATCTTTGAGGAGACCGTTTATGATTACGATATCTTGAAACAGAGACTTCGTGAGATGGCTTTCCTGACCAAGGGTCTTCGCATTGTGCTGGAAGATAAGAGAGAGGGCCAGGAGCGCGAGAAGGTATTCCACTATGAGGGTGGTATCCGTGAGTTTGTAAGCTACCTGAACAGAAGTAAAGAGGCACTTTACCCGGAGATCATTTACTGTGAAGGTGAGAAGGATGGTGTATCTGTAGAGGTTGCTCTGCAGCATAATGATTCCTATACAGAGAATACCTATGGTTTTGTAAATAATATCAATACACCGGAGGGCGGTACACACATTACCGGTTTCCGTAATGCGATCACCAATACATTCAATGATTACGCACGTAAGAATAAGCTTCTTAAGGACAGCGAGCCGAACTTAAGCGGTGATGATATCCGTGAAGGTCTGACCGCGATCGTCAGCGTTAAGATCGAGAATCCGCAGTTTGAGGGACAGACCAAGCAGAAACTTGGAAACAGCGAGGCAAGAGGTGCGGTAGACAGCGTTGTAAGCAAGCAGCTGGAGATTTTCCTGGAGCAGAATCCGGCAGTTGCCAAGCTACTGTTGAGAAATCTGTTCTTGCACAGAGAGCCAGAGAAGCAGCCAGAAAGGCCCGTGACCTTACAAGAAGAAAATCCGCACTGGACAGCATGTCTCTTCCTGGAAAACTTGCAGACTGTTCGGACAAGAATCCGGAGAACTGCGAGATCTATATCGTAGAGGGAGATTCCGCGGGCGGTTCCGCCAAGACAGCGAGAAACCGTGCCACACAGGCAATCCTTCCACTTCGTGGTAAGATCCTGAACGTTGAAAAAGCACGTCTGGACAAGATCTATGGAAACAAAGAGATCAAGGCCATGATTACTGCTTTCGGAACCGGAATCCATGAGGATTTTGATATCTCCAACTTCGTTACCATAAGATCATCATTATGACCGATGCCGATGTTGACGGTGCGCACATCGCAACACTGCTTCTGACATTCCTGTATCGTTTTATGCCGGAGCTGATCAAGCAGGGATATGTATACCTGGCACAGCCGCCTCTTTATAAAGTCGAGAAAACAAGAAAGTATGGTACGCATACGATGATGATGAACTGAACAATATCCTTACCGAGATCGGACGTGACGGAAACAATAAGATCCAGCGTTATAAAAGGTCTGGGTGAGATGGATGCGGAACAGCTCTGGGAGACTACTATGGACCTGAGAAGAGAATTCTTCTCCGTGTGACCATGGACGAGGCTGCCACATCTGAGATCGATCTGACATTTACCACTCTTATGGGAGACAAGGTAGAGCCAAGACGTGAATTTATCGAAGAAAATGCAAGATTCGTCAAGAATCTTGATATCTAGGAGAATAAAGAAGAATGGAAGATAATATTTTTGACAAAGTCCACGAAGTGGATTTGGAAAAAACTATGAAAGAATCTTACATCGACTATGCCATGAGTGTTATCGCCTCACGAGCTCTGCCGGATGTAAGAGACGGCCTGAAACCGGTACAGCGCCGAGTGCTGTATTCCATGATCGAGCTGAACAATGGTCCTGACAAACCACACAGAAAATGTGCGCGTATTGTCGGTGATACAATGGGTAAATATCATCCACATGGTGACAGTTCCATCTACGGTGCGCTGGTTAATATGGCTCAGGAATGGTCAACAAGATATCCGTTGGTTGACGGACATGGAAACTTTGGTTCCGTGGATGGTGACGGTGCGGCTGCCATGCGATACACAGAGGCACGTCTCAGCAAGATTTCCATGGAGATGCTTGCAGACATCAACAAAGATACCGTTGATTTCCAGCCGAACTTTGATGAGACAGAACGTGAGCCGGTTGTACTTCCGGCACGTTTTCCGAATCTGCTGGTAAACGGTACAACAGGTATCGCTGTAGGTATGGCGACCAATATTCCACCTCATAATCTTCGTGAGACAGTTAATGCCGTTGTTAAGATCATTGATAACATTGTGGAAGAAGACCGCGAGACAGCAATGGAAGAACTTCTTGAGATCGTCAAGGGACCGGACTTCCCTACAGGAGCAACCATCCTCGGAACAAGAGGAATCGAGGAAGCTTATCGTACAGGTCGTGGCAAGATCCGTGTCCGCGCTGTGACAAATATCGAGACTTTGCCCAATGGTAAATCCCGTATCGTAGTCACAGAGCTTCCATACCTTGTAAATAAGGCACGCCTTATCGAGAAGATCGCAGAGCTTGTCCGTGATAAAAAAGATCGATGGAATCACAGACCTGAATGACCATTCCAGCCGTGAAGGTATGCGTATCTGCATCGATCTCCGTAAAGATGCCAATGCCAATGTGATCCTGAACCTGCTCTACAAACATACACAGCTGCAGGATACTTTTGGCGTGATCATGCTTTCCCTTGTTCCGAATCATGGAAGCATGGAACCGAAAGTTCTGAACCTGAAAGAGATGCTGGAGTATTATCTGGAACATCAGGAGAATGTTGTTCGCAGAAGAACACAGTACGATCTGAATAAAGCCCAGGAGAGAGCCCACATTTTGGAAGGCCTCCTGAAAGCACTTGATAATATCGATGAAGTGATCCGTATCATCCGTGGTTCCCGTAATGTACAGATCGCGAAACAGGAACTTATTGAGCGTTTTGAGCTGACAGACGTTCAGGCTCAGGCAATCGTGGATATGCGTCTCCGTGCACTGACAGGTCTGGAAAGAGAGAAGCTGGAAGCCGAGTATGCAGAGCTTATGGAGAAGATCCGCAAGTTCCAGGCAATCCTCGCTGACCGTAAGCTTCTTCTCCGTGTGATCCGCGAGGAGATCCTCGCTGTTGCAGAAAAATACGGCGATGACAGAAAGACTTCCATCGGATACGATGTATACGATATTTCCACAGAGGATCTGATCCCGAGAGAGAATACCGTGATCGCAATGACCAAGCTTGGTTACATCAAGCGTATGTCTGATGATACATTTAAGGCACAGAATCGTGGCGGTAAGGGAATTAAAGGTATGCAGACTCTGGATGAAGACTATGTGGAAGAGCTATTCATGACGAATACGCACCACTACATTATGTTCTTTACGAATACCGGACGTGTCTACAGACTGAAAGGTTACGAGATTCCGGAGGCAAGCCGCACATCAAGAGGAACTGCGATCATCAACCTGCTGCAGCTTGCACCGGGAGAAAAGATCACAGCTGTGATCCCGCTCCGCAAATATGAAGAGGGTCATTATCTGATGATGGCAACCAAGAAAGGTCTTGTGAAGAAAACTCCGATCAGAGATTACGAGAATGTACGTAAGACAGGCCTTACAGCGATTGTTCTCCGTGACGATGATGAGCTTATCGAGGTTAAAGCTACCGATAATAACAAAGATATCATTCTTGTGACCAAGGACGGACAGTGCATCCGTTTTAAAGAGACTGATGTCCGCAGCACAGGCCGTGCATCTATGGGTGTAAGAGGTATGAATCTTACAGATGGTGATGAAGTTGTTGCCATGCAGCTGAATACCCAGGGGGATTATCTGCTGGTAGTTTCTGAGAACGGAATGGGCAAACGTACAGCAATGAGTGAGTTTGTTGTCCAGAACCGTGGCGGTAAAGGTGTGAAGTGCTACAAGATCACCGAGAAGACCGGAAACGTTGTCGGAGCCAAGGCTGTGAACGAAGAGAACGAGATCATGATGATCACAACAGAAGGTATCATCATCCGTCTGCAGTGTGCAGATATCTCAGTTCTTGGAAGGATCACTTCCGGTGTGAAGATGATCAATCTTACAGATGGTGTAACGGTTGCAAGCATCGCCAAGGTAAGAGATAAAGATCCGGAAGTGGAGGTAAATTCCGAAAAAGCTGACGGAGAGACCAACGATAACGAGGAAGAAATATCCGCAGATGAAACTGTCACAGGCAGTGAAGAAGAATAAGGTCGAGGATAAGTCATGACGACGAACAAAAAAGAAACGCAGAAAAAAATCTGTGAAAAAACTGAAATATTCCAACAAAAAACTGAATTTTGTCCATGTGGCGACACTGGCAGGAGTTATTCTGATACTGCTGGTGATCATCCTGGCAGCCAGAGGCTGTGGGGGGGATCAGCCACAGAACCCCGGAGGGGCTTGTGGAAAGTTATATCAAGGCTGCGGTAGAAGGCAAGGACAAAAAAATGCAGGAATGTTATGGTGCGGATAAGATTTCTGATGAGGCAAAAACAGAGATTTCATCCACGGTCAAATATTTCCAGGCTCATGGAGCAAAGGATGTAAATATTGACAGCTGTGAGGCCATTTCTGAGAGTAAAAATTATACGTATGTTTATATCCGCTATAATCTTGTACTGCAGAATGACCAGGAATATCCGTGCATCAGTACTTACCTTGTAAAAGTGCAGGATAAGAAATATTATCTGTATTCGCCGGCTGAGATCTCAGATGAGATCAGCCAGCAGGCTGCGGCAGATTATCAGAAATTTATGACACCAAACTTATACAGACTATACCAAGGCTTACGAAGTCTTTCTGAAAAAGAATCCGGGATATGAGGACAAAAATTGCAAGTAAACTGAACGGATAAAAACAGGCAGGAGGACATAAGAATGAAGCGAATTTTGCTGATGGTGATCAGGAATCTGATCTTTGTTCCCTACTGGTGGATCAAACTTTGCTGGTATGCGGCGCATACAGATGATTATCCGGAAGAGAAGAAATACACATTCCTGAGACATGTAGATGAGCATGCCATCGAAGGCGGAAATATCCATATTGATGTGCATGGGCAGGAAAACATCCTCAAGGAAAACGGATTTATGTTTTTTCCGAATCACCAGGGACTGTTTGATGTACTGGCGATCATTAAAGCCTGCCCGGTTCCTTTTTCTGTAGTAGCTAAGAAAGAAGTGGGAGATATTCCATTCCTGAAGCAGGTTTTTGCCTGCATGAAGGCTTTTATCATTGACAGAGAGGACCTGAAGCAGTCCATGCAGGTGATTGTCAATGTGATCCGCGAGGTAAGGGCAGGTCGCAATTATCTGATCTTTGCGGAAGGAACCAGAAGTAAGAACGGAAATCACCCGGGAACATTCAAGGGCGGCAGTTTTTAAGACTGCGACAAAAGACAAAAATGTCCGATCGTTCCTGTTGCGCTGATCGATTCTTTTTTTAAAGCTTTTGATACCGGTTCCACAGAGAAGATCACAGTGCAGGTACATATCCTTCCTCCAATGTATTATGAGGAATATAAGGATATGCATACAACGGAGATTGCGGAAGAAGTAAAGAGACGGATCGAGAAAGTGATCGAAGAGAATACTATATAAAAACAGAAAAGGCTCTGATGAAGTTTAAATAAAAACATCATCGGAGCTTTTTTTGATATGTATATTGCACAAAAACGAAAACGTTTTATTTGTGAATTGTTAAGCGTATACAACTAAAACATTTGATGGTAACATATAAACACCTGTTAAATATGAATAAAAACACAAAAGAGGACTGTGAAATGAAAAAAGAAGAATATCTTTCCCTGATCGATGAAGTGATCGCACAGGGACCATATACCGATACGTGGGATTCTCTCTGTGAGCATCCTACTCCGAAGTGGTATGCAAGAGATAAGTTTGGAATTTTTATTCACTGGGGTGTATATAGTGTTCCGGCATTTGGAAACGAGTGGTATCCCAGAAATATGTATGTGAAAGGCTCCAAAGAAAATCTGCATCATATAGAGAAATATGGAACTCTGGATAAATTCGGATATAAAGATTTTATTCCGCAGTTTAAGGCAGAAAAAATTTGATCCAAAAGAATGGGCAGCACTTTTTAAAGAGGCAGGAGCGAAATTCGTAGTTCCGGTTGCAGAACACCACGATGGATTTCAGATGTACGCCAGTGACCTCTGCCGCTGGAATGCTGCTGAGATGGGACCGAAGCGTGATATCCTGGGAGAGCTGAAGACAGAAGTTGAAAAAGAAGGCATGGTTCTGGGAGCTTCTTCTCACAGAGCGGAGCATTACTGGTTCTTTAACGGAGGACGTCAGATCCCGGAGGCAGATGTCAATGATCCGGAATATGCGGATCTTTACGGACCGGTAGCAGGAATCACCCGGGATATGAGTGATATCTATGACAATCCGCCATCGGAAGAGCATATGCAGGACTGGCTTGTTCGTACATGTGAGATTGTAGATAAATATCAGCCTTCCATCGTATATTTTGACTGGTGGATTCAGCAGTATGCATGGAAACCGTATCTCCGTAAATTTGCGGCATATTATTACAACCGTTCTGCTCAGTGGGGAAAAGAAACTGCTATTGATGCAAAATTTGACGCATATGTTTACGGCAGTGCGGTCAATGATCTGGAGAGAGGTCAGTTAGACCATATCACACCGGATCTCTGGCAGAACGATACTTCTGTAGCGAAGAATTCCTGGGGCTATACCATCGGAAATGATTACAAGAAACCTTCAGATGTAGTTCTGGATCTGATCGATGTAGTCAGCAAAAATGGCGCACTTCTTCTCAATATCGGACCGAAGCCGGATGGCACGATTCCGGAAGAAGATGCACATATCCTGAGAGAAATGGGAAAATGGCTGAAAGTAAACGGAGAGGCAATTTACGGAACCAGATACTGGAAAGTATTTGGAGAGGGTCCGACGGTGGTTCCGGAAGGCCATTTCACAGATACTTATGACAAGCATTTTACTTCTGAGGATATCCGTTTCACAAGCAAGAGCAACCATATTTACGCAACGGTACTTCACTGGCCGGAAGACGGAGAGATCCATATCAAATCTCTTGGAAATGATATGAAACTTTTGAAATCTACGATCAGGGATATTGAGATTCTTGGAACAGATCTGCATCCGTCATATGCAAGAAACAAAGAACTGGATATTTCCTGCGGAAGAGGAGCGGTTGATGCAGGGGATATGCCGGTGGTACTGAAGATCACGATAGAGTAAATTATCGGAGAATAAACGGGGGATACTGTCGGAACTGTTCCGGCAGAAAAATACAGGAAAATCAGCAAAAACTTATGTATAACAGAAAGGTTATGGGGATTACACTATGGGAAACAAAAGATACACAGGAAACTGGAACTCTGTAAATACACATACCGTTCCAAAATGGTATGAGGACTGTAAATTCGGAATTTTTATTCACTGGGGAATTTATTCTGTACCGGCTTTTGCGCCACATACATGGGAACTGGGAGAAGTTGATTCCAAAGAGTGGTTTGCGGATAATCCTTACGCAGAGTGGTATTATAATTCTCTGAACATAGGAAAAAGGCCCGACATATGAGCATCATATGGAAAAATACGGAAAAGATTTCAAATATGAAGATTTTATTCCTATGTGGAAAGCTGAAAACTGGGATCCGAAACAGTGGGCAGAGATTTTTAAAGAAGCAGGTGCAGAGTATGTTGTTCTGACAACCAAGCATCATGATGGATTCTGCCTGTTCCCGAGTAAGTATACACACTTTAACTCTGTGGAAATGGGACCGAAGAGAAATATCACCGGTGAGCTGACAGAGGCTGTCCGGGATGCAGGTATCCGTATGGGGCTGTATTATTCAGGACTGATTGACTGGCAGTATGCAAATGATCCTATTTTTGAGGATGATGATCTGTTTGGAACAGCTAGCCCGACATTTGCATATGCAGATTATTCCTATAATCAGATGAAAGAGCTTGTAGATGATTATGCACCGAGTGTGTTCTGGAATGATATCGGATGGCCGACACAGAGTGAAGAGATGATGCCGTATTTCCTGGCACATTATTATAACAAAGTGCCGGAAGGTGTAGTAAACGACCGTTTCAATGACCGTTACCATGACTTCCTTACCAAGGAGTACAAATCCGGTTCTGTGAATCGAAAAGAGAAATGGGAAATGTGCCGTGGAATGGGATTATCCTTCGGTTATAATGCCAATGAAGGTGATGACAAACTGATTTCTGTTCCGGATCTAATTTCACTTCTGGTAGGAACTGTTGCAAACAATGGAAACCTGCTTCTGAACATCGGACCAAAGCAGACGGAACAATTCCGGAAGACAGGTAAAGAGGCTGAAGATTCTTGGCGCATGGCTGAAAGTTAACCATGATGGTATTTATGGCACACGCTGCACGACCGCGAATCTGAGATGCTGGAGAATGGAATTGAGCTGCATTATACACAGAAAGAGGGAAATCTCAATGTGTTTGCAGATCATCTGAAAGAGGGAGCAAATGAGTTCCTGATCAAAGGTTATCATGGACAGCTGAGATCTTTTGATCCGGCAGTTAAAGTAGAAACTGAGGATACAGAAGAGGGACTTCTGGTGAAGATTCCTGAGTATAAAGAAGATATGTATGTGGTTGGATTAACAAAATAAATTTTTAACCAATGCGGATTGCCAATATCCGCTTGACATGAGCAGAGAGGACCGGATGTATGCCGGTCCTTCTGTGATATAGCTGATTGTTTTTTTTTAGGGAGGAAGCTATATGTTTGGGAAAAAAAATTGCGGCGATATTATCAACAGTAATGATCATAACAGGGGCTGTGTACCTTCTGTGGTTGTGCATGCACAGACTGGTTATGCGGCTGATCATACACAGGAAGCATCGGCAGCAGGCACGCAGAGCACTGCAAAAACTTGTTGCGAAAAGGATCCTCGGAAGCAATGCCACTTACCGGCTGTATTCCAAATGGAAATCTTCAGATACAGGGAAAAGGGGAAGTTAAAAGTTACCGATATTTTTCATACAGATCCGAAACGATAAAAAACGGTAA
>ENA-OQAX01000401-OQAX01000401.1-human-gut-metagenome-genome-assembly--contig:-NODE-401-length-10377-cov-2.082439_pt1 | contig 10377 bp, 17 predicted proteins | sample MGYA00242741_ERZ504539 | MGnify/ENA primary metagenome ERZ504539 (study PRJEB26092, sample SAMD00036277) | human gut metagenome | host: Homo sapiens | study: EMG produced TPA metagenomics assembly of... | reverse complement strand
AATGGCAAAGGTGGTTCTTTGGCCGCAAGCTGGTGCATCACCGTCGTGGTCACCATCGTCAGCGCTGCCATTGCTTATTTTGTCAGCGGCAGAGCGCTGAAACCGTTACAGCAGCTTGCGCAGCAGGCGCAGCAGGTCGATCAGGACAGCATCGCCACCACCCGTCTGGACGAAAACACTGTGCAGGAATTCGGGCAGTTGAGCCGGTCGGTGAACCGGATGCTGGATGGTCTGGCGCAGTCCTTTGAGTTGCAGCGGCAGTTTGCGGGCAATGCCGCCCACGAGCTGCGCACCCCGCTGGCTATTTTGCAGACGAAGCTGGAACTGTTTGCAGAGGAGCACCCGGCCATGGACGCCGAAACTGCCGGGCTGATCCGCTCTCTGCGGGAGCAGCTGGACCGCCTGACCGCTCTTGTGCGCACTTTATTAGAGATGAGCAATCTGCAATCAGTCTCCCGCACCGACCAGATCGCCCTTGCGCCGCTGGTGGAGGAGATCCTGACCGACCTGACCCCCCTTGCCCAGAAAAACAATATCTCTTTGCAGCAGGACTGCGAGGAACTTGGCATGGTGGGCAGCGATGCGCTGATCTACCGGCTGGTGTTCAATCTGGTGGAAAACGGCATCAAGTATAACCGCCCCGGCGGTGCGGTGCGCGTCACCCTGCAACAGGAAAAGCAGACCGCTGTACTGCGCGTTGCAGATACCGGCCCGGGTATTCCCGCAGACTGCCGGGAGAGCATCTTCCAGCCCTTTTTCCGGGTGGATAAGTCCCGCAGCCGGGAGATGGGCGGCGTTGGGCTTGGCCTTGCCCTTGTGCGGGAGATCGCCGTGCTGCATGGCGGCAGTGTGACCGTGGAACGCAGCAGCGAAAACGGCACTACCTTTGCAGTCACCCTGCCGCTGGCACAGCCCTGCTGAAACTGGGCGGGACTTTATTTTTGGCACACGGGGGAGTATACTGGAAGCAGAAGACCCCGGAAATAAGAAGGACAAAGGAGATACTGAAAATGCAGGCAACCATTCACAACGAATTTCTGACCTTGACTGTGGATACCCACGGTGCCGAAGCAGTCAGCCTGAAAAATGCGGCGGGGGAAGAGCTGCTCTGGCAGGCCGACCCGGCTGTGTGGAAGCGCCACGCCCCCATTCTGTTCCCGTGGACGGGCAAGCTGCCCGGCGGTACCTTTGAGGTGGACGGCAAAACGTACAAGGGCGGTCAGCACGGCTTTGCCCGCGATGTGGAGCACACCCTGCTCAAGGCCGAGGGCGATACCATCCAGTTGGAGCTGCGCTCGGATGACGCCATCAAAGCCGAACGCTTCCCCTTTGATTTTGTGCTCACCAGCACCTTCCGTCTGGACGGCAAGACCGTGCACCATACGCTGACGGTGCGCAACCCCGGCACCGAAGAGCTGCGCTTTGGCATCGGCTATCACCCGGCGTTCAACATCCCCTTTGATGCACAGCACACCACCACGGATTACGAGTTCCGGTTCGACCAGCCGGAAAGCCCGGTCATTCTGGATGCCCGTCCGAACGGCCTGCTGTCTGGCAAGTGCTATTATCAGTGGAAAAACCAGCAGGCCATCCAGCTGACAGATGATCTGTCCGCAAACGACAGCTTCTGCATGGCGGGCCTGCGCACCAAGACCATTGGCATCTATGAGAAGGGCACCGGCCGCAAGATCACCTGCAATGTGGAAGGCTACCCCTACGCGCTCATCTGGTCGGCCCCTGCAAAGCCGGTGCGGTTTGTGTGCATTGAGCCGTGGCACAGTCTGCCCGCCGCCGAGACTGACCCGCAGCAGTGGAGCCAGCGTGCCGCTGCCGCCTGCCTTGCCCCGGGTGAAAGCTGGGAGACCACCCTGAGCACCACGTTTGAACGATAAAAAAGCACGCAGAAACGAAGCTGCGTGCACTTGACAGAACCTTTGAAAATGAGTATACTGTAAACAGAAAAGGCACTGCGACAAGCGGTCAGCCTTTTTGATGAACAGTCTTAAAAACTAAGAACCGTCACCGGCCAGGGTGGCGGTTCTCGCTTTTTACCTTGATAGTAAATACCAATCCGAAGATATGGAATGTCAAAGTAATTGGCATGAGCTTCACCTCCTTTCGGAAGTGGGGCCGAACCGCCTGCCGTTGTATGCAGTGCCTTGCCGCCTGAAAGCGACAAATTCATAATAACACAAAAATTGTCAAAATACAAGAAAAAACGGAGCACCGAAGTGTTCCGTTTTTTCTTGTATTGTCAGTAAAAGGAAAGCTTAGTACGCCACGCCCCAGTAGACCATGGTCTTGGCGGGCTTGCCGCAGCAGGGGCATACATCGCTCAGGTGTTCCTGCTCAAACGGCATGCAGCGGCTGGACAGGCCGACTTCTTCCTTCATCTTCATCTCGCAGGCAAGGTCGCCGCACCACATGGTCTTGATGTAGCCGGTGTTTGCCTTGGCCAGCTCCTTCACCTCGTCCATGGTGGTGGCAGCCCAGGTGCGCTTCTCGCGGTTGGCAAGAGCACGCTCGTACAGGTCCTTGCGCAGGGCCTCCAGCTGTGCGGGGATCGCAGTCTCCAGCTCGTCCAGAGAGACGAAGACTTTTTTCGCGGGTATCGCGGCGCACCAGCACGCACTGGTTCTTTTCCAGATCCTTGGGGCCGATCTCCAGACGCAGAGGCACGCCCTTCATCTCCCACTGGGAGAACTTCCAGCCCGGTGCGTTGTCGCTGTCATCCAGCTTCACGCGGGCATACTTGCTGATCTTCTCGGCCAGCTCGGCAGCCTTCTCGGAAACGCCGGGCTTGTGGGCTGCGATGGGCACTACGACCACCTGAATGGGGGCCACTGCCGGGGGGCAGGATCAGGCCGTCGTCGTCGCCGTGGGTCATGATGATAGCGCCCACCAGACGGGTGGAAACGCCCCAGCTGGTCTGGAACGGATGATGCAGCTGGTTGTCGCGGCCGGTAAAGGTCACGTCATAAGCCTTGCTGAACTTATCGCCAAAGTAGTGGCTGGTGCCGCTCTGCAGGGCCTTGCCGTCCTTCATCATGGCCTCGATGGTATAGGTAGCCTCGGCACCGGCAAACTTTTCCTTGTCGGTCTTGCGACCCTTCACCACGGGGGATGGCCAGATCCTGCTCGCAGACATCTGCGTAGCAATTCAGCTGCTGCTGGGTCTCAGCCTCAGCCTCGGCGCAGTCTCGTGGATGGTGTGGCCTTCCTGCCACCAGAACTCGCGGCTGCGCAGGAAGGGGCGGGTGGTCTTTTCCCAGCGGACAAGCGCTGCACCACTGGTTGTACTTCATGGGAAGCTCACGGTAGCTGTGCAGCACGCGGGACCAGTGGTCGCAGAACATGGTCTCGCTGGTGGGACGCACGGCCAGACGCTCTTCCAGCTTGTCGGAACCGCCCATCGTGACCCACGCCACCTCCGGCGCGAAGCCATTGACCAGTTCGCCCTCCTTCTGCAGCAGGCTTTCCGGGATCAGCACGGGCATTGCCACGTTCTCATGGCCGGTGGCCTTGAAGCGGGCATCCATGTCCTTCTGGATCAGCTCCCAGATGGCCTGACCGTAGGGGCGCAGGATGATGAAACCCTTCACGCTGGAGTACTCCACCAGCTCTGCCTTCACGCAGATATCGGTGTACCACTGTGCGAAGTTCTCTTCCTGGCTGGTGATCGCCTGTACGAGCTTCTTTGAATCTTTTGCCATTTTTGCTTTTTCCTCCTAAGGCCGTGCGCCAAACGGCTTGCGTTCCGCACGAACCATATTAAAAGCCCCGTCCATGCAGTGCGGCCGGGTGCCGCACCAGAAGGCAGGGCTTTTTGACTGAATCAGTTCTGCGCGTGGCTGTCCACAAAGTTTACCACATCGCCCACGGTGCGCAGGGACTCGATGGCATCGTCCGGCACCTCAATGCCAAACTCATCCTCCAGCGTCATCACCATATCCACGATATCCAGACTGTCGGCCTCAAAATCGCTCATGATGTCACTATCCATCGTGATCTTTGCCGGGTCAACATCCAGCTGCTCCGCCAGCAATGCACGGATTTTTTCAAAAGTATCCATTCCTGTGGTCTCCTTTTTGCAGTTGTTTTGCCTGTCCTGTACACCGGTGCCGTGCGTGCGGCTGCCGTGACGGATGCACCCGCAGATGCTGCGCGGCCCCGGACTGTACAAAACTCTCTCTTTTTTTATATCCCATGCCATGCGTATTGTCAAGCCCTGTTTTCCATTCTGACAGATTCCTTTGCGAAAAATTGCCGGAAAGGTGCATTTTCGCTTGACAGGAGCGCCCCGGTTTCTTATCATTATAAAGTAGCGAGTTTATAGGGACTGACCACAAGTCCCATGAAGGAGTTTTGAGCATGAAGCTTTCATTTACCAAAATGCAGGCTGCGCCAACGATTATATCTATCTGACTGCCGCAAAGCAGGTGTGCCGGAGAACATTGCAGCCCTTTCCGAAAAATTGTCCCGGCGGCATTTTTTCCATTGGTGCGGACGGCATCATCTGCATCTGCGCTGCGCAGACGGCAGGTGCGGACGGCATGATGCGCATTTTCAACGCAGACGGCAGCGAGGGCAGGATGTGTGGCAACGGCATCGCTGTGTGGCTGAATGGCTGTACACCCACGGCATTGCCAAAGCGACCCTTGCCATTGATACCCTCAGCGGCCTGAAGACCGTCACCCACAAGGTGCGGGCCTGTGGCAGGTGGAGATGGGCGCTTACAGTGCCATGCCTGCCAGCCTGCCTGCTGTGAACATGGGCGAAGAACCGCTTGTGGACAAAGAACTGACCGTGGACGGCAAAACGTGGCATGTGACCTGCATCAATGTGGGCAACCCCCACTGTGTGACTGTGGTGGAGGATGTGGACAGCCTGAAGCTGGAAGAGATCGGTCCGGCCTTTGAGTACCACGCAAACTTCCCGGAGCGCATCAACACCGAGTTCGTGCAGGTGGTGGATGCCACCCACCTGAAGATGCGGGTGTGGGAGCGCGGCAGCGGCGAGACATGGGCCTGCGGCACCGGCACCTGCGCCACCGTGGCGGCCCTGACCGAGCTTGGCATCTGCCCGGCAGGCGAGGACATCCATGTGCAGCTGCGCGGCGGTGTGCTGACCATCCGGGTATTGCCCGGCAGACAGTTGCTGATGACCGGCGCCGCCGAGACCGTGTGCGAAGGTACGACGGAAGTGTAAAGAGAACGAGAACCCTCTCAGTCGCCTGACGGCGACAGCTCTCCCGAAGGGCGAGCTTTTCCACATCAAGAGGAAAAGTTTTTTCTTCCACAACAAAAAAAAGCTCCCCCCACTCGGGGGGAGCTGGCATCGAGCGGACGCGAGATGACTGAGAGGGTCATACCAAAACAGAATCGAGGGAAAGTAACCATGAAGATGAACAAGCATTACAACGAGCTGAAGGCAAGCTACCTGTTTGTGGACATTGCCCACAAGGTGGCCGCTTATCAGGAGGCACATCCGGAGAAAGAGATCATCCGTCTGGGCATTGGCGATGTGACCCAGCCGCTGGCAAAGTGCGTGGTCAAGGCCATGCACGATGCAGCCGATGAGATGGGCACCAAGGAAGGCTTCCACGGCTATGGCCCGGAGCAGGGCTATCCCTTCCTCAAGCAGGCCATTCAGGGCTACTATGCAGGCCGCGGCACCCAGCTGGCAGAGGATGAAATTTTCATCTCTGATGGTGCAAAGAGCGATCTGGCCAACGTACTGGGCCTGTTCGATGTGGACAACACCGTGCTGGTGCCGGACCCCGTTTATCCCACCTACGTGGACGATAACGTGACCGATGGCCGCAAGATCATCTACAGCCGCACCAGTCAGGAGAACGGCTTCCTGGGGATGCCGGATGAGAATGTGAAGGCTGACATCATCTATATCTGCAGCCCCAATAACCCCACCGGTGCCGCCTACACCCGCGACCAGCTGAAGGTCTGGGTGACTACGCCAAGAAGAACGATGCCATCATCCTGTACGATGCTGCATACGAGTGCTTCATCTCCGACGAGAACCTCGCCCGCAGCATCTTCGAGATCGAGGGGGCCCGCGAATGCGCCATTGAGATCTGCTCCTTCTCCAAGATCGCAGGCTTCACCGGCACCCGCTGCGGCTACACTGTGGTGCCCAAGGAGCTGGAGCGCGAGGGAATGAACATCAATAAGCTGTGGCTGCGCCGCCAGACCACCAAGTTCAACGGTGTGCCTTACGTGGTGCAGCGCGCCGCCGCTGCGGTGTTCACCGAGAGCGGCATGGCCGAGATTCAGGCCAATCTGGATTACTACCGCCGCAATGCCAAGGTCATCGCGGACGCTCTGGACGAGTGCGGCGTGTGGTACTGCGGCGGCAAGAACAGCCCCTACATCTGGCTGCGCTGCCCCGGTAACATGAAGAGCTGGGAGTTCTTCGACTGGCTGCTGGAAAACTGCGGCGTGGTCGGTACCCCGGGCGTGGGCTTCGGCGAGTGCGGCGAGGGCTACTTCCGCCTGACCGCTTTCGGTGACGCCGAAAAGACCAAGATGGCCGCCGAGCGCATTAAGACCGCCATCAAGGCACTGTAAAACCTAAAAAAAATGCACCTGCTGTCCGTTTTGGACGGCGGGTGTATTTTTTTTTGCGCATTCTCTTGACAAATCCGTATCTACTGTATATACTGTACATATACAGATAAAAACGCAAGAACCAAAGGAGCAGCCGATGGAACTGTTTATCAACAACAAAAGCGGCGCGCTATCTATGACCAGATCTACAACCAGATCAAGCAGCAGATCATCAGCGGGGCTTTGCAGCCGGACGAGGCCATGCCCTCCATCCGGGGGCTGGCACGGGATCTGCGCATCAGCGTCATTACCACCAAGCGCGCCTACGATGAACTGGAAAAAGAGGGCTTCCTTTACGCAGTACCGGCAAAGGGCTTTTTTGTAGCCCCTAAAAACACCGAGCTGCTGCGGGAAGAGAACCTGAAAAAAAATTGAAGCGCACCTTACCGAAGCTGTGAAGCTGTCCGCATCCTGCGGGCTGAGCAGGGAAGAGCTGCGGGAGATGCTGGAACTGCTGTGGGAGGGCTGAACATGAACGCACTGGAACTGCGGGGACTTACAAAGCACTATAAGGACTTTACCCTCGGACCGCTGGATCTGACACTGCCCGGCGGCACCATCTGCGGCCTGATCGGTGAGAACGGCGCAGGCAAAGCACCACCATCAAATTGATTCTGGACATGCTGCAGAGGGACGGCGGTACCGTGACCATTTTGGGCAGGGACAACCGCACCGACCTTGTACACACCAAGGAAGAAATCGGTGTGGTGCTGGGCAGCGAGGGCATCCCCCTGTGCCTGAACGCAGTGCAGGCAGGCAAGGTGATGGCGGGCATCTACACAATTGGGATGCCGCTGCCTACACAGAATTTTGCCAAAAATTGAGCTGCCGGAAAGAAAAAGTAATAACGACTACTCTACCGGCATGAAGATGAAGCTGTGCATCGCCGTGGCGCTGGCGCACCACCCGAAGCTGCTGCTGCTGGACGAAGCCACCAACGGGCTGGACCCGGTGGTGCGGGACGAGGTGACCGATCTGCTGCTGGATTTGCCGGGACGAGGAGCACTCCATCCTCATCTCCTCCCACATCGTCAGCGACTTGGAAAAGCTGTGCGATACCATCGCCTTCCTGCACAAGGGCAGACTGCTGCTCTGTGAGGAAAAGGACGCCTTGCGGGAGGAATACGCCCTGTGGCATGGCACGGCGGCGCAGCTGGCGGCACTGGATACGCGGGTGTACGGCAAGCGGGTCACCCCCTACGGAGTCGAGGCGCTTGTGCGCCGGGATGCAATGCCGCCGGGGCAGAGCTTACCCCGGTAAGCATTGAGGAATTGTTTGTGCTGATGGTGAAAGGGGAGAATGTACAATGAAAGGCTTGCTGTTAAAGGACGCATATCAGGCATGGTATTACGCAAAAATGGTCGTTGTGGCAGCTGTAGTCATGATGGGTGCGGGGCGTGATCTCGATGATGAACGGGGCCAATTTCTTCATTGTCTATGCGGGCTTTTGCTGGGTATGATGCCCATGACACTGCTGGCATACGACCAAACCAGCAATTTCAACGAATACAGTGCCGCGCTTCCGGCCACAAAAGAGCAGCTGGTGGGGTGTAAATACATTGTTGGTCTGTGCGGGCTGGTGCTGGCAGAGGTATTTGCTGCCGCGGCGCTTGGCGTGGCACAGCTACACTGGGTAGCCGTGGATAGCGCGCTCGTGATCTCTACGCTGGTGCAGGTGGGCATGACCACCCTGCTCAGCAGCACCATCCTGCTGCCGCTGAGCTACCGCTTCGGCTACGAAAAGGCAAAGGTTGGGTTCTATTTCATAGTTGGTGCGCTCGCGGCCCTGATGGGCTTTTCCGTGGCCGCAAACGAGGACGGTATTGTGAGAAACCTTCTTCCGCAGAGCATCTCGTCGCTGGGGCTGCTGGGTATTGCGGTGGCGGCTCTGACGCTGTATGCTCTCTCGTGGCGGCTGTCTGTTGCATGGTACGGAAAGGCAGAGCAGTAAAATGAAGAAAAAGTCAAATCGCGGGCATCCTGTTCGGCGTTGCCATGGGCGTTTATTCAGCGTGACACTGGGAACAGTGGGTTTTGTGCTGGGTGCCAGCTTTGCAATTCTGGGTATGGTGATGTTCAAAGGGCTGGATGACCCACAGGATAAAAAGTAAGGTGTAAAAAGTGCGACGCCTGCAGGAAAGACTTTTCTTGCAGGGGCGTCGCTGTATTTATTTCTCGGACTCTTCGGCGTTTTTTCTGCGCCGCTTCCAGCTCGTCCACCCGCTTTTGCAGGGCGGTGATCTTGTCGTCCATTTTGATAAATGTCCAGATCAAAACCGCAAGCACCACCGCAGGCGGAACCACCATCAGCAGGGACTGCTGACACCAGAGCAGCAGCGAATAGCCGCCGAATACCGTAAAGAGGAATACGGCAAACAGGCTTGCAGCAAGGACAGAACAAAAATCCCATACAGAAATCTCCTTTCGGTTATTCTTCCGTTTCTTCCTCGTCCGGGTCCAGCTCGATGCTGAACACGGCTTTTTTCAGCTTGCCGCAGCCCTGCGCCTTCAGGCCGGATTTATAGGGCTCTCCGGCCAGATACAGGGCAAACCGCCCCTCGCACAGCATTCCGGCAATGCTGGTGCCTGCGGTACCCACGGTGGTGTCGGTGGCTTCGTCGGTGGGCTTTGTGGGGGTCAGCTCTGCAAGGCTCACCTCAAACAGCTCGCTGCCGTCCAGATCGGTCTCCAGCGTGATGTGGTTGTCGTGGCGCTGGAACAGCGCTTTATCGGAAGTCAGCGGTGTGACGGTGCTCACAGTGACCACAGCCTTTTCACCGTCGATGCGGGTGCGTCCGGCGGGCAGGGTGGTGATGTCCCGCGCCATGATATACTCAATGACGGTGTCGAGGTTGTCGCTCACGCCCAGATAGTTGGGCAGGTTGTTCAGGGTATCGTAGATCATAGAAGAACTCCTTTATCGTGCAAAACAAGGTTCACCGCCTGCATATAGCACAGACGGTGAACCGGAATTTTATTCTGCGTCCTTCGGGTCGGTCATCAGCTCTTTGATGCTGGGCACCACGCCGCCCAGATTCTGAAGCTCCGAAGGAATGATGATCTTGGTTGCCTTGCCGTTGGCCACCTTGGCCAGAGCTTCCAGACTGCGGATGGCCAGAACCTTATCGCTGGGCATGGCCTCGTTCAACAGGCGGATGGCATCGGCGTTGGCCTTCTGCACGGCCAGAATGGCCTGTGCTTCGCCCTCGGCTTCCAGAATGCGCTGCTGCTTCACAGCATCCGCGCGCAGGATGGCGGCTTCCTTTTCGCCCTCAGCGGCGGTAATGGCGGCCTGCTTTTCACCGTCGGCTTTCAGGATGACAGCGCGCTTCTCGCGCTCAGCCTTCATCTGCTTCTCCATGGCTTCCTGGATCTCACGCGGCGGGATGATGTTCTTCACTTCCACGCGGTTCACCTTGATGCCCCACTTGTCGGTGGCTTCGTCCAGGATGGCGGTGATCTTGCCGTTGATGACATCGCGGCTGGTCAGGGTGTGGTCCAGCTCCATTTCGCCGATGATGTTGCGCAGGGTGGTGGCGGACAGGCTTTCGATTGCCGCAATGGGCTGGTTGACACCGTAGGTGTAGAGCTTGGCATCCATCACCTGAAAGAACACCACGGTATCGATCTGCATGGTAACGTTATCGCGGGTGATGACCGGCTGAGGGGGAAAGTCTGCCACCTGCTCCTTCAGGCTCACCTTTTTGGCGATGCGCTCGATGAAGGGAATCTTAATGTGCAGGCCTGCCGACC
>ENA-OQAX01000399-OQAX01000399.1-human-gut-metagenome-genome-assembly--contig:-NODE-399-length-10434-cov-2.313767_pt1 | contig 10434 bp, 12 predicted proteins | sample MGYA00242741_ERZ504539 | MGnify/ENA primary metagenome ERZ504539 (study PRJEB26092, sample SAMD00036277) | human gut metagenome | host: Homo sapiens | study: EMG produced TPA metagenomics assembly of... | reverse complement strand
CAGAGAAAAGACCTGATCTATACAGGCAGAACTCTTTTTGGAGCTATGCCTCCGAAGGGACAGGAAATGGATGACCATTACTTTGGAAGTATCCGTCAGAGAATTTCCGCATACATGAAAGAGGTAAATGAAGAATGCTGGAAGCTTGGAATTCCTGCAAAGACACAGCATAATGAGGTTGCTCCTGCACAGCATGAGCTTGCACCGATTTATGCACCGGTCAATATCGCAGCAGACCAGAACCAGATGATGATGCGTATCCTTAAAAAGGTTGCCAGCCGTCATGGAATGCGCTGTGTCCTTCATGAGAAACCATTTGCAGGTGTGAACGGTTCCGGTAAGCATAACAACTGGTCTCTTACCACAGATGACGGAATCAATCTTCTGGATCCGGGCAAAACACCTCATGAAAATATTCAGTTCCTTCTGGTCCTCACCTGTATCCTGAAAGCAGTAGATGAACATGCAGATCTTCTGCGTGAATCTGCGGCAGATGTGGGAAATGACCAGAGACTTGGCGGCCATGAAGCACCGCCGGCAGTGATTTCCGTATTTCTTGGAGAGCAGCTGGAGGATGTTCTGGAACAGCTGGTCAGCACAGGAACAGCAACTCACAGTAAAAAGGGAAGTAAGCTGGAAACAGGTGTTAAGACTCTGCCTGATTTCATGAAGGATGCTACAGACCGTAACCGTACTTCACCTTTTGCTTTCACAGGAAATAAATTTGAATTCCGTATGGTAGGCTCAAGAGATTCTATTTCCGCATGTAACGTAGTCCTGAATACGATCACGGCAGAAGTATTTAAGGAAGTATGTGACCGTCTGGAAAAAGCTCCTGATTTCGAACTGGCGGTACATGACCTGATCAAAGAATATGCCACAGATCATCAGAAGATCGTATTAACGGAAACGGCTATGCGCCGGAATGGGAGAAAGAAGCTAAACGCCGCGGACTTCCGATCCTTCCGAGCATGGTGGATGCAATCCCTGCACTTACTACAGAGAAGGCAGTGAAACTCTTTGAATCTTTTGATGTATTCTCAAGAGCTGAGCTTGAATCACGCGCAGAGATTAAATATGAGATTTATTCTAAAGCAATCAATATTTGAAGCAAAGACAATGATCGACATGGCAACCAAGCAGATTATTCCGGCAGTTATCAGATATACCACTGTTCTTGGCGAATCCATCAATACAGTGAAAACAGCGGGCGAAGGGCTGATCGATGTAAGTGTACAGCTTGACCTGCTTAAGAAAGCGTCAAAACTCTTAAAGGCTGCAAACAGTGCCATGAGTAAGCTGAGCAAACTGGTTGAGAAGATCCCGGAATATGCAGAGGGACGGGACAGAGCCGTATTCTGCAGAGAAAAGGTGGTTCCTGCAATGGAAGCTTTACGTGAGCCGGTAGATGAACTGGAAATGATCGTAGATAAGGAAATGTGGCCGATGCCATCTTATGGAGATCTTGTATTTGAAGTATAATGTTGTAAAAATATAAAGAAGAATGCTATAATAAAAGGGTCGTGAATCTGTAAAAGATAAGCGGCCTTTTTCTATAACACAAACTGGACTATAATAGTTATATAAAGGAGAACTAAATGGAAGAACTGAAATTTCTGGAGGAGCAGCAGGTAGCCTCTGAACTGATAAAGAGAGTAGAAGAATTCCGCAGCCAGTATGAGGTGGTACCGGAGACTGCAGGCAGGATTGTGAAACCATCCATTCCATTTTACGGAAAAGACATTCTGGAAATGGCCATTGCCGGACTGCTCAAAGGGGAGAATCTATTACTCACCGGTCCGAAGGCAACAGGAAAAAATATCCTTGCAGAGAACCTGGCATATATTTTCAACGTCCCGCGTACAATGTTTCTTTTCATGTAAATACTAACAGCGGAGATCTGATTGGCACAGACACTTTCGTGGACAACGAAGTTAAGCTCCGCAAAGGAACTATCTATCAGTGTGCAGAATACGGTGGTTTCGGAATCCTCGACGAGATTAATATGGCAAAGAACGATGCAGTTTCCGTTCTTCATGCAACTTTGGATTATCGCCGTTCCATCGATGTTCCGGGCTATGACAAAATTGATCTTCATCCGGCTGCCCGTTTTATCGGAACCATGAATTACGGTTATGCAGGAACCAAAGAACTCAATGAAGCGCTGGTATCCAGATTTCTGGTCATAGACATGCCGGCTCAGACTGAAGAATCCCTGGAATTTTATTTTCCGCCGGATGTTCCCGAATATAAAAGAAAACGCCAGAACACAGTTCATCGGAGTATTCCTGGATCTTCAGCTCAAAGCCACAAACAGTGAAATTTCCACCAAACCTCTGGATCTGCGAGGTCTCCTTGCAGCCATGAAGATTGTAGAAACCGGACTTTCTCCGAGAAAAGCAGTTACTATGGGAGTGGTGAACAAGACCTTTGACATTTTCGAGAAAGAAATCGTAGAGGATATTGTGAAAACCAGAATTCCGGCAGACTGGACAAGGGATGATGTATATGAAAGATGAGAAAATCGTAGAAATCGACGATTATCGTCTGGAACTGGAAAACAGGATCCGCAATCTCCTCTGGACTATCAGCGGGGATTACACGTTAAAATATGAAAGTAGACGTTTTCCCTGTATCTGCGCTCAAAAGCAATCGCTCTGTATGACGGCATCAAGCAGGGCGCTCTGGCAAAATATTATGACAGAAATCTGCTGGGTTTATATCTGGTAAAAAAAGTTTTCTGCCAGGCAGGAGAGGGAGAACTGACTGCAGTAGCACAGCTATGTGTAGAAGAAGCAATCGGGGACAAAATCTGTCAGGAACGTCCGGGAGTCCGGGAGATGCAGAAGGAAGCATTCGAGGATATCCTGGATCAGGAGTTTGAACGGATGCCCGCATACGGAGATATTCTTGGCCGATTGAAGATTGCCATCCTGCGTGACCGTTTACAGAATGGAAACCATTATGTAGAAGAGCGTCTTCGGGAAATCCGCGACATGGTTTACAAAGCCAGAACAGCTGCAGACACTATAGAATTGATCCGTATTATTGACAGTCTTTACAACACTATCATTGATCCGAATTTTGAGAAAGATCATGGAACACTGGAACAGGTTATGGCAGTCACCCTGGAAGAACTGACAGAATACGACTGGGAAGATTTTCTTACAGAAGAACTTTATGAGGAAGCTCTGGAGAGTTACATCGAACAGATGACAAATAAGATTACGGACATGGAAGACACTGCTGTCACTGAAGAAATGGAAAAACAGCGCCAGACCAAACACAAAATTACAATTCTCACAGAGGAAGAACTTGAGAAAGCATACACCTATGTTGAGTTGAATTTCGGAAAAACTTATCTGACTCCTGCAGAAGAGAAGCGAATGAATTATCTGATGTGTAGGGAACTTCACAGGGACTGCAGCCTTTATTTTACAGAAGGAATTCTTAAGAATCCGGTCAAACGAAACTATCAGTACGAATATGCAGTGCGATTAAAGAATAAGAATATCTGGCTCTACCATGACAAACACAGAATCGTAAAGCAGAACATCGCATCCCTCACAGACCTTTTACGAAAGACACTGGTGCTGAAAAGCGAGACGCAGGAAGTACTGTCAGACAGAGGAACGATCATTCCGTCCAGACTCTGGCGTGTGGGCAGAAGCAGTGAAGCAAATCTGTTTAAAAGAGAATTGAAATCTGATGCATCTGATTTCGTAGTAGATGTGCTGATCGATGCCAGCGGTTCCCAGATGTCCAGGCAGGGAGATGTGGCATTACAGGCTTATATCATCAGTGAAGCATTAAGTAATGTAAACCTGCCTCACCGTGTCATGAGCTTCTGCACATTCTGGGACTATACGATCCTTCACAGATTCCGTGAGTACGATGATCCACAGTCAGCTAATGAAAATATTTTTAATTATGTAACTTCTTCCAATAACAGGGATGGACTTGCTATCAAAACCGCAGGATACGGTCTGCTTCAGAGATCTGAGGAGAAAAAAAATCCTCATTGTATTAAGTGATGGAAAACCATATGATGTCATCGTAAACAGACCTCACGCAAAGAACCCGGAACCTTATATGGGAAAATATGCGATCAATGATACTGCTACAGAAGTGCGGCACCTGCGAAACCTTGGAGTAAGTGTTCTGGGAGTCTTTGCAGGGGAAGAAAAGGACCTATCCACAGAAAAAAAGATATTTGGTAAAAGAATTTCGCATATATCCGGGATATTTCGAATTTTTCCAGAATTGTTGGGAGATACCTGATTAAACAGTTGGATTCAGATGAATAGACTGATAAAACAGGGAAAAAATATGCTGTTTGAGCGTGTTGATATGTTAAGAGATTATCAAGTTAGCACGTTAATATGGTAAAGTGCATAAAAAACCAGTTTTTTCACCTTGCCTTTTTTGTATAAAATTTTCGCTATAAATGTTCTATGTTTATAAATCAATACAAAAGGGAGAGGAAATCATGAACGAAAACAAAGAGTTCAAACCGTATATTCCGGCTGACAAGATCACACCTGAATTTACGGTGACATCCATCATCATGGGTGTTATCCTTGCAGTTATCTTCGGTGCAGCCAATGCTTATCTTGGTCTGCGTGTAGGTATGACTGTATCTGCTTCCATTCCGGCAGCAGTTATTTCCATGGGCGTAATTCGCAAGATCATGAAAAAGAACTCCATTCTGGAGAGCAACATGGTCCAGACAATCGGTTCAGCCGGTGAATCACTGGCAGCCGGTGCAATTTTCACAATGCCTGCTCTGTTCCTCTGGGCAGAAGAAGGACTTTGTGAAATGCCGGGTATCGTGGAAATCACATTAATCGCACTTTGCGGTGGTGTTCTTGGTGTACTTTTTATGGTACCACTTCGTAACGCACTGATCGTAAAAGAGCATGCAACACTTCTTTATCCTGAAGGAACTGCCTGCGCAGATGTTCTTCTTGCAGGTGAAGAGGGTGGTGCAAACGCTGCGACAGTATTCTCAGGTATGGGAATCGCAGCGATCTTTAAATTTGTCGTTGACGGTTTAAAGGTAATCCCTGCAGACGTTGCAGTAGCATTTAAAGGATTCAAAGGTGAAATTGGTATGGAATGCTATCCTGCACTTCTCGGTGTTGGATATATCGTAGGACCAAGAATCGCATCCTTTATGTTTGTTGGTTCTCTTATTGGCTGGATGGTGCTGATTCCGGTAATCTGTCTGTTCGGAGCTGATACAGTTATGTATCCCGGAACAGAAACAATTTCTGCTCTTTATGCAGCAGGCGGAGCATCTAAAATCTGGAGTACTTATGTAAAATATATCGGAGCAGGAGCTATCGCAACAGGTGGTATTATTTCTCTGATCAAATCCCTGCCTCTGATCATTGCAACCTTCCGTGATTCCATGAAGAGCATGAAGGGTGGCAAGAATACAAGTACAGAAAGAACTGCACAGGATCTTCCAATGAACGTTATCCTGATCGGTATTGTGGCAATGGTTGCGATCATTTGGCTTGTTCCGGCTATCCCGGTTAACCCGATCGGTGCGCTGATCATCGTAATCTTCGGCTTCTTCTTTGCAACTGTATCTTCCCGTATGGTTGGTCTTGTAGGAGCTCCAACAACCCTGTAACTCAGGTAGTGGCTATCGCTAACTCTTCTGATCGCAACAATGGTTATCAAAGCATCCGGCAATACCGGTATCGACGGAATGAAAGCAGCAATTGCTATTGGTTCCGTAATCTGTATCGTAGCAGCGATCGCAGGTGATACTTCACAGGACTTAAAGACAGGTTATCTTCTTGGTGCAACTCCTAAGAAGCAGCAGATCGGTGAGCTTATCGGTGTTGTTGCTGCCGGTCTTGCTATCGGTGGAGTTCTTTATCTTCTGAACACTGCATGGGGATACGGAAGTGCAGAAGTACCTGCTCCTCAGGCAACTCTGATGAAGATGATCGTAGAAGGTATCATGGGCGGCAAGCTTCCATGGACACTGGTATTTATCGGTGTATTCCTTGCAATTGGTCTGGAAATCTTAAGAATTCCGGTTATGCCATTTGCTATCGGTCTTTATCTTCCAATCTACCTCAACGCTGCTATCATGATCGGTGGTGTTGTTCGTATGTTCGTTGACGGAAGAAAGAATGTTGATGATAAGAAAAAAGAAGAACAGGCAACAGACGGTACACTTTACTGTGCAGGTATGATCGCAGGTGAAGGTCTTGTAGGTATCCTTCTTGCAATCCTTGCAGTAGTAAACGTAAGCAGTGTATTTGATCTCTCCGGAAGCATTAACCTTGGTAATGCAGGCGGCGTGATCCTGATGTTACTTATGATCTTAAGCCTTCTGAAATTCAGTATCTGGAACAAGAAGAAAGCCTGATCAGGCGGAGATGATAAATATTTAATGAGTAAAAAGAAAAAAGAATTACAGATCAATTATCTGGATCTCATTCCTGAGCGCAGTGCACAGCTTCGCTGGCATACTGATATCAGGGGGGAGAATGGTGCTGGAAATAGAGAATAAGGGCGCGTTTTAAACACGATTGCCCAGAAAGCTGTTTGGAAAACCCAGATATACGAAGATACATCTGGATGACAATGGCACATTTTATCTGGCCACTCATAGATGGCAGGAAGACAGTGGAAGATATTGCTGCACTGGTAAAAGACGAATTTGGGGAGAAGGCAGAGCCTTTATATCCAAGGATCGTTAAATACTTCCAGATAATGGAGAGTTATCATTTTGTAAATTTTATCAATAAGCCTGAAAAATAAGGTAAGAATAAAGAAGCGGGAGCAGTCCTTCATGGATTGCTGCCGTTCTTGTAGTTTATGGAAGAATAATTACGGCACAGTGATAAAGCGGTATTTCTGGCTGATATTCATGAAAGCATAAAACAAATATTATTTTTACAGAATACAAGGAGGCAAATGAATGAAGTTAGTAAATGGAAAAAGATCACAGCTTCTGGAATATCTGATGATCATAGCAGGAACCGGATTAATGGCACTGGCGATCAATTCCGTATTTGATGCATCAGGTATGGTAACCGGAGGCTTTTCAGGTATCGCGATCATTATAAAAGCAGGGAGTCAGGGAATCATTGACGGTGGTATCCCTCTCTGGGTAACAAATATGGGTTTGAACATTCCACTGTTTCTGATCGGATGGAAGATTAATGGATTCTCCTTTGTAAAAAAAGCTTTGATAGGAGAAATTGCTCTGTCCACCTGGCTTGCAATAGAACCTGTATGGAATCTTGCTGGCAATGATCTTCTTCTTGCCGCACTTTACGGTGGTGTGATCCAGGGTGTGGGAATCGGTCTTGTCTTTCTGGGCGGTGGAACAACCGGAGGAACCGATATGATGGCAGCTATCATCCAGAAATATCTGCAGCACTATTCAATCGCACAGATCATGCAGGTTATAGATGCAGGCGTTGTACTGGTGGGGATGTATGTGTTTGGCATCCACAAGGCACTCTATGCGATTATTGCGGTATATCTGGTGACAAAAGTATCTGACAGTTTGATTGAAGGTCTGAAATTCTCAAAAGCTGCATATATCATTACAGCAAAGCCAAAAGAAATAGCAGATATGATCATGAAAGATCTGGACAGAGGTGTGACAGGCATCAGTGCCAGAGGAATGTACTCAGGACAGGATAAACTGATGCTTTTCTGCGTGGTAAATAAAAAGAGATCGTAATGCTTAAAGAAAAAGTAGATGAAATTGATCCGGAAGCCTTTGTGATAGTGCAGATGCCAGGGAAGTTCATGGAGAAAGGTTTTATTGAAAAAAGTAACACAAAAAAATATATAAAAAATTGTAAATTTTTTTCTCTTTCCTCTTTCATTTTTGGTAAATATATATTAAAATACAATACAGGTATAAGGTTTTATAGTTAAAACGGAAAATAAACACTATAGGATGAGAAGGGATTGAAATCAGATGATATCGAATCAGGTGCTTCAGAATACTCTTGAAGGGTTAAAAGAAATTTCCAGAACAGAATTTTGTGTACTCGACACAGAAGGCAAAGTGCTTGCAAGTACTTTTGCAGATTTTTCCATTGCAACACAGGATGTACAGGCTTTCGTAGAATCACAGGCCGACAGCCAGCTTGTAAAGGGGTTCCAGTATTTTAAAGTCTGTGATGACTATCAGCTGGAATATATACTGGTTGCCCATGGCGACGATGAAGATACTTATATGGTTGGCAAGCTCGCTGCTTTTCAGATCCAGAATCTGATCGTAGCGTATAAAGAACGCTTTGACAAAGACAGCTTTATCAAGAACCTGCTTCTTGACAACCTGCTTCTTGTTGACATTTATAATCGTGCGAAGAAACTGCACATTGAGGCAGATGTCCGCCGCGTAGTCATGATCCTTGAAATGCCACAGGAGAAAGACCACAGCTCCATGGAAAGCGTGAAGAGTCTTTTCGGCGGTAAAAGTAAAGACTTTATCACAGCAGTAGATGAGAAGAGTATTATCGTAGTCAAGGAACTTGAAGATGGTGAGAATTATCCTGAGATGGATCAGCTTGCACATACTATCCTTGATACTCTTGGAATGGGAAATGACGGTAAGACACATATGGCATACGGTACTATCGTCAATGAACTGAAAGAAGTATCACGCTCCTATAAAGAAGCCCGCATGGCTCTTGATGTAGGTAAGATTTTCTTCGGAGATAAAGAAGTGATCGCATACAGCTCTCTGGGAATCGGACGACTGATCTACCAGCTCCCGATCCCACTCTGTAAGATGTTTATCAAAGAAATCTTCGGCGGCAAATCCCCGGATGACTTTGACGAAGAGACTCTGGTTACAATTGATAAGTTCTTCGAGAACAGCTCAATGTTTCAGAGACATCCAGACAGCTTTACATCCATAGAAACACTCTGGTCTATCGCCTCGATAAACTCCAGAAGAGTACAGGTCTTGATCTCCGCGTTTTTGAAGATGCCATTACATTCAAGATTGCACTCATGGTAGTACGTTATATGAAATATATGGAAACACTGGAATACTGATATATTATAATAGAAGGAAAACTTTCAATGCCTGCCACAGCTTTAATTGCTGCCGCAGGCATTTTTGACCTTTACAAATCCAGCCTTGCAGTGTATAGTTAGAAATCGAGATTGCAATTGATGAGGTATGCAATATCCTGAGACATGCAAGCCAAAATTCCATTGCCGCAGGCAATTGGAATGAATGTTGACTGCGTTACTGTGAACATTCTATGAATTCTCAAAAATCTCTTGCAATCCCCAAAAACATACATTACAATAATGTTACAAATTCATTAACCCATTGGAGGAAAAATCTATGATAGATCTTATAGATGTAAGCAAGTCCTATGGTCCCGCCTTCCGGCAGTGAACCATGCGAACTTACATATAGATAAAAGGTGAATTCGTCTTTGTAGTAGGAAACAGTGGTTCAGGAAAAACAACCCTGATCAAACTTCTTATGAAAGAGCTGGATTCCACATCCGGCCAGATCATCGTAAGCGGTGAACGTCTGGAAGGAATGAAACACAGAAGAGTAGCCAAATACCGCCGTAAGTTGGGCGTAGTATTTCAGGACTTCCGTCTTCTGAAAGACAGAAATGTATATGAGAATGTAGCGTTTGCCCAGAGAGTAGTCAACCGTCCCACAAGAGTAATCCGTAAACGTGTCCCGGAGGTACTTCAGGAAGTTGGACTTGCTGTCAAATACAAATCCTTCCCGGATGAACTTTCCGGTGGAGAACAGCAGAGAGTTGCATTGGCAAGGGCGCTGGTCAACCGTCCGGATATCCTTCTGGCAGACGAGCCTACAGGAAACCTGGATCCGAAGACTTCCGAAGAAATCATGAAGCTTCTGGAACAGATCAACGACAGAGGAACCACAGTAGTGGTTGTTACACATAACAAGGATATTGTAAATTCCATGCGCAAACGTGTTGTGACCATGCATGAGGGCTCTATTATAAGTGACGAGAAAGAGGGAGAATATCATGAGGCCTAGTACAATCTGGTACACTCTGAAACAGGGTGTCAAAAATATCAAAAGAAACTGGATGTTTTCCCTGGCTTCCATTATCACCATGGCTGCCTGTATTTTTCTGTTTGGAATCTTTTTTCTCCATTGTCAATAATGTGAATAATATTGCACATAAGGTAGAGCAGGAAGTGCCGATCACAGTATTCTTTGAAGAGGGAACTACAAACAAACAGATCAAAGCAATCGGAAAGAAGATCAAGGCACGTCCGGAAGTAGAGAAAATAGAGTATCAGTCAGCTGATGAAGCCTGGGAGGAATATAAAGAGCAGTATTTCCAGGGCTCAGAGGCAGCAGACGGATTTAAGGACGACAATCCTCTTGCAAACGCAGCCAATTATCGTGTGTATATGAATGATATCACGAAG
>ENA-OQAX01000398-OQAX01000398.1-human-gut-metagenome-genome-assembly--contig:-NODE-398-length-10441-cov-1.735796_pt1 | contig 10441 bp, 14 predicted proteins | sample MGYA00242741_ERZ504539 | MGnify/ENA primary metagenome ERZ504539 (study PRJEB26092, sample SAMD00036277) | human gut metagenome | host: Homo sapiens | study: EMG produced TPA metagenomics assembly of... | reverse complement strand
AACGAAATCCCAACGCGACTGAGTCAGATATGGAATCACAACACCAGCTACCATGCCTTCCTGACACATCGTTACAACTTAGGGTTCTATAAAGAAAAAACAGGACAGTGTGGATACGGACTCCGTAAAAATAACGCAGGTATTTGTTCCTGTCACAAGCTTCATACATACATTACAAGTGGACTTGAACAATCGCAAATACATCTCATACGATGACGCACAGAATCAGAAGTATTTTGAACATAACTATCTGGGGACCGACTCAATAGACAAGACGAAGCGCACATCCATCAAAAATACCATTGGCATTGCTTTACAAGAAGGATTCAACAAATGGGCGAAAGCCGGACTTACCGCCTTTTTAAGTTATGAATACCGAAACTTCGCCTTGACCGACACGACAAACATACCGGGACAGCGCATTATCAACAACTATAAGGAAAGTTCACTCTCCATTGGCGGCGAACTATCCAAAAAACAAGGAAAACTATTACATTACAATATTCTAGGAGAATTGGCCATAGCCGGTGAAGATGCAGGACAATTCAGCGTAGAAGGCAGAGGGGATCTGAATCTCCGTTTATTCGGAGATACGGTGAGACTGGATGTAAATGCATTCATCAAGAACCAGAACCCCGTATTCTATTTCAGGCATTTCCAATCCAAACATTACTGGTGGGACAACAACGATTTATCCAAAATAATGAGAACCCGACTGGAAGGAAAACTAAGTCTGAACAGATGGGGGAACCCAACTGCGTGCCGGAGTGGAAAATATAAAGAACTACACTTATCTGGCCAATGCCAGCATACCGGTAAAAGACAGTGAAGGAAATGTCACCGGTTTCAAGAACAATGCAGCCGTAAGACAGCACTCCGGCAATATACAAATATTCACAGCAATGTTGCAACAAAAATTGAAAGTAGGAATATTTCATCTCGACGGTGAAGTAGCCTATCAAAAATCAAGTGAGCAAGACATTCTGCCCTTACCGGAATTGTCGGCTTACGGCAACTTGTACATGAAATTCGGTCTCGCCAAAAAAGTACTCCAGATAGAAATGGGAGAGCAGATGTGCGTTATTTCAGTTAAATATTAACGCGCCAGACTACTCCCCCGTCATCGGACAATTCCTATAACCAGAATCCATGATGACAAAATCGAGATAGGAGCTTTTCCGATAGTCAACGTCTATGCCAACCTGCATTTAAAACGTACCCGCTTCTTTATTATGATGTATCACGTCAATGCCGGTTCGGGAAAATCCAATTACTTCCTGGCGCCTCACTACCCAATCAATCCGCGAATGATAAAGTTCGGCCTTTCATGGAATTTCTTTGATTGACGGTCTATATGAGAAAATATCTGAAATACATTCTGATGGGTATCCTTGCAGTAACCCTATCCTCCATCTTCTTCAAAAAGAAAACGGAGGCTGAAACCAGTCTGCCCCGCGATTATGCAGAAATAGCGGCATCGGGAATCCTGCGTGCCGTTACCGAGTACAATTCTATCAGTTTTTATGCCGACGGCGACACCGTTTCCGGTTTCCACTACGAACTGCTCCATGCTTTTGCACACAGCAAAGGACTGAAACCGGAAATCACTCCCGAAATGAGCTTTTCCAAAAGACTGGAAGGCGTACAAAAGGAACATACGATATATTGGCCAACAGCACGGTAGTTACCACAGAATACAAAGACTCCCTGTTGTTTACCCGCCCCATTATACTGAACAAACAAGTACTGGTACAGCGTAAACCCGAAAAAGAAAACGATAGTCTGTACATTCACAGCCAGTTGGAACTAGCCCGCAAGACCCTTCATCTAGTCAAAAACTCACCTGCCATCCTGCGCATACATAATTTAAGTAACGAAATAGGCGATACCATCTATATCAAAGAAGTGGAGAAATACGGACAAGAACAATTACTGGCCATGGTAGCACATGGTGACATAGACTATGCCGTATGCGACGAGAGCATTGCCAAAGCCTCCATCAATGATTTTCCACAATTGGATATAGAAACAGCCATCAGCTTCTCACAATTCTATTCATGGGGAGTAAGCAAACATTCTCCAATATTGCTTGACAGCCTGAATTCCTGGTTAAATGATTACGTCAAGACTCCTGCATTCAAACTGTTGCGCAAGAAATATTACAATAACTGATTTTTATCCAGCTGAAATTGCAAAATAGTCCTATCTTTGCAATATAAATTGTTATTATTTTAAGCGGAATGACAAAAAAGTTATTACCATGGTTAAATTAGACAAAGTAAAATGGGGCTTCATCGGTTGCGGAGAAGTGACCGAGAAGAAAAGCGGACCAGCCTTTGCCCTGATCGAAGGTTCAGAGGTAGTGGCCGTAATGAGCCGTGACAAAGAAAAAGCTCAATCATACGCCAAAAGACACAACATTCCCCGCTGGTACTCCGATCCGCAGCAGTTAATAGGAGATGAAGATGTCAATGCTATTTATATAGCCACTCCCCCCTCTTCTCATGCCACTTTTGCCATTATGTCCATGAAGGCAGGAAAGCCCGTATACATCGAGAAACCTATGGCGGCCAGCTATGAAGACTGTGCACGCATCAACCGCATATCACAGAACAGGAATTCCTTGTTTCGTAGCTTATTACAGACGCTATCTTCCTTATTTCCAAAAAGTACGCCAGATGGTAGAGGACGGAGAAATAGGCAATGTCATCAACATACAGATACGTTTCGCCCAGCCTCCACGCGCTTTGGATTACAACAGTACCAACCTTCCCTGGCGTGTACAACCTGATATTGCCGGCGGCGGTTATTTCTATGATCTGGCTCCTCACCAGCTGGATTTGCTACAAGATATGTTCGGCTGCATTCTCGAAGCCCAAGGATACAAGAGCAACCGTGGCGGGTTATATCCGGCAGAAGATACGATAAGTGCCTGCTTCAAATTTGATTCCGGTCTGCCGGGATCAGGATCATGGTGTTTCGTTGCCCATGAATCGGCCAAGGAAGACCGTATAGAAATCATCGGAGACAAGGGAATGATCTGTTTCTCTGTTTTCACTTACGATCCCATCGCCCTGCATACTGAAAGAGGCCGCGAGGAGTTTCTTCCCGAAAATCCCCCTCATGTACAACTTCCGCTCATAAAAGCCGTAGTAGAACACCTGCAGGGAAAAGCTGTCTGTACCTGCGACGCATCAGTGCGACACCCACCAACTGGGTAATGGACCGTATACTTAATAAACTCTGATTTCCGCCTATGGACATCCGTAAATTATGCCTGCTCTGTCTGTCTTTTCTTTCTGCCTTTAATGTATATGCACAAGCGGAAAAGAAAGACTCGACAGTACAGGACAACAAGGGTGTTCTCATTACATTGACTGACGGAATAGCAACGACTGTCCGCCATACCGGAAGAAAAATAAGGAAAGTAGGAAAAGAATTCAATGCGATTGACACTACCTATATCTCGCCCAACCTTTACAATCTGGCTTTCATGCTGGAATCCAGCAGTTGGTACGAATACTATCGGTTAGGTAGTAAAGGAAACAACGGCGAACAAAGTTTGGGATTCTCCCCCAATGCCAGTTTCAAGCTGGGAGTCTATTTCGGATGGCGCTGGATATTTCTAGGATATTCTTTCGATGTAAAGATATTTTCGGCGGACACAAGAACAAGGCAAAGAAAACCGAAATGGCACTGAATCTTTATAGTTCCAAATTTGGTGTGGATTTATATTACAGAAAGACAGGAAGCGATTTCAAGATACGTTCTTCCAGCGGATTTGACCTGAAAACTCCCATTAAAAATCTGAATTTCAACGGATTGCAAAGTAAAATCAAAGGACTGAACGCCTATTGGATTTTCAATTATAAAAAATTCTCTTATCCGGCAGCCTATAGCCAGTCCACCAACCAGCGTAAAAGCGCGGGTTCCCTGATGGCGGGCTTTTCTTATTCCCAGCACAACATATCTTTTGATTACGAAAAGCTTCCCGGTGAAGTGAGAGCCCAACTGCATGATGCCCTGCTTTTCAAGAAAGTGAAATATTCTGATTACAGCATCAACGTGGGTTATGGCTATAACTGGGTATTTGCAAAAAACTGGGTTTCCAATCTTTCACTCTTACCGGCCATTGCCTATAAAAAATCAAAAATAGACGATACGCCTAACACCGACAATCATTGGATAAAGGATATCAATTTTGACCTGATAACACGTGCCGCCGTGGTCTATAATACCAACAAGTACTTTGTAGGTGCTTCACTGGTGATGCATACATACGATTATCGGAAAAGGAATTTCTCTCTCACTAATACATTCGGAACCGTTCGTGTATATGCAGGATTCAACTTCTGGAAAAGGAAAGAATTCCGCGATAAATAAAAAAAATATACCGGAAGCCTATAAAGTTCTTCCGGTATATCACAGGTTAATTATATTAGACTCACAATAAAATTCTTAGAAGCGGGCGCCGACTGTCAGCAAGAGCTGATGCCGTTCATTGTCCACTTTAGTTGCCGGAAGATCTATATCGTCAAAAGCATAAAAGTTTGATTTATACATATCATATTTATATGCCAAATCCGCATAAATTACACTGCCACGGTATCCAAGACCAAACGTAAAGGTATTCTTAGACTCCGTATTATTAAAATCAGTACGCGTGCTATATAAAGACAAGGCACTATAAGCATCTTTAGAAAAAGCAGCCGAAGAGTAATTATATCCTGCACGAATGCTAAACTCAGGTATAATCCTCGTTTCCATTCCGATACGGAAAGTATGGACACCTTTCAAATAATTCTCAACGCTGGGCTGATCTCCCAATTCATAACCATCCACATCCTTGAGCTTACTGGAAGAATAATCCTGATATTCATATTCCGCACCTACTGCCACTGCACCCGCAAAAGTAGTACCTGCGCTGATATTAAATTTCCACGGAGTGGTAAGATTATAATCATAGGTCAAATAATCATATTCCGGAGTTACCAAAAAATCACTCAATGTCTGGTTATAGGGTGCCTCACAAGCTAAAATATTAGAAGATAAAGCGGCATTATAGCTTTCTCTTAAATCATACCATGTAGGCGTGTGCACAGCAAATCCCAAACGGAAAGGGGAACTTTCTATAGGCCGTATAATAACACCCAATTTTAAATCCATACCAGTCCCTTCCAGCCTATAATAATTATCCAATGTATACCCCCCATTATCCGCACCGTTATCATCATTCAAATTTTCCGTATAAGAAGTATAACGATCATAATTCACATCATAGACCCCCAGGGTAGCTCCTAAATAGACCCTATCTTCAATATTGAATGAAACATTAAAATCATATTGACTGATACCTCCTGTTTCCTTACTAAAGAAGTTATTGTTAAAACCATTCCACCCCCATGGAGCATGAATATTCTTTTCAGAATCATTAACCCAGTCAACCACACCGGTTCTCACCCCCATTACTCCTAAAACAGGTAACTGATTCCAATATTTGGTATAAGGATTCTTCACATCCAGTATGTCATTAAACTCGCTTTCCGTCAATCCATATCGTTCCATCTCCTGAGCCAGCTGGAAGCTTTGTGACAAATTATCCAACGCCCCTCCCATAGAGAAAAGGCGATTGAAGTTTTTACTTTTATGGTAATTGAATCCGAAATTCACAAAACGCAAAGAAGTATTATTGCCTATCTTATTGCTATAAACAAATCCAATCTGGTCAAATGAAGCGCGCGTTTTGTCTTCATTCATTGACACGCCACTAAGTTACTCTTTGTCGAAGTATTATTAAAACCAAAAGAAACGGACACATCATTACTACGAAAAATGCCGATACCCGCAGTTGGAACTCGTGACAGATATATCACCTCCCAAAGCTCCCATGGCACCACCCATACCAACAAATCGTGCTGTTCCATTCAAGTCATTCCCCAGCAACTTTTCCGCATCATAAGCATTTTGTGCGCTTGCCGTTGCCATTGCCAGCAACGTACAAGCGGTTACTATTACTTTATTTTTCATACATCAATTCTATTAAATACAACAGTCTGGTTTAATCTGCTACTTATCTGGTACGCGATCTGCCACCGCCACTTGAACGGGAAACACCGCCTCCGGAACTACGGGAAGCCCCACCGCCACTAGAAAAACTACTACGGGAAGAAGAAGTTCCACTACTACGGTAAGAGTTAGACGAACTATTACGGGAAGGACTGCTGCTACGGGAATATGAACTGCTGCGAGAGTTCGAAACGCCACTATTGTTACGATAGGCGCCACGGCTTGCAGCCCCTGTTCTCTGATAAGCAGATCCTGCTGCATTTCCCACACTTCTCCGGGTACTGCTTGGTCTGGTATAGGAAGAACCCCTTCCTTCTGTCGGACGTGAATACGAATTACCCGGGCGGACTCCTGCAGCCTGACTTGGTGAAAGAGTTGCTCCTGTACGGGTTCTGATAGCGCTTCTATTAGGACGAACCGAATTTACACCGTCAGATCCCGAAACCACTCTTCCTGATGAAGATCCGTTACGTGTTGCGGTACGATAGCTATTAGCACTATTACGGACATTTTGTCTGGAATTTCCTACATACGAATTACGACTATTCCTATCATAACTATTCACATAATTATTCCGGCTTGGGCGTGAAGAGCCATAGCTGTTGGTGTATCTTCCGGCATGTATTCCCGGATTACGTCTGCTTGAGCCATACCATCCATGACCGCCTCCCCAGTAGCCGCCGCCCCAACCGTGACCGGAATAATGCGGATAATAATGATGGTGGTGGTGATGATGGTAGCCCCAATAGCCACCCCAGTAGCCGCCACCCCAATAACCGGGATAGTACCAGCTATTGTAGTACCACGGCGAACTCCACCCCCAACTGAATCCCCAGCTGCGCCATATGGATAATTCCAACGCCAATCCCACCACAAGCGGTTCGTGTAAGTGGGAAAAAACGTATGCATACAATCCGTCATCATATACATTCCAATCCCATGAAGGCAAACCGTAAACCACATCCCAATAGAGCGGACTGCTTACCGGAATGGCGTAACGGGGATTGCGGAAACGGACGATACGCATCGCGTATTCATAATCGTCTTGAGAGCCCTCAAAACCATTAACCCATTCCCCTCTCTCATTCAAAGGTTTCTCCTCAATATACAAGGTATCATTCTCCATCGAGAAGTTATTATCTCGTGAAGTATAACGACGATTATACTCATCCACATCGCGCACTTTTCCTTTCACATCCTTCACCACCACTGTAGAACCGGGGGCTGCGTAAACGGTAGTCGTGTTCTGCTTCTGCGGAACCACCACTTTCACCTCTTGCTTAACCTCCTCTTTCTTTTCAGCTTTTTTCTTTAGGGATGAAATAAAGGTCGTCATCAACGCTTTGTGACATTGCCCAATAAGGCAAGCACACCATCATAAGCGAAGCTAATACAATCTTTTTCATACTCGTACCTGTTTTTATTTGTTATTCTATCTACTTTTTCTAGTGCAAAGATAGCCAGAGGTTTCAGTTCATAACAAAGAAAATCCCTATTAGTTGGTAGGGATTTCCCTATTTTAGTAACGGACTTCAACTATTTTATCTATTTCTGCACACACACGGAAAACAGAAGAACGTCCGTTCACATACGTTGATGGTAAACAAATCTGGTGGTAAAACAACTTTTTATAATAAGTTGCACCCACTTATACCCTCATGCCTCACTAAAAGCCATAACCTACTCATTATTAAACCACCACCCACAGTGAGGGCATGCTAAAAAGTGAAGCATTACCCTCATGCCCTCACTCCTAATTTCTTGTACATTTCACTTAAATCATTCATTCACAACATAATGCCCATTTATCGGCTTATAAACCGGTTGTTTGGGAAGTCCCACATTTTTCAGCTTTCCTTCCTCGCACAAGCGGCGTAAATGGCGGCTGGCCGTGCTTTGTGTCATACCGCAAAGAAGCTGGAAACTTTTCCGCTGCACAAAATCACAGGTTGTGAAGTACTCCGTCAGCAATGCGTCAATCTCCTCATCGGTCAGTTTACTGGAATGAAACGAGAACCGGGTACGCTGCACCTTTACCTTTCCCACCTCATCCATCAATAGTTGATCGGGACGGTAAACAATCCCCTTGAGCCTCACCTTCGTATTCTTACGTTTCGTCTTTTCCGTTACCGGCCCGGTACTCACCAGGTTGGGACGGAAGAAACCGATGCCGTCCAGATGCACCTGTTTGCCTTCCGCCAACTCCTCGCCCATGGCACGTGACAGCGCATCGAGCACGGCTACCACATCCGTTTCAGTCAACGTACAATGTTTCTGAATACGGGCACGGAGTTGGGCCGTGCTCATCTTCCCATTCAGCCGGAGACGCGGATGCAACGCATTCTCTTCTCCCTGTTGTTCAGAGCTTTGGGGATTCTCATACCAATCAAATAGTATTGCCATACTGTTCTTCTTTTTATTAGTTAAAAGCTAAGATTTACACCCACAGAAACAGTACGTTGCAACGGATAAGTTTTACCACTGCCCCATCCTTCGTCACCATATCCTCCGAAAGCTTCGGGATCAAATATATCGGACAGACTAGTGATAGTGAATAAATTATCGCATGACAGATAAATGCGGCAATTACTGATTCCGGCCCGGTGACAACAGAGATTTCGGCAAAGTATACCCCAACTGGATATTCTTGCAACGGAGATAGGCGGCACTTTGCAAATAACGCGTCTGTGTCTGCTGATTTTCTGAATACCGCCAAATAAGGCTTCGGATAATATGCACCAGTATTGTTTTCCGTCCAATAGTCCAAATGATCTTCAAAGCAGGCGCTTTGCCTCATATTTCCTTGCGCTCCCCAAAAGTATGCATCACCGGCACCGAAGAACCAATCGCGTTTCAACACTCCTTGAAAGAAAATAGAAAAATCAAATCCCTTGTATGCCGCATCTAAGTTCAAACCGATACGATAACGAGGAGTCGCATTACCAATACGTTTCAAATCACCGTGATCGTCCAAAGTATTTGCACCGGAACTGACAATGCCATCTCCATTCAAATCCTTATACATCACATCACCTGCACCCCAGTTGCTTCCCCAGTTGGGCTTATTGGTTGTCAGCCAATTGTCCATTTCTACTTTTGAAGAAGCCAGACCGACACTTTCATACCCCCAAATTTCATTTAAATACTTGCCATTATAATACCCTCCGATACTTTGATTGCTAAACTCCCCATCGTATGGATAGGTCAGAATTTTAGATCGATTATCCGAGAGATTGAACCGAACACCATATTTGAAATCATTAATCTGATCACGCCATCCGATTTCCAATTCCCACCCCGAAGTACGCATATCACAGTTGTTGGTTTTGGGAGCATTAGTACCCAATACAGAACCCAAGATAGGTGCCGGACCAATCATGTCTTTTGTAGTACGACTATACCAATCAAAAAGTACCGGTCAGGCGATTATTAAAAAGCGCCGAAATCAAAAACCGAAAATCCCCATGTTTCCACCGTTTCCCAAGTCATGGTAGCATTAACGATGCTGGGAAGGGAAGATGTATTTTGTTTTTCGCCATTAATCAGCCAGTTGCTGGATGCAGAACTGATGGCCTGCTGCTGATAGAACGGATACCAATCCCAGAAACTGTTATAATTGGAACTAGTGTTACCTAATTGTCCCCAAGAACCACGAAGTTTCAGCGTATTAACTGTTTCACTCAATTTCTCAAAGAACTCCTCACGGGCAATATTCCATCCCAAAGATACCGACGGGAACCATGCCCACCGCTTATCGGCTAGAAAACGTGAAGAACCGTCATAACGAATATTAAACTCCGCCAGATACTTACCGTCATAATCATAATTGAAAACGTCCGAAATAACCTGCTGTAGCCCGATTCCAATAACCGTCACCATTCTTCTTGTTACTTTGTGTCTGGCTCAAGAAAGGTTTATCTTCAGTTGTTAAGTCTGTACCGCTTGCCCACATATTGTCTTGATTATAGCGTTCATAGTTCAAGCCCAACAAAAACTTTTCCATTATGTTTTCCAAAGCTGTGAGAATAATCGGTATAAACATTTACAGCATAATAGTTTTGCTTGTAGCGGTTATCATACACATAAGTCACTGTTCCGTATCCAGAATCACGTAACATCGGCTCATTGGCTACATTATAATTATAAATAGGAATTTTTGTTTTGAGTAGTCTTATTATTGGTAAGACGCAGAGCACCTTCAGCATAGATGTTCCATCCTTTCAACGGCGTGAAGGTAAACTTTAACTGTTGGGTGAACTCATCGTTGTTCTCCTTATATATCCCCCCCGTCTTCCAATTCATAAATCTCCATTTTCTGCCATCCAGTTTCCATTCGGATCGACTACCGGACAAGAAGGCCAGCGGCGTGCAATGT
>ENA-OQAX01000397-OQAX01000397.1-human-gut-metagenome-genome-assembly--contig:-NODE-397-length-10448-cov-1.751187_pt1 | contig 10448 bp, 14 predicted proteins | sample MGYA00242741_ERZ504539 | MGnify/ENA primary metagenome ERZ504539 (study PRJEB26092, sample SAMD00036277) | human gut metagenome | host: Homo sapiens | study: EMG produced TPA metagenomics assembly of... | reverse complement strand
TCTAGCTTTATGGCTCGGGCGCAGTGATTGCGCCCGAATTTGTTTCTACCCTTCTTCCGTTACAAGATCATTTGGAACCGGAGCTGCACGACACTGAAATTCTTATCACTAATCTCCTTTATATGCTTTCCCGGCATCACCCAGCTATAAGCCAGCTTCATCCCTATATGCTTATTCATGTAATAATTCATGCCCAATGAAAATCCTTTTGAGCCCCTCCCCCATACACCGGCTTCCTCATTATTCATATCAAGCATATTAAACCTTCCACACAGCTCCAATGCCCGCCCCACAGGTCTGCCCGGACAAGCCAATGCTTCATCATACCCATATTGCCTGCCTGTCAACAACCAGGAGCATTGCACATATCCGCCATGTCCTGTATAATTTGTGAAATTCTGTTCACGCTTCACCATAGTCCGTATATACTCCCCTTGCAAAAAGAACCTCTGATGAGCGATCATTAATTCCACCCCTTGTTTCAACTGGTACTTTGCATGATCTACCTTGGCGTAAATAAGATTCCGGTTATCAATAGTGCTCACCCCCGGAGATTTATAAATAAACGTATTCTCGTCTTCATCTCCCGGCAATGCACTATCCGGAGTACGATACACCACCGCCGCACCTATGTGTAACAATTTTCCCTCTTCGTTTACAGGACGATACACCAAACGACCGTCTATGGCATATCCTTGTGAAATGTTTTTCACATTACCCAGGTCACTGTCTGTAAAGAAGCCGCCGGAAGCATAATAATGTTTTCCATTGTAGGTATAGGAGGTTCCCATCCGTCTGCCATTGGTCAAAGCCAGCACGATTCCCGGTGACTGGTGAAAACGAGGTCGTACGTACTGCATAGCATGTCCAAAGGTGAAAGGTTCATAAAATTGTCCCACCTGAATAATATGCTTGCCCGAAGTATAAGCAGCAAAGGCATCCTTTATGGAAACTTTATTCCCTACATGACCTACCTCCATCTTCATACTCCAGTTCTGATAGGTCGCTTTCACCCCCAACCGCAAGTCATTAAACTCCGCACCGTTACCAAACAGGTTGTCATTCTTTAAATAAACGCCACCATCCATAAGCATACGTCCGGTCAGTTTACATTTCAAATCCCCGGCAACCGGGTGTTGCGCACGGGTAACTAAAGCAGCAGAGGGGAATAACAGGCACATCAATGCTTTAACATAAGTCATTCTTTCATTTCTTCTTCTATTTTTACTTTATAGCAAAAATAAAAGGAATGACCTATACTAAAAATGAATAACCATTAATTTGATGATGAAGTTATTACGCGCAGAAAGCAAGTAATATTCATTTCATATTTATGTAACAGAATTGTAACTTACATTTCCCAATAACGTTCACAAAGATTCAAGTATTCCATCTCAGGCTTGTTGCCGAACACCAATCCGAAGAAAGAGGTCTTCCTCCGCTTAATCACTTTTTACCTGTTCCATTAAATCGCGGGATAAAGGCGGCATCTCGAAATCTGAGATCAATACGATATCCGATTCACGGAAATCATTTCCGTTGATGATATGCGCAGCTTCCCGAAGAGCCGGCTCTATATCCGTTCCACCGTCAAAACGTTTTATTCAGAAACTCCGCCAACCTGGGCATATCCCGCCCAAATCTTCAATCAACAACGATACAGCCTCATCCGAGAAATTGATGACATAACATTTCCGATGGGTTTTCTCCGTCAGTTGCGCTATAGCCAGAATAGCCGATTTGGACAAGATCTCTCTGTCTCCCTGCATGGAGCCGGAAGTATCTACACAGATGATATAAGGTCCTTGTCCCGAAACCTTATGCTTGTCATCCTTTACCTGTTCCGTTACCTTGGACTGGTAATCGAACAGTTGCAATCTCTTTTCGGCATATCGTTCCATAAATACGGCACGCAGCGCATCATCCGCCAGATAGCAATACTCGACGGGCAGCAAACTGTTCAAATCATTTCCCAAAGTCACCCCTGTGATATCACTATGCGGAGAGTGCCTGATCAGCCTCTTTTTATCTACGCCCGACAAAGAATCGTATTTTTGTTGGTCCCGGTGCTTCTTGCCCAGCAGACGCGCCAATTGCCGGATAGCCGGATTGCGCTTCATCACTGTTTCATACGGAAGCATCCTCCGGTACAAATCAGGATAATTATGAAGCAGCCACTCCATGCGCGACCCCAACAGTTTGTTACCCGACTCCTTTCCTTGCTTCCGGATCAACAAATCAAAACCTTCACATAAACTGTTTATATGCATGTACTGATAGTCATACTCTTTGCGGGTAAGCAACTGATGCCATTTATCCAAAAAGAACTCCTTGGTCCGGGCCCCCTCTCCTCTCAGCAGAGAAGCATTCTCCAGCAAACTGATATAATAGTCAATATTCAGTTCCGCCAGTTCATACCTCTTTTTGAAAGCACCGCGCATCTGCTTCAAGTATTGCAAGAATGCCATATCCGGCAGATGTTCCGAAGAATAGAAAGCCTCCCACTCCGGAGTGTAGCGGGAATAATATTCCTGCAAAGAAGGTGTGGTACGCCGATAGTACATCAACACTTTCTCTTCCAGTTCGCGTTGACGCACCACCCCCGTTGCTCACATCCTCCTCGTATGCTTTAAATGTCCTATCTTTCAGTTCCTGAGAATAGATCATCTTCAGATCTCTCAACCTTATATTCCTGGTTCTCTTTTCGGTACGCATCTACCATTCGTTCAAATCATTCTTATATCGGTCTATGGTATTCTTCTGGTGGCGAAGCATCCTCCGCATGGAAGCCCGCTGCCTTTCGCTGAGAAACAAATGCTTCTCATAATATTCCGTTTCCGCATCCAGCAGCCCGGACCAATCCTTCTCCACTCTGTCCAACGCTTCGGCCACGATTTATATTTGGTTCCGAAATCCTCCTGCTCGGGTTCGGGTGGCGGTGGAGGACAATCCTCATAGCACATCAAGTGATATTCATAATTATTGATATAAATGGAACGAAGCCCTTTTTTCAGCGTATATATCTTATTACGCGGAACTTTGGCATGGAGTATGGAATCATATTTCTTCAGAATACAGCAGTTGGCCTTATATTTATCCTTATGCAAATAAAATAATTTACCGGTCTGATCCAGATGTTGATAGTCGGCTACAAAAATAAGGAGGCGCTCTTTCATCCGGACGCCCTCTACCTGGTAATAGTAAGTATCAATGACCTGTATGCCCGGATCGTTCACTTCACGCAAACTGTGTTCGGACGATTGTCGGTCTTTCAGTTCTTCAATGTCCTGTTCCAGCCCTTTTATATTCAGCAGATACTTCGGCACTTTTTCTGAATGGCAGCATTCACCATCTCCTCTGCCGCCTCCATCTGATCCATCTCACTCCAAAGGCAATTAGGACAGCAATGTACAGTCCGAAAGGCGGATAGTGTCCGATCCGTTCAGGAAAGCGGAAGCTTTCAGCAGCTTCACCATTTTCTTCCACCGGCGGTCCGACACATACAGAGGAGACGACACACCCCCCTCATTTTGTATCTGGAGGTTATATTGCTCTATCCGGTCTTTCAAGGCATGAATCACTTCGAAAATAGAGTAATGGATTTAATGGCAGCCATCTCCTTTTCCCACCGGATGTATTCCTCATCGGTGATCTGCAGTTGCTCGTCCACCACCGGTTCCGTTTCATCCGTAGAAGAAATCATCCGGTCAAATTCTCCCATATCCTCAATGCCTCCCACCAGACAGCGAAGCAGGAAACGGTCCCACAAGGCCTCCAGTCCTTGTCCTTGGGCCGGGCAGTTCATTGGAAGCGGCAATCAGCCCCTTCAGTGGAACATGAATGGAGAACTGTCCGTTACGGTATATTTTTTCATTGATAATGGTGAGCAATGCATTCTGAATGGCCGGTCCAGCTTTCCATATCTCGTCCAGGAAAGCAATGGTGGCAGAAGGCAGATAGCCATCGACAATACGCTCATACGTATCTTCGTCTTTCAGTTTGGAAATGGAGACAGGGCCGAATATTTCGTCCGGCGTACTGAATCGTGACATCAGATATTCAAATGCGGAAGCGTTGCGGAATGCCAGTTTCAGCCGGCGTCCTACCATACTTTTTGCTACTCCCGGAGGGCCTAAAAGGAAAATGCTTTCCCCTGCCACAGCCGAAAGCAGAGCCAGAGCCACAATATGCTCCTTTTCAAAAACCCTTTCATTCAGTTGTTGTAACAGAGATGCTATACGAGGTTTCAATGTATTCATAAAAATTATCGACTAATGATGATCAACTAGTGGTGCATTAACCACCAATCACTCCTTGTTTCTTATGCAATATCTGAAAAAAGGATGTATTTCTCATTAGAATGTATTTTTTCTTTTTGCAGAATTGCTGTTTTTTCATGATAGATTGGATAAGTTACAGTGACAAGGTTTATATCTTACACAAACATTTTAGTATTTTCTCCACTAAATTGCCTACCTTTGCAACTTCAACAACAAACAATGATTCCAAATGAAAACAAACTTGCTTTCCTCCGATAAAGACCCGATGGGAACTGCCATCGCCGATTATTTCAACCACAACAAAGCAGATAAGTTACGTGTATTTTCCTCACAGTTCGAGGAAGACGAAATACCCGTGAATCAATTATTCCGCCCTTATGACGAAATGCCGGAACTGGAACAGATTGCCTTACAAATGGCCGAAGGAAATATTCTGGACGTAGGAGCCGGAAGCGGCTGCCATGCACTGGCCTTGCAAGAGATGGGAAAAGAGGTATGCGCTATCGATATTTCCCCGCTTTCAGTAGAGGTGATGGAAAAAAGAGGGATAAAGAATGTCCGTCAGATAAATCTTTTCGATACACATTTTCTAGAAACATTCGATACAATCATCATGCTGATGAACGGATCGGGCATTATCGGGAAGTTGGAAAATATGGCAGCTTTCTTTCAAAAAGATGAAACAACTGCTTCGCCCCGGGGGATGTATCTTGATGGATTCCAGTGATCTCCGTTATCTTTTTGAAGATGAGGACGGGAGTTTCCTGATTGATCTGGCAGGAGATTATTATGGCGAAATAGACTTCCGGATGCAATACAAAAATATAAAAAGGAGATTCTTTCGACTGGCTTTATGTCGATTTTCAGACACTCAGCCTGTATGCTGCCGGGGAATGGATTCGAGGCGGAGCTTATCAAAGAGGGGGAGCACTATGATTATTTAACCCGCCTTCGATGGAAGGGATGACACTTATAGAAAGATTCCGATAAACTTGTCGCATGATTTTCAAATTCTTGGGGCAAGATGCTGCGTACCTTGCCCCAAGAAAAAAAATTAGGCCATTGAACCGCCTACTATATCCAACAGTTCATTGGTAATAGCCTGCTGACGACTCTTGTTGTACATCACCGTCAGATCCTGCAACAAATCATTCGCATTGTCTGTAGCAATCTGCATAGCCATAGTGCGGGCGGCATGTTCGGAAGCATTCGAATCCAGTAATACCGTGAACATCTTCATACGGAGTACCTTCGGGAGCAATTCCCCCATCACCACATCTACAGACGGTTCCACAATATAATCGGGTATCCTGCCTTTGTCCTCCTCTTTCTTCTCTTGTGTCAAGTCTATCGGAAGATAGGTTTCACGCGTCAGGACCTGTACTGCTGTAGAACGGAAATGGTTGTACAGCAACTCCACTTTGTCTATGTCACGATGCAGAAAGCGCCTCATCAAGTCCTCTGCCAAGGCGGCAGCTTCCTGATAGGAAGGTTTATCCGCCATATGCTGGAAATCGCCTTCGGCCTTGAATCCCAATTTCTTCACACCTTCCGCTACCTTCCGGCCTACCGGGTATAAAAGCACGTTCTCCATACCCAGGGACTTGTATTCATCCAGAATAACCGTCAGATGCCTGATGATATTTGCATTGAACCCGCCACACAGACTGGTATTGGAGGCAAACACGACGATAGCCACACGCTTCACTTCACGTTTCACAATGAAAGGAGACTCCACCTCACTATCCGCACTCAGAAAATTGGTCAGGATGTGATTCAGCCTTCGTTCGTAAGGAGCATGTTTTCTATGGCAGCCTGCGCCTTATGCAACTTGGCAGAGGCTACCATCTTCATAGCCGAAGTAATTTTCCGCGTATTATTTACTGAGGCTATTCTTCCTTTTACTTCTTTCAGTGATGCCATGACTATTCGTTCACTTTAAATGGTTGAGCCGTATCAGCTGCTACTTTCTCTATAATTGCAGTTACATCATCATTTATCACACCGCTTGACAATACATCAAGCACATCTTTCTGATGGTCGGCACGCATCATTTCCAGGAATGATTTCTGGAAATCCTGCACCTTATGCAAGGGTACATCACGCAGCAAACTATGTGTACCACAATAAAGGATGGCTATTTGTTCTCCGACAGGCATCGGACTGTACTGCGGCTGTATCAGCAACTGGTTGTTCTTACGTCCCCGGTCGATAGCCATTGCCGTTACAGGATCCATATCACTGCTGAACTTGGAGAAAGCCTCCAGTTCGCGATATTGTGCCTGATCGATCTTCAATGTACCTGCCACCTTCTTCATGCTCTTGATCTGGGCACTACCTCCCACACGGGATACGGAAATACCCACATTGATAGCCGGACGGAAACCCTGGTTGAACAAATCGGTTTCAAGGAATATCTGACCGTCTGTAATGGAAATGACATTGGTTGGAATATACGCGGAACATCACCTGCCTGTGTTTCGATAATAGGCAATGCAGTCAGTGAACCACCTGCCTTTACCTTGCCTTTCAAACTGGGTGGAAGGTCATTCATCTGTTCGGCCACTTCCTGCTGGTTGATAATCTTTGCCGCACGCTCCAACAATCGTGAATGCAGATAGAAGATATCACCCGGATATGCCTCACGACCGGAGGGACGACGCAGAATCAAGGATACTTCACGATAGGCTACGGCTTGCTTTGACAAGTCATCATACACTACCAAGGCATCCCGGCCGGTGTCACGGAAATACTCTCCGATAGCCGCTCCGGCAAACGGAGCAAAATACTGCAATGCAGCCGGATCGGCAGCAGTGGCAGCTACCACTATGGTATAATCCATCGCACCGCGTTCACGCAGCGTATTCACCAGACTGGCTACAGTGGAACCCTTCTGACCAATAGCTACATAAATGCAATATACAGGTTTTCCTGCTTCATAGTTGGATTTCTGATTCAAAATCGTATCTATAGCGATAGAGGTTTTTCCGGTCTGACGGTCCCCGATAATCAACTCACGTTGTCCACGCCCGATAGGAATCATGGCATCCACAGACTTCAGCCCTGTCTGCAAAGGCTGGTTCACAGGCTGACGGAAGATCACTCCGGGAGCTTTACGCTCCAAAGGCATTTCGCACAGTTCCCCGCCAATCTGTCCGCGGCCATCCAATGGTACGCCTAACGGATCGATGACACGCCCTAACATACCTTCGCCCACATTAATAGAAGCAATGCGTTTTGGTACGTTTCACCACCATTCCTTCCTTAATCTGATCAGTAGGACCTAGCAATACCGCACCTACATTGTCCTCCTCCAGGTTCATCACGATAGCCATGATACCGTTTTCAAACTCCAGCAACTCATTGGCTTCCGCGTTGCGCAGACCGTAAATACGTGCTACGCCATCGCTCACTTGCAGCACATTCCCCACCTCGTCAAATTGCAGGTGGGTGTCGATGCCTTTCAGCTGCTGAAGTAAAACTTCGGATACTTCGCTGGGTTTTATATTTTCAGACATAATCTTTTTACATTAAAAATTGAAAATTAAAAAATTAAAGCCCGACCAGGTATTAACCTTAAATTAAAAACCAAAAGATACAAACTGATATACTTTTACTTTCTAACTTATAATTTTTAATTTTATACTATTCTTCTATTTTTAGCTATAAACTGTTGCTTTACCCGTTTTATCTGGTTAGCTACGCTCGCATCCAATCTGTAAGTTCCGATTTCAAAGATAAAACCACCTTCCAGTTTCGGATCTATTTTGGTTTTGAACTCTACAGTTCCATGAGTTTTCTCTACGACCAATGCCCGTATGCGGCTGACTACCTCTTCCGCTACCGGACAAACAGTCGTGATTTTACCGACGCTGATATTCTTCTGTTTCCGATAAAGGTCAATGTATGACATAATCATAAACTGCAAGAATTTCTCTCTTCGTTCCTCCAGTACCAATTCCACAAAGCGTTTCAATTCTTCGCTCACCTGACCTCCTCCGGCGGCTTCGCAAATCAGTTTCAACTTTGTTTCAGCAGGCAATACAGGATTATCCAATGCCTGTCGAAGTTCGGGGATTCTCGAGAAACTATCTGCCAATATTCCGGCTTCCTCATAAACAGTATCCTCTGTCCCCTTTTCGTCGGCATAGGCCAGCAAAGCCTTAGCATAACGCATTGAAATGACTCCTATATACATAACAATCAGTCTTTAGAAACAGTTAATTCATCCAGCAAACGGTCAATCATTTCCATTTGTTCTTTCTCATCATCGAGGTTCTTGCGCAAAACCTTCTCAGCAATGTCGACAGACAGTACAGCTACTTGGCGGCGGATGTCGCTGATAGCGCTGTCTTTTTCTGCCTGAATCTGCTTTTTCGCTTCATCCAGCAGTTTCTGTCCTTCAACCTGAGCCTGTGTTTTGGCTTCCTTCAGAATACGTTCGCGGGTTGCGACCGCTTCATTCAGGATGCGCGCCTGCTCCTCGTGAGCCTTAGCCAATATCATTTCACTGTCTGCTTTAATATTAGCCAATTGCTCATTGGCTTCACGTGCAGCAAGCAGTGACTTGTCTATATATTGTTTTCGCTCATCCACCATTCTGGTGATCACCGGAAAACCGTATTTTGCCAGAATGAACAAAAACGATACCGAAAACGATGACCATCCAGAATAACAGACCGCTATCAGGTGTTAATAATGACATGCTAAATTAATTATAAGAACAAAGTTAATAAACAAACAATAATGGCGATCAGAGCCACACCTTCTACCAGCGCGGCGATAATAATCATATTCATACGGATATCTCCTGCCGCCTCCGGCTGACGGGCAATTGCCTCCATGGCAGAACCACCGATTTTACCGATACCGATACCTGCACCGATTACTGCAATAGCTGCTCCAAGTGCAGCACCTAATTTCCCTAAACCTGCCGCAGCAGCGGACTGTAATAAAACTGCTAGTAACATAATAGTTTGTTTTTTGAATTAATTATTTAATTTATTTCATTTCTTTTTCTTCACGCATCTCTTCTGTACGGGACAACCCGATAAAGACCGCGGACAACATGGTAAATACGTATGCTTGAATAAATGCGACCAATAATTCCAGCGCAGTCATAAAGATTCCGAATGCCACAGCAACAAATCCCATGGAACCATTGATCAGAGGTCCCATATTCGCCGTAATAAAAATGATGGATATCAAACTGAGAATAGCAGCATGACCGGCCATCATATTGGCAAACAAACGGATCATCAATGCAAATGGCTTCGTAAAGATTCCGAAAATCTCAATAATCGGCATCATCGGGAACGGAGCCTTCAACCACCAAGGAACATCAGGCCATAGAATCTCTTTCCAATATTCCTTGTTCCCCCATAGATTCACAGCCAGGAACGTACAGATAGCCAGCACAAAAGGTAACGGCAATATTACCTGTAATATTCGCACCGCCGGGGAAGAAAAGGAATCAATCCCATCAGATTATTGATCAGGATAAAGAAGAAAGCCGTCAGCAGATAAGGTGCATAACGCTTATAATCCTTACCGATACAACCCTTTATCACATCATCATTGATTGCCAGGATACAAGCTTCCATCATGCCCACCATTCCTTTAGGAGCTTCCTTTTCTACTGGATGTTTTTTGTACCAACGGGCACAACTCAACACTAGAATCACCAGAATGGCACTATTGACAAACAACCCGGTAACATTCTTTGTAATAGAGATATCCAAAGGTTTTACTTCGTTACCGCTAGCATCCTTTTCCACTATCTTACCTTTATATTCACCGTCTTTAGCAATGTACAGTCCTTCATACTCTCCGTTTCCTTCCTCAAACTTAGAAGAAAGAAAAGCGTGCCATCCTGTACTGCTTTTTACGATTACCGGCAGTGGTATAGCTATAGGTGTATCTCCTATGTCAGTGATATGCCATTCATACGAATCACCTATATGTCCGAAAACGATTTCATTTACGTCTACCTGCTGCTCTTTATAGTCAGTTTCCGACTCTTCCCGGGCATTGGCTCCTTGCAGAAAAGCGATCAGCAACATTAAAACCGTTCCTATATATCGTAAACTTCTCATATTACTTATACTTGTACCTATTACTTTTATGTTTTATCTCAAAATGAAAAAAGAAGCGGGTTTCAAAAATCAG
>ENA-OQAX01000395-OQAX01000395.1-human-gut-metagenome-genome-assembly--contig:-NODE-395-length-10454-cov-2.171976_pt1 | contig 10454 bp, 20 predicted proteins | sample MGYA00242741_ERZ504539 | MGnify/ENA primary metagenome ERZ504539 (study PRJEB26092, sample SAMD00036277) | human gut metagenome | host: Homo sapiens | study: EMG produced TPA metagenomics assembly of... | reverse complement strand
ATGGCAATTATCTGAAATGATTTTGTAACAAGATTTTTTACAAATGGAAGCTGGGAGAATGGAGTAAAACCTACAGTGCGATATAGGCTTAAGGATACTGGTTTATGGAAGGCTTATAAAGAATACAATGAAAATATAGACAGTAAATCAGAAAAAACGATAAAAAACAGATGAAAACAGAGATACTGTCAGTGTGGAAATTTAAACCAACACTGGAATATACCACAGGCTGGAAAGTTTTTGGAGAACTGCTGCAGTTTGGACTGATTTTGGGAAGTATTATGATCATCTGTGTGATTTCAGGTATTTTTGCAGAGGAAAGCCAGACAAAGATGCTACCATTAATCTTTACAACAGTGGAGGGGAAAAGGAAGGATACTTCAGCCAAAGTTCTGGCTTCTTTTACGATAACAGTTCTGTTATATGCAGGAATTACAGGAAGTGCATGGGGATTATGCAAAATCGTGTATGACTTAAAGGGAGGATACAATCTGACAGGAGTAGTCATTTCGGGAAGTATGTGGAAGACAGTGGATAAAGTTCCATTTTTCAGTTATTTGTCAGTGCTTTTGATATTGGGGATGGTTGGCATTTTTATCATTAAATGCCATTACATTGTGCATTTCAGCATATCAGGACAGTATGTTTGGAGCTGTAGTTGTAACTGCAATATGCTGGGCAATTCCATTACTGTACGGATTTTTTTGGTGGATTTGTATGGATTTTGGTGGACTCGATGCCGATGTTTCTGATTATGCAGGTGAATCTGAATGATATATACAGTATCTGGTACGTTGTAGCTGTAATAGCTGTGGGTATGTTGGCAGTGTCTCTGACCAAAGGAATATTGCATTATAAAGTCAAACAGGTAGTGTAAGAAGAAACTTACTTGCTTCGGTTAAAATATCAAAATATAAATTTTCCTGTAACGTTTTCTTCTGTCTGTGACTTAGTTATATAGAAAGACATCAGATAAAATAATGATACAGCAGACAGGAGGATTATCATGAAACGATATTTAGGAATATTCATTCTGACAGTTATGGTTGGTTTATCAGGTTGTGCATCTGATACAGACAGTGATACTCAGGTGAGCAGCCGTGCATATTCAATGCAGATACAACAAAATCAGAACCGTGTTCAGACATTCAATGGAAGAAGACAGATCAGGTCGTCAGATGGATCTATGTGGACACCGCCGGCAGGGTCATATCAGGATAAAGATGGTTATATTCTGGATAAGGATGGCACCACAATCGGCCAGACAGGGCCATTAAAAATCCCGAAAGATGCAGTAGGATAATAAAAATACAAGGAGTGGGAATGGAGAAATCAGAAATCGAAACAATCTACCGTAAGTATTTCCATGATGTCTTTCTCTATATCCGGGCACTTTCCGAAAATGAAAGTCTGGCAGAGGAGATCACCCAGGAAACATTCCTAAAGGCAATGAATAATATTGAGAAATTTGATGGCCGGAAGGATATCCGCGCATGGCTATTTGTAATTGCGAAGAATACATATTTCCGCTATTGCAGACGAAATAAAATCTATGTAGGCGAAGAATTTTCAGAAATAATGCAGGATTCCATGCAGGATACATCCCCGGCAGTACTGGATCAGATCGTGCAGGATGAGACAGTTCGGAATCTCAAACGCTATGCAGAACTGATACCGGAACCCTACAGGGAAGTATTTCACCTGCGGATATACGGTGAGCTCTCCTTTGAGCAGATCGGAAAATGCTATCAGAAAAGTGCAGGGTGGGCAAGAGTAACCTGCCATCGTGCACGACAGATGATAAGAGCACAGATAAGTCAGGAGGAAAAGTAACATGGAAAAAATAAACTGTAATGTGATCCAGGATATTCTGCCATTATACATTGATGATGTGGTAAGTGATGACACAAAAGAACTTGTAGAAGAACACCTGCAAAACTGCGAAATCTGCCAGCGGGTATACCATGAGACAAAGACAGACCTTGAAAATGATATGAAGATCTCTGCGCAGACAAAAGAAAGTAGCAATGAAGCAAATGACTTGAAAAGCTTCAGGAAATTTTTAAAGAAAAGAAAGATAAAAACAATCCTGCTTTCCATAGCAGCAACCGTAATTTGCTTTGTGGCAGTGTTCACGTTCATGAATAAACATGTCACATATATCAGCTACAAAGATGCAGGGATAACTATTATTGAGGATAATAAAGATGAAGTAACATATAGAACAAATATAAAAGGAAATTATCGCTGGAGCACATCTTTGGACAGGAAAACAGGTGTAATGACTATCCATTTTGAACAGAGTTTGTGGGAAAAATATGTAAGCTGTATTTTTTATCCATATGATCATATTCATGATATTCTGAAGAAAGATGAGATAAAAGAAGTATATGTAGATAAGGATGGAACTACAACAACAATCTGGGAAGCTCCGGAGGAAGAACAGAAGGCTTATTTATCTGAAGAACATACAGAGCCGTTAGGATAAAATATTAGAGTATTTTTCAAACACGCTCTAAAATATGAAAGCGAATTTTAAAGCAGTCCTATAGGTTATAAGGATTTACAAAGGGGTTGTCATGGAAGGCAGCCTCTTTTTGTAATTGCTGATGGACATTCTCTTCCCATATGTTACAATAGAACAAGAATATGGAAAGAAAGACAGGAAAATTAACAATGAAAAAACAACTAAATTATGCAGATATCATAAAGGAAGCGCTGATCCTGACAGGTGCGGTAGCAATCATTGCGGCAGCAGTTTATTTCTTCCTGGTGCCGAGCCATACCTCTGTAAGCAGTATCTCCGGTCTTGGTATCGTGTTATCAAACTTTGTACCTTTATCATTGTCTGCAATCACCATGATTTTGAATGTGGTACTTCTAATCATTGGCTTCATCACCTGCGGACGCGAATTTGGCGTAAAAACAGTTTACACCAGCATCGTTTTGCCTTTATTTCTCGGATTATTTGAGAAAGTATTTCCGGATTTTGGCTCTATGACCAACAGTCAGGAGCTGGATGTACTGTGCTATATCCTGGTAGTCAGTGTAGGACTGAGCATTCTTTTTAACAGAAATGCATCCTCCGGTGGTCTGGATATTGTGGCAAAGATTATGAACAAATATCTCCACATGGAACTGGGAAAAGCAATGTCTCTTTCCGGTATGTGTGTGGCTCTTTCCGCAGCGCTTGTATATGATAAGAAAACAGTGGTGCTGAGTATTCTGGGAACATACTTTAATGGAATAGTTCTGGATCACTTTATCTTTGACCATAATATTAAACGTCGTGTCTGCGTCATCACTCAGAAAGAGGAAGAACTGCGTAAATTCATTATCGAAGATCTGCACAGCGGAGCGACGATCTATGAAGCGACAGGTGCCTATAATATGAAGAAACGCAATGAGATCATCACGATCGTAGACAAAACAGAATATCAGAAGCTGATGGCTTACATCAATCATGAAGATCCAAAGGCTTTTGTGACGGTTTACAATGTATCGGATATGCGCTATCAGCCAAAACTGTAAGAAATATTATGGCAGGAAAGCTGTGGGTATGCTAAAATAGCAGAGTGATTATATAACCATAAAGAGATTATGGTAGAAAGAGGATGAAAGATGAAAAAAGGAAAAGGAATTGCCCTGCTTCCCATTGGTGTATTTTCTTGTATTATACCTTGGACTGGGCATTTTTGTTTGAGTATGTGATGGAAATCCCCATGGGATTTTATAATGTGCCTATTGTAGTAGCATTTCTTGCTGCGATCCTGGTTGCCTGTCTGCAGAACAGAGCACTGGATTTTGATAAGAAACTGGAAATCATGGCACAGGGAGTTGGGGACAAAAATATCATCACCATGCTTCTGATCTTCCTTGCAGCTGGATCTTTTGTAGGAGTTGTGGGAAGAAGCAGTGCTGAGAGTGTTGCATATTGTATGCTGAGTCTGATACCTGCCAGATTTTCAGTGTCTGTGCTGTTTATAGTTGCCTGTTTTGTGTCTGTGGCTATGGGAACCTCTGTGGGAACCATTACCCTTCTGACACCGATTGCAGCAGCAGTTTCCACAGCATCAGGATTTGATCTGGCATTTTTGTGTGGCTTCTGTTATGGGTGGAGCCATGTTTGGAGACAATCTTTCTTTTTATTTCAGATACGACGATTGCTGCATGTAATGGTCAGGGATGTGAGATGAAAGACAAATTCAGGGAGAACTTCTGGATTGCTCTTCCGGCAGCCGTTGCTACACTGATTTTAATCCTGATCCTGTCATTTCAGACAGAAATCCAGGGCCGTGTGATCCAGCCCTATCATCTGACACAGGTAATACCGTATGTGCTGGTATTGATCGGAGGAATTGTTGGGATCAATGTGTTTGTGGTATTGCTGACAGGAATCGTATCCGGAGCATTTATTATGCTGATCGGAGGACATACCACACCTGTAGAGATCCTGAAAAATATGGGATCCGGTGTATCCGGAATGTTTGAGACCTGTATGGTGGCGATTCTGGTAGCTGCCATGTGTGCGCTGATACGTGAGTATGGTGGATTCGATGCACTTCTTGGCTGGATCCATAAAATTTTCCGCGGAAAGAAGGGCGGACAGCTTGGAATGGGACTTCTGGTAGGAACTATGGATATTGCCACTGCCAATAATACAGTGGCGATCGTAATGGCAAACCCTATCGCAAAGGAAATGGCAGAGGAGTATGGGATTACACCGAGAAAGACAGCTTCCATACTGGATACTTTTTCCTGTGTTTTTCAGGGAGTGATTCCATATGGTGCACAGATGCTGGTTGCGATCTCAGCAGTGAATGAACTGGGTGGTGAGATTTCTGCATTTCAGATCATGCCGAAATTATTTTATCCCATGTTATTGCTGTTCAGTTCTCTGATCACAATTATGAGAGGCTCAGACCGTACAGGAGCTTAAAAGATTCCCCCTGCCGGAAGCTATATTTTTTTCAATTTCTTTCAAAAAAATACTTGACCTTCCTCCTTGTGGAAGCAGTATAAAGGAAGCACAGACAGGGCAGTAGAGCAGCGGATCAGCTATATCTGCTGTCAGGAAAGCAAGAGGTAACAGAATGAAGATCAAACAGGTGGAAGAGCTGGTAGGCATCACAGAAAGAATATCCGTTTTTATGAAGAACAGGGTCTCCTGAATGTGGAGCGCGCAGAGAACGGATACCGGGAATATCATAGGGCAGACATTGCCAGGCTTCAGGAAATCAAATTATTCCGGAAGATGGATATTTCAATAGAAGAGATGAGAGCTCTTTTTGAAAGAGGAAAAGCCTGCAGTTCTGTCTGGAACAGCACCTGGGAGAACTGGAACGCCGCAGGGAGGGCCTTGTGAAAATGCAGGAAATGTGTGAGCGCCTGATCGCAGAGCATCAGTCCCTGGATACCTTGAATGCCGAGAACTGTCTGGAAGAAATCGAGCAGATGGAGAAAGAGGGTGCAAGGTTTATGGATATAAAAGAAAACAGATATCCGTAAGAAAAAGAAGGACAGGAGCGATCATTGGAGCAGTAGTCATGATTTTGCTTATGGGATTTACCATAGGGCTTATGCTGTGGGCAAATACACAAGATCCCATACCGACCGGACTGCTGATATTTCTGATCGCCATACCGGTTGTGATCATCGGAGGAATTCTGGCAGCACTTGCAGGACGCATGAAAGAGATTGAAGGAGGAGAAGAGGATGAAGCTTCTAAGTATTGAATACATTCCGGGTGTAGAGTTTGAGGCACTGGGAATTGTAAAGGGAACAGTTGTACAGACAAAAAATGTAGGAAAAGATTTCATGGCAGGGGATGAAGACTCTGGTAGGCGGAGAGATCACAGGTTATACGGAAATGCTCAATGAGGCAAGACAGATTGCCACCAAAGCGTATGGTGGATGAAGCCAAAGAGATGAATGCGGATGCTGTGATCGGTGTGAAATATGGCTCCTCCCAGGTAATGTCAGGGGCAGCAGAAGTGATCGCATATGGAACTGCTGTGAAATATAAACAGGATTAAAATTAAGAACAAGAGCAGAGAACGCAAAAGAGATCTTAAGTAAAGCAGAAATCCGTAATGAAGGCTGGGAAAGGAAATTCAATATATGAAGATTGAAGGAAATCAGAAGGAATTAGACGCAATGGCTGAGTTTCATAAAGGAAACCGTGCAGAGGGTTTGCGTCTGCAGGAGGAATTCGCGGCAGAATTTCGTGAAGAATACAAGGAGAAGGATCACTGTTCCTGCCAGAAGGCCTGTCGTTATCACGGAAACTGCAAGGAATGTGTGGCAATCCACAGAGCACACCAGGAACATGTTCCGAACTGTATGCGGCCTCTGCTCAATAAGAAGCTGAAACTGTTATCAGAGCTGACAGAACATACGCTGGCAAATGAGATAGAGGCACCGCATGAGATCCTGAGAAAGCCATCAAAAAGCTGAAAAATTTAGAAAATACACTGGAAATAAAACGATGAAAGGCATAAAAGAGATATTAATATGAGCGATAATAAGAATGTAAATCAGGATAAAGGTCTTCAGGGAAATGAAAAAATAGAGCAGGCGATCGCTGCTCTGCAGCAGGAAGCCACTCAGGAAATGCTGGCACATACACTGACTGTAATCCGTAGACGAATGAGAGAAAACGGCCAGTTTATCCTTTCAGTAGAACCGCCCACAGGAGACAACCAGCTCCGGATCGGCACAGTGAAAACCGGAGATGGAAAAGTCTGGTGGGCAGCATTTACCGGCTTTGAGGAAGAACTGAAAGGCGGCGGAAGCGTACAATCCACTTTTCTGACAGACATAGATCAGCTTTTCAATTCAGCATTACAGGTAAATGAGATTGAGGGAATCATCCTTAACCCATGGAATCGCACGATCATGTTGGATAAGAACCTGATTAATATTATTCTGGGAAATATGTAGTTCCCATTTTGTTTAATTCAGGCAATATGGTAATCAGCATGGTAATAAAACACAGAGAACCACCGATCACATTGGATACCGGTTCAGCCATAAACACGCCATCTGTGCCCATATGTAATCCATAGGGAAGGAAATAAGTTAGCGGAACCACAATAAATACTTTACGAAGCAGGGAGAAAAAAATCGCCTGCTTTTATTTAATGATTTAAATACAGTCTGACCAATATACTGCAGATCCATAAAAATAAAGGCTGCAAAGTAAAGCTTCAGCGCAGGAACGGCATCCTTCAATAACAATTTATCTGAACTGAAGATTCCAATCAGAAATTCAGGGGCAATGAGAATGACGCTCCACATGATACCTGTATAGATCAGAACCATAATGATCAGAACAACCCCTGCTTTCTTTACCCTGTCAGGACGTCTGGCTCCGTAATTGTAGCTGAGAACAGGAGAGGTTCCCTCATTGATCGCATGGATAGGCGTCTCCACCATCTGGCGAACACTGGATATAATAGTCATGACAGAGATATAAATATCACCGCCTGTCACGGAAAGAACATTATTGCAGCAGATACTTACCAGGCTGTTAGTCAGCTGCATGATAAATCCAGCAGACCCCAGACTGATGATATCCCTGGCATGTCTGGTGCACTCAGAAATCTCATTTATATGAATCCATCTTACCTTCAATTCTGATTTTCCATGAAGAAAATAAAATACAAGCAAGGCAGAGAGAATCTGAGAGATGACAGTAGCAATCGCTGCACCCTTAATCCCCATATCCAGAACAAAAATAAAAATCGGATCAAGAATAATATTTGCCACTGCACCGACTGTTACTGACAGCATACCGATAATGGCATATCCCTGTGCATTGATAAAAGGATTCATTCCTGTTGCTATCATGGAAGGGAGAGTACCCAGAAGGTAAATCATCAGATAGGGATACGCATAAACCAGAGCATCATCTGAAGCACCAAACAGAGTCAGTAAGGGGCGGGCAAAAAGAAATCCGATCAGCATCAGCACAGCAGCACTTCCACATAACATGGTGAAAGCAGTATTCATGATCATGTCAGCAGTCCTGGAATCTCCTTTTCCGCGGTTGATAGAGAAAATTGGTGCACCTCCGGAACCAAAGAGATTACTGAAAGCAGTAATGATCATGATGATCGGAAAGCATAAGCCCACAGCGCCAAGTGCAGTTGTTCCTATATCATGGATCCTGGCGATATAGATACGGTCCACAATGTTGTATAAAAAGATTCAATATCTGCGCTACCAGCATGGGAAGTGCAGCGCTTAATATATTGTTGGTCACAGTTCCGTTTTCAAAATCAATTCGTTTCATTATAAATTTTCCTATGTATTCTTAGAAATCAGTAGATTTCCTATGCAAATCGCTATTTTTATGCTTATTGTTTATCGAGTTCTAAGTTTAAAAAGTTTTATCGTGCATATAAGTATATCATAAAGTAAACAGAAATTCACTCTGATACAGTGGTGCTGGAACAAAAATATTCTCTGAAATTGTCATAAGTCATGATACAGAGAATAAAAAAAGCATTTTTTTTTATCCATACTATTTTCATGTAACAAAATTAATGGAAATGCTTGATACAATATTGATAACTCTGTTAATAGTTGCTATTTGCATTGTTTTATTGGGTGTGAAGGTCTTTTTTGTGAAAGGCGGGAGATTCCCTAACGGGCATGTCAGTGGCAATAAGGCAATGCGCGATAGAGGTATCGGTTGCGTGCAGTCGCAGGATAGGGAAGCGCAACGCAAGTCCCGTTTTTCCATTGATGAATTGGAAAAAGCCTTAAACGATAGTATGAACTAATTTAAAAACAATATTTATCAATTATGAAGAGATTAAACTACCTCATGAACGGTCTGGCAGCTCTCGCACTGATCGTTTTATTTGCTCAATGTGCCGGCAATACTGATAAACAGACAACAGGCGCTCCTGCACAAGCCGGCGGATTATCGGAAATGAAAATTGCTTATGTTGAAATAGATACGCTTTTTGGCAAAATACAACTATTGCATAGACTTGAATGAGGCTATGGTGAAGAAGGGCGAGAATGTCCGTCTGACATTGAACCAGAAAGCCAGCGAACTGGAGAAGCAGAAGCAGGAATTCCAGACAAAGTATCAGAACAACGCTTATCTTTCTCAGGAGAGAGCACAGCAGGAATACAACCGCATTGCAAAGTTGGAGCAGGATTTGCAGAACCTGAGCAACAAGCTGCAGTCTGAGCTGATGAGTGAGAATGAAAAGAACAGCCTGCAACTGCGTGATTCTATCAATGCTTTCCTGAAGGAGTACAATAAGACAAAAGGTTACAGCATGATTATCAGCAATACGGGTTTTGACAACCTGCTCTATGCAGACAGTGTCTACAACATCACCCGTGAGATTCTGGATGGTCTGAATGCAAGATACTCTTCTCCGGTGAAGAAATAATATTTATCCTATGATATAAAAAAGGATGTGCTAAAAAGTACATCCTTTTTTTATAGGCCTCTCTCCCGACCCCTCTCTACGGGGGAGGGGCTAGGGGAGAGGCTTTTAATGCTCCGATTGTACGCTTTACCCGCTCCGCAGTAGTGATGGTGTGTGTGTATTCATCAATATGCACCGTTCCTCCCATAGAGACGGCGGAATTATGATAGAGCATGGAGCTCTCGATATTTTCCCTGGCGGAGAAATGAAATTCGCGGATGCCGGTTTCTCGGGCAATGTGGGCTATGTTGGCTTCATTCACCCCACAGCCTGCCAATAGAATGATTCGGTCTGATGCTTGTTGTTGGAGCTCTTTCAGAAGGGGAATGCCTCGCTCTGCTGTAGGTTGCTGTCCGGAAGTTAGGATGCGGTTGCATCCTAATTCGATAATATCTTCTATCGCTTTTCGTGGATTTCTGCATACATCGAAAGCACGGTGGAAGGTGACGGACATCCCTTGTGAGGCTTCCATAAGCTGCTCCATCAATGGAATGTCTACATCTCCCTCTGCCGTCAAGCAACCGAACACGACTCCGTCAGCGCCTAGACGGCGGGCATTCTCTATGTCTTTCAGCATGATGCGCTGTTCGGTGGAGGAATAAAGAAAATCTCCTCCGCGGGGACGGACAATGATATGCAATTTGGTCTGTTGCAATGCTTCCCGTGCGATGAGGATATCACCGTATGAGGGGGTTGTCCCCCCCTCGGGGGATGCCTACGCACAGTTCCACCCGGTCTGCTCCGCCGGCTTGTGCGGCAATACAACTCTCTACGGAGTTGGCACAAACTTCAAACTGATAATCTTTCATTTTATAAAGTTATGGTTGTGGTGCAAAAATAAGAAAAGGGTGAATATGGATTCACCCTTTCCTGCATTTATTTTCTTTTCCGATGTTACTTTGCGTAGCTCACCGCACGTGTCTCACGGATAACGGTAATCTTCACTTGACCCGGATAAGTCATTTCGTCCTGAATCTTCTTGGCGATTTCACCGGAAAG
>ENA-OQAX01000394-OQAX01000394.1-human-gut-metagenome-genome-assembly--contig:-NODE-394-length-10469-cov-1.112551_pt1 | contig 10469 bp, 15 predicted proteins | sample MGYA00242741_ERZ504539 | MGnify/ENA primary metagenome ERZ504539 (study PRJEB26092, sample SAMD00036277) | human gut metagenome | host: Homo sapiens | study: EMG produced TPA metagenomics assembly of... | reverse complement strand
ATAGGAAAATTTTTTTGTCAGCGTAGTGTTGGCTGCGGGCCTCAGCGCCTTTTTATGGCTGCCCACCTACGAACAGCTTGCTTATGTATACCTTCCGGAACCCCAGAGCTTTTCTACCGGAGATGTGACTTTTTCAAAAATTTTCAGCAAGACTTTGTTTGGCAGTTATGATTCCCTTACTTACGGCCTGCCGAACCTTTACTGCGGGATGCTGACCATGCTGTTTGTGCCTTTGTATTTTTTTAATCGGAGAATTTCTCTGAGAGAAAAAATTGTCAGCGCGGTGATTTCTTTGCTTCTATGCGTCAGCATGATGGTCTGGAGACTGAATCTGCTGTGGCATGGAGGGGACGAGCCCACCTGGTTTCCCTACCGCTTTAGCTTCTTATTGACCTTTTGCGGCCTGTTTATGGCGATACGGGCCTTTCGCTATCACAAAGAGTATCTTCCTAGGGCCTATGGCCTGTCGGTCTTGTTTTCAGCCCTTCTAATGGGAGGACTTTGGTGCTTCCATTACGAATGGGTGACCTTTGAGAATCTTTTAGCGTCTATCCTGCTTTTGCTGCTTTACGGCTTTTTTATGATGGTTTCCTGCTTCCGGTCCCAATTAAAAGAATGTTTTAGCCGTATTCGCTCTTTTGTCAGTCTGCTTTGAGATGGGAATGAACGGGGGCAATTTAGTCGATTCCTTGGACAGCCAGTTCGGCTATGAGGACAGGAGCACCTACACGGAGAATTATAACCGCAAAGAAGCGCTGGTCCAGCAGGCCTGCCGGTTGGACAGCGGATGGTACCGCTTAGAGGATAAAACGAGGCGGAACGCCAATGACGCCTTTTCCCTAGGATACCACGGCTTAGCGCATTACAGCTCGTTCACCAACCGGAATATGAGCAGCTTTTTAAGCAGGCTGGGGGTATCCGCACGGGTGCAGGGCCGCTTTTGAGGTACAGCGGTTCCAGCAATGTGATAGATTCCCTCTTAGGAATCCGCTATGTGATCGGCCGCCGCGCCCCGCATCAGGATTATGTCCCGGCAGCAGAAATTGACGGCTTCAGGCTGTATGAAAATCCAGACGCCTTACCGGCGGCGTTTTTATCGTCAACCGATCTGGGAGGCTTTCATATTGCCCAGGATGAAAACGTGTTTGAGGCGCAGAACCACTTGATGAGCGCCTTGCTCGGGGAGGAAAAGGAATATTTTACAGCGGTTGACGGAGTGGAAATGACGCCATCCCGTTACGCGTATCCAGGTCAATGGTTCAGCGACGGCTGGTGTACGGTAACGAAAATGGAGGGCGAGGAAGCTATCTGGAATTCTCTCTGGTTAACGACAAGGACCAGGAAATCTATTTTTATATGACGTCTTTCTGGTTTCGCTGATAATAATTATCTGTTTTTAGATGGAAGGATTCTTGAAGATGAGAAGCACCCCTTGACCGGAGCGGTAGACCTGGGATGGTTTGAAGAGGGAGAAACCATAAAGGTACAGATGTATTTAAACGGGGATTTGACCTATCTTCAGATGCCGTTGTTTTACGGATTTGACGCGGAGGCCTTTCATCAGGATTGTGACGCGCTGAAGGCAAGGGGAATGACGGAGATCACCCAGGATTTGACTGGGCTCTCCGGTACGGTGGAGGTGGAAGAAGGCGAAGCAGTGTTGTTTACTTCGTTACCGGCTGATCCTGGCTGGACTGTATGGGTTGATGGAGAACAAACGCCGTGGAATACGGTATCTGACGCCTTTTTGACAGTGAGGCTTTCCAAGGGAAGCCACCGAGTATCCTTTACCTTCTGTCCCGCTGGCCTGCGGGAGGGATTACTGATTACCGCTGCCAGCGGCGCTGTTGGAATCCTGGGGGGTTTTTTTGGTTTCGTTTTTTACGAAGCCGCGTAAAAAAGCAATGGGCGGAGGTAATGCCGTCTTGGCGTCAGGAAATCATAGAATTACAATATATCATAACGGAGGCTGTTTTCATGAATGTATTAGTAGTGGGCTGCGGTAAGGTGGGCTCACGGCTGGCCAGACTGCTGGCTCAGCGCGGTCATAATGTATCGGTGATTGACAGAGAAGAAGATATGTTCTCTCAGCTTGGTGAGGATTTTGACGGGGTGACTGTTACTGGAATGCCGATGGATATGGATGTGCTGCGGACGCCGGGGTAGAATGGTGCGACGCGGTAGCGGTGGTTACGCCGGATGATAATTTGAATATCACCATTTCGCAGATTGTTAAGACTTTCTTTCAGGTAGAAAACGTAGTGACAAGAATCAGCGATCCAGCCCGGGAAATGGCGTTCCATCAGTTCGGGCTATCCTCTGTTTGTTCTACCAATTTGGTAGTCAGCTCGCTTTATACGACTTTAACACAGCCTATCGAAGAAAAGCAGATTACCTTTTTAAACGCTACCCTTGCGGTTGATGCCCGGCCGGTAGAGGAAATGTATATCGGCAGGCATCTGGACTCTGTTCCGCAGTTGGCCGGCGAGGCGGTGATGGGGGGTTCTCCATCCTGGCGGCAAGGTGACCATTAATGACGGGAAGAGCCGGATTGAGCTGCATACCGGGGATCAAAATTTTTGATCACGCATTTGGTGGACTTGAAAGGGAGGCGGACTGGGATGAATATTGTAATTATCGGTGGAGGAAAGCTGGGCTATTCCCTGGCGATCAATATGCTGGATCGGATTTCGGGTAAATGTAATTGAAAAAAATAAGGTGCGCGCTATGAATTTGGCGAACGAGCTGGATGCGGAGGTTATCTGCGGAGATGGTACCGAACTGGAGGTGCTGATGAAAGCGGCGTACAGGAGGCCGATTGCTTTATCGCGGTGACTGGCCAGGACCAGGACAATCTGGTGGCGTGCCAGCTGGCCAAAAAGCGATTCCGTGTGCCAAAAGTGATTACCAGGGCCAATGACCCATAGAAACCTTCTGGCATTAGAAACCTGGGAGCGGATATAGCCTCAGCAGTACGGAAATTATCACCCGGGCAATTGAGCAGGAGGTAGACAGCGCGGGAATGCATCTGCTGGCCAGCTTGAATCGGGGCAAGGCGGCAATTTGTGCCCTGACCCTTCCGGAAAATTCAAGATTCACGGTATGAGCCTAAAGGATATTCAATTGCCACAAAATTCCCTGATTGTGTCTGTGGTTCATCAGGATGTCTTAACGATACCTCAAGGCTCCACGGTTCTCAGCTCAGGCGATGAAATCGTAGCAATTTGTGAAAGCGATCAGCAAAAGGAGCTGATGAAGATGTTCCGGTAAAATGGATGTTAATTTAATAAAGCGGGCGGGTGCGCTGCCCGCCAAAATTAGTGGAAGCGGATTGCTTTGACTTTTTGGCCCGCTCTGTGGGCGGAGCCGGCACAGCCTTTCATTTTCCGTACTGCTTAGAAGCTGTGCTCCGGGTAAGCAACGATTGAGCAAAAAACAGCCCGCCGGAAGGTACAATCCCTCCGCGGGCTGTTTTTTTTAAAAGAGATGGAAAAGAGAAGGCCTGATTATGATTCTGCTCATTTGCATCTTGCTGCGGTTATCCTACGATTACTTTTCCCTCAGGGAGTATTTTACCAGGGCCGCCGCTATGCTTCATAGTCAAAGCGAGCACTAGAGAAATAGGGCCGACTCTGCCGATAAACATAGTGAGCATAACGAGAATTTTCGCAACGATGGACAAGTCGGGAGTCAAACCGGTAGTGAGGCCTACCGTACCAAAAGCGGAAACCGCTTCGTAGACAGCGTCAATGGCGGACACCTCCGGAGGGGTCGTAACCATAATACGCCGGACGTGATTGCGATTACCAAAAAGGCCATAGCTACGATCGTCATAGCACGGTATACCACAGACTTGTCCACACGGCGCTTGTTAATCACCGTTTCATCCCGGCCCCTGGAAATGCTTACTACAGTTGCCACCAAAACCACAAAGGTCGTAGTCTTAATACCGCCGCCGGTAGATGAGGGAGAAGCGCCGATAAACATTAAAATAATCGTAACCAGTTTTGTGGCGTCTCCAAGCTCTCCCTGGGGAATAGTGGCGTAACCGGCGGTTCTGGCGGTTACCGATTGGAAAAAAGAAGCGTTCAGCTTCTCCCAGAAGTTCAGGTCCTTTAAGGTATGGTCATATTCCAGTCCCAGGGTTAAAACGGTTCCCAAAACCAGCAGAGACGCGGTGGAAACCAGCACAATCCGGGTGTGCAATGTGAGGTGCGGACGGCGTTCTTCTTTTTCTCACCCGTTTTTCTTCCCCAATTATATAGGTCCACTGTAACGATAAAGCCGATACCGCCTAGAATAATCAGACAGCAGATAGTCAGGCAGACCAGAGGATCCCCTACAAACAGCTCCAGGCTGGCATCGGGCTTTAGAAAGCCTAAAATATCAAAGCCCGCGTTGCAGTAAGCGGAAACCGACAGAAAAACGGAAATCCAGATTCCCTTGCCCCAAACATAGGGACAAAGCGCAGCATTAGAAGAAAAGAACCGAAAGCCTCGCAAACAAAGGTAAAAACATAATGGTGCGGAGCAAACGGGGAAGATCCAAGGTACTGCCGTTTGTATACTCTTTGGCGATCTGCATATCCCTTAGATCCAGCCTGCGTCGCAGAAACAATGTAAATCCACTGGTGAAGGTTACCAGTCCCAGACCTCCCAGCTGAATCAGGCCTAAAATGACCACCTGCCCAAAGGCGGACCAATGGGTCCAGGTGTCGAATACCACCAATCCGGTGACGCAGGTAGCGGAAGTCGATGTAAAAAAAGAGCTGAGCAGGTCGGTCGCCTGCCGGTCTCTGGCTGAAATAGGCAAGGCCAGCAAAACAGCGCCGATCACAATGATAATGAAAAAGCTGGAAACAATCAGCCGGACTGGAGGAACATCCTTTAACCGGCGGATCAAGGATTTTTTTTCACCTGTTTCCATGAAGCGTAACCGTCCTTTTCTGAGAAGCAGTAAGCGTATTTTTATATCAAAACGTTTTGGAGATTCCTGAGATTCTAGAAAAATCCTTTTGGAAACCCCTGTTTTTTTCAGTACCGCAATCAACGGCAGACCCAGGCCATAGCAGACTGCCAGTTCGCCTAAGCCTACGCTGAGAGCCATTGCGGCGAAGAGAGGAACTGAAAATCCAGCTGGATCAGTAACAGCGATCACACACCCGACTATGACAGCGTTGGTAAGTACCGGGGGAAAGGGCGCCAGAACAGGAAGCCCCTTTACTGTAAGGTTTCGCAGCAAGCGGGTGAGAACGGCGCCAGCAGAGTGGCCGAAGTGCCGGAAATCCAATCAATGATCCCCATTGGGCTGCCTAGATTGGATAAAAAACAGCCGATGGCGAGACCAGGAATAGCCGAGGGGGTAAATACGGGCAGAAGTGGTCAAGGCCTCGGAAAAACGGAACTGAACGCCCTGGTAGGCTAAGTTCAGCGCTGCGGCGGCATAGGTAAGCACCGTATAAATCGCCGCAATCATTGCCGCTTCTACCAAGCGGCGGACTTTTAACGATTGATTCATATGAAGTTTTCCTCCGTAGTGTTTTTTTAGGTCAGGAAGTTGCGACTGACCGCCAAGAGATTGAGTTTATCTTACCCCTTTTAAGAGGAAAAAGCAAGCAATCCAGCTATTTTTGTACAGCTTACATTAAGATTCCGTAAACCCTGGAAAGAAATACTTCAAATTGTAAAGAGCCTTCAAAAAGGGGAGGCTGCGGTTCCGCAGAAAAGGCTTTCTTTCAAGGATTAGAGCTTTTCTTGCGCGGCCGGCCTTGCCTTAAATACGGATAGGGCCTTCTTAGGATCGGGTGGTTATGCTTTGACCTCCCGTTTTCCGCCGCCATTCTTTTACACCGGGAGGAGAAATTGATTGAATTCTGTTGAACGCATGATCGGAAAATTATTATGAGATAAAACAAAAGCCGTTCCGCAAAACGGAACGGCCGGAAGCGTCCAAAGAAGGGATAAACCCTGTCTAGAGGGCAAGCTTATCCTTCGGTCTTGCCCAGCAGATTGAACCGAAACAGCTTGCTTTCGTCGTCGGGATTCTCACAGATAATATAAGCCTCGGCAATTTTGCCGCCTTCGATTAACTGGGTTAAACCGACCAGCTGGCAGAGCTTACTCCTTAAATTCAACTTGTCGCCTTCTCTGGTTACCAGATAGACATTACCCTTACAACTGTCCAAGACGGCCAGAAAATCGGGAACATCTACATTGTGAAGCTCGATAGGTGTTGCCATGCTGATTCCTCCTTTTCCCTTAAGGCAAAGTTTTGGCTTTCTCAAAGCCTGCATCCATTATAGCATAGTCCGGAGAATTGTCAATGAATGCCAGCGCGCAATTTTTGGCTATTTTGCCGTCTTGAATTCTGATAATGCGCTGGGCGGAGCGGGCAATAGAGTCGTCGTGGGTGATAAGAATTACGGTTCTTCCCTCCTGGTTCAGCTGCTTTAAAATCGCTAAAATTTGAGCCCCGGAGGCGCTGTCCAGGTTTCCGGTCGGCTCGTCGCCAGAATCAAAGGAGGGCTGGCGGCGATCGCCCTAGCGATTGCCACCCGCTGCTGCTGGCCGCCGGACATTTGACTGGGCAGATGCTTGATACGGTGAGCAAGCCCGACCTTCTGCAGGGCCTCTAGGGCCAGCTTTCGGCGTCTTGGCTTTTCGATCCGCCGATAAACTAGGGGAAGCTCTACATTTTCAAAGGCCGTTAATCCGGGAATTAGGTTAAATCCTTGAAAAATAAAGCCGATTTCCTCATTGCGGATCAAAGCAAGCTGATTCTCATTCAGGCTTGCCACGTTTTTTCCGTCGAGGTAATAGGAGCCGCTGGTGGGAATATCCAGACAGCCTAAAATGTTCATCAGAGTGGATTTTCCCGAGCCCGACTGACGACGATGGCGACGAATTCGCCTTGACGAATCGAGAGAGAGATCTGGTTCAGGGCGTAGACCTGTTCCTCTCCCGAAGGATAAATTTTAGATAGTTCTTTCAATTCCAGCAACGTTTTCAATGAAGTCTTCCTTTCGAGGGTTTCTGAGTTTAATATACCCCGAAATTGCTAATTATTTGTATCATTTGTTGAAAATGCAAGGAATGTCTTTGTTAAAACCGCAGTAAGGTTTTTTAGCCTTTAGCCGCTTGCTTTTCGATTTCCGGACATACCGCCGCAGTTCATGATAGGGCTTGGGACCGATGGATGGAATTGTCAAAGCTCCTTTTATTGTATACTAAAGACAAATCCTTAAACATAGACAGGAGAGATCAAAATGGATAAATTCTGGAAACAGTTTAAAAGCGGCACGGATATTAGAGGAGTAGCTTCAGAAGGCGTGGCGGGCCAGAAAATTAATCTGACCGATGAAGTGGTGGAAAAGATTTCCGCTGGGTTTGTTTTGTGGCTTTCGAAAAAAGCGAATAAGCCTGCCGATCAGCTGATTATTTCCGTGGGGCATGACAGCCGGATTTCCGCTTCCCGCATCCAAGCGGCGGTGACCAGAGCGCTGGAGCCTGCCGGCGTAACAGTTTACGACTGCGGCCTAGCATCCACCCCGTCTATGTTTATGACTACCGTTGATCTGAAATGCGACGGGGCGGTGCAGATTACGGCCAGCCACCATCCCTTTAACCGCAACGGCTTAAAAGTTTTTTTACCCCTGACGGAGGCTTAGAGAGCGATGATATTACCGCTCTGCTGGCCTTGGCTGAGAAGGGGACAAGCCTGAAAATGTTCCCGGAGGCAGTGTGAAGCCGGTGGCCTACATGAGGGGATTACGCCAAGCACCTGAGGGAGATCATCTGTAAGGGGGTAAACGCGGCGGATTATGACCATCCGCTGAAGGGCGTTTCATATTGTAGTAGGACGCAGGCAACGGAGCAGGCGGCTTTTACGCCAGCGAGTTTTGGAACCATTGGGAGCAGATGTCGCCGGAAGCCAGTTTTTAGATCCCGACGGTATGTTCCCAAACCATATTCCCAACCCGGAGAACGAGGAGGCAATGGCCTCGATCTGCGAGGCGGTGAGGAACAAAAAGCGGATCTAGGTGTAATTTTCGATACCGATGTGGACCGCGGCGGCGCTGTGGACCATCAAGGAGAAGAAATTAACCGGAACCGGCTGGTGGCGGTGGCCTCCGCAATTGCTCTGGAGGGCAATGAAGGAGGAACCATTGTCACCGATTCGATCACCTCCAGCGGATTGAAGTCTTATATTGAGGAGACGTTGGGCGGAAAGCACCACCGTTTTAAGAGAGGCTACAAAAAACGTCATCAACGAGGCGATTCGTCTCAATCAAGAAGGAATCAACTGTCCTCTGGCAATTGAAACCTCCGGGCACGCGGCGCTGAGGGAGAATTATTTCCTGGATGACGGCGCATATCTGGTAACTAAGATCATTATTAAAATGGCTCAGTTGAAAAAGGAAGGGAAGACGTGGAGTCTCTGCTGGCGCCGCTGCAGGAGCCGAAGGAAAGCGTAGAGGTTCGCATGCCGATTTTTAACCGAGGATTTCAGAACCTGCGGCGAGCAGGTGATCTCTGGACTGGAAGCCTACGCCAAGGTTCACGATGGCTGGCAGATTGCTCCGGATAATCACGAGGGCATCGGGTATCCTTTGGGAAAGACGAGGCGACGGATGGTTTCTCCTGCGGCTCAGCGTCCATGACCCCATTATGCCTTTGAATATTGAGAGCGACGCCGTCGGCGGTGTGAAGCTTATCGCCGGCAAGCTGTACGATTACGTAAAGACTGTAGAAAATGTGGATATCTCCGCGCTGGAGAAAAATCCTGTGAGAAATTGAAAAAAGCCCGGGCGATGCGAAACAGCCTGGGCTTTTTTATATCCTTGAAAAAAACCTCTAATGCCCATTTTTCCATAGTTGCTTTGTATGCGGGGCAGGCGTTTCTTTGATAGAACATGATAGAAATCAAAAAAGAGAATGAAGAGCAAAGAAAAAGACACGAAGCTCGGCTTCGTGCTTTTTCGAGAGGAGAAAAAATTTTGAAAAAAGCGAGGGGTTTTTATACAAATAAAGGATTAGAAATCAACCTTAGTGCCATAGTAGGTAGCCTTCAGAAGCTGCTCCATCTGGGCGGGAGTGATGCTTCTTGGGTTGGAGCCGGTGCAGGCGTCTCCAACAGCGTTGGCGGCTACCTCAGGCAGCTTCTCTAAGAACTCCGCCTCATTGATGCCGAAGTCCTTCAGAGTCTTGGGAATATTCAGCTTTACATTGTAATCGTCGAATCTTGGCGCACAAAGCGGCAACCAGCTCGTCGTCGGTATTGCCGGCAAGGCCGACAGATTTCGCGATCGCGGCATAACGCTTCTTCGCGGTAGCATCCTTAGCGTTGTACTGGATTACATAGGGCAGATAGATGGCGTTGGCGCAGCGTGCGGAATATGTCCAGTGCTGTAAGCGGCTCCCGTCTTGTGAGCCATCGAATGAACGATGCCCAGCAGAGCGTTGGAGAAGGCCATACCGGCCAGGCACTGGGCATAGTGCATTTGCTCTCTGGCAGCCATGTTGCCATTATAGGAATCCGGCAGATATTCAAATACCATGCTGATGGCTTTCAAAGCCAGAGGGTCGGTGAAGGAGAATTTAAGGTGGAAACATAGGCTTCAATCGCATGGGTCAAAGCATCCATACCAGTATGAGCAGTCAGCTTGGGAGGCATGGTCTCGGCCAAATCAGGATCAACGATAGCAACATCAGGAGTGATATTGAAGTCGGCCAGAGGATATTTAATGCCCTTGTGATAATCGGTAATTACGGAGAACGCGGTCACCTCGGTGGCAGTGCCGGAGGTGGAAGGAATCGCCAGGAATTTCGCTTTCTGACGCAGAGTGGGGAATCCAAAAGGAGTGATCAGGTCTTCAAACTTAGTGTCCGGATACTCATAAAAAGCCCACATAGCCTTCGCGGCGTCAATCGGAGAACCGCCGCCGATAGAAACGATCCAGTCAGGCTGGAATTCCTGCATGGCCTTGGCGCCCTTCATAACGGTTTCTACGGACGGATCAGGCTCAACGCCTTCGAACAGCATAGTTTCAATGCCGGCCTCGTGCAGATTGTTGACAACCTTGTCTAAAAAGCCGAAACGCTTCATAGAACCGCCGCCAACCACGACGATAGCCTTTTTGCCCTTCAGGTTTTCAATTCGTCGATGGAGCCTTTACCATAATAGATGTCTCTGGGAAGTGTGAATCTTGACATAAAAAAAGCCTCCTGTTTTGTAAAGATTGCTAATTGTGTTTGTGAATTTAATAACAATCTTTTTGATGGTTTTATCTTACCACTTTTGATAAAAAAGTATCAATATGATAATTGCACAATCATAATATTTTTTTTTTGTATATATTATCGAAAAAGAAAAAATCTGAAAGAAAGGTGGCTGTTTTTTGATTGGCTATGGATATAATAATTCTGTTTTCTATTAGCTATTTGAGAGATTTCTATGAATTATGATGCATG
>ENA-OQAX01000393-OQAX01000393.1-human-gut-metagenome-genome-assembly--contig:-NODE-393-length-10477-cov-1.887440_pt1 | contig 10477 bp, 12 predicted proteins | sample MGYA00242741_ERZ504539 | MGnify/ENA primary metagenome ERZ504539 (study PRJEB26092, sample SAMD00036277) | human gut metagenome | host: Homo sapiens | study: EMG produced TPA metagenomics assembly of... | reverse complement strand
TGGATGGATTGCTTTGGTAGGAGTGCCTGCATTCTTGGTCCCCGTATCGGTAAATATGGTAAAGACGGCAAATCAAAAGCTATCCCAGGCCATAGCCTGACTATTGCCGCACTAGGCGTATTCATTCTTTGGTTCGGATGGTTCGGATTCAACCCCGGTTCTCAATTGGCAGCAGCAACCGAAGCCGATGCTATCGCCATCTCCCACGTATTCCTGACAACGAATCTGGCTGCTTGTGCCGGTGGTTTCTTCGCTCTGTTGGTGAGCTGGATGAAATATGGAAAACCTTCCCTGTCATTGACGCTGAATGGTATCTTGGCAGGGCTGGTAGGCATCACAGCAGGATGTGACGCAGTATCTCCCGCAGGAGCAGCCTTAATAGGTGCAATATGTGGTGTCGTAATGATATTCTCCGTTGACTTCATTGACAAAGTGTTAAAGATAGACGATCCGGTAGGTGCATCTTCTGTACATGGTGTTTGTGGCTTTTTTAGGAACTATTCTTACAGGTTTGTTCTCCACCAGTGAAGGTTTATTCTATGGCTACGGTTTCGGATTCCTCGGTGCACAAATATTCGGAGCATTGGTAGTAGGTGCATGGGCAGCAGGCATGGGATTCATCATTTTCAAAAACGCTTGATAAGATTCACGGACTTCGCGTTCCGGCACGTATCGAAGAAGAAGGTCTTGATATTTACGAACACGGAGAATCGGCTTACAACTAATTTAGTGATGAACGGTTTAGTGATTAGTGAAAGACAGCTACACACAACTTGCTACTAATCACTACCTCACTAATCACAGTAAAAAACTTCCGGACAGGTTTGATCGCCTTTCCGGGAACCACATAACAAAGTAATTATTTACTCTAACATATTTAACAACAAATCAAATCAGGTATTATGTCAAAACTTAGATTCAGAGTAGTAGAGACAGCTTTCAAAAAGAAAGCTGTTGAGGTAGCAACACCTGCCGAACGTCCTTCGGAGTATTTCGCCAAGTATGTATTCAACAAGGAGAAGATGTTCCGCTATCTGCCGAGCAAGGTGTATGCCAAACTGACGGATGTGATTGACAACGGAGCTCCGCTGGACCGCAGCATAGCCGACGAGGTTGCCGCAGGTATGAAGAAATGGGCGGTTGAAATGGGGGCGACCCACTATACGCACTGGTTCATCCGCTGACCGAAGGTACTGCCGAAAGCACGATGCTTTGTGGAACACGACGGCAAGGGTGGAATGATGGAAGAATTCTCCGGCAAGCTCCTCGTACAGCAGGAGCCTGATGCTTCCAGCTTCCCCAACGGCGGCATCCGAAACACCTTCGAGGCACGCGGCTACAGTGCATGGGACCCCTCATCGCCTGTCTTCGTGGTGGACGACACCCTGTGCATCCCTACCGTTTTCATTGCTTACACCGGCGAGTCGCTGGACTACAAAACGCCACTGCTGAAAGCCTTGAGTGCTGTGGGCAAAGCCGCCGTGGACGTGTGCCGTTACTTCAACCCGGAAGTGAAGAAAGTGGTGGCCTACCTGGGCTGGGAACAGGAATACTTCTTGGTAGACGAAGGACTGTATGCCGCCCGTCCCGACCTGCTGCTGACCGGGCGCACCCTGATGGGACACGAAGCCAGCAAGAACCAGCAATTGGAAGACCATTACTTCGGAGCCATCCCCACCCGTGCGGCTGCCTTTATGAAAGACCTTGAAATACAGGCGCTGGAACTGGGCATACCCGTCAAGACCCGCCATAACGAAGTGGCTCCCAACCAATTTGAGCTGGCTCCCATTTTCGAAGAATGCAACTTGGCGGTAGACCATAACATGCTCATCATGTCGCTCATGCGCAAGGTGGCGCGGAGCCACGGTTTCCGCCTGTTGCTGCACGAAAGCCCTTCAAAGGCGTCAACGGCTCGGGGAAGCATAACAACTGGTCACTGGGTACAGACACCGGCGTCCTGCTGGTGGCTCCGGGCAAGACCGCCGAAGATAATCTGCGCTTCATCACCTTCATTGTCAACACCCTGATGGCGGTATACCACCACAACGGTTTGCTGAAAGCCTCTATCATGAGTGCCACCAACGCCCATCGCCTGGGAGCCAACGAAGCGCCGCCAGCCATCATTTCTTCTTTCCTGGGCAAACAGCTCACGCAAGTGCTGGACCATATAGAAGAAAGCGGCAACGATGACCTTGTCTCACTGGCAGGCAAACAGGGAATGAAGCTGGACATCCCGCAAATTCCCGAACTGCTGATTGACAATACCGACCGCAACCGCACCTCGCCGTTCGCCTTCACCGGCAATCGCTTCGAATTCCGCGCCGTAGGCTCGGAGGCAAACTGTGCCAGTGCCATGATTGCGCTCAACGCGGCCGTTTGCCGAACAACTTGCCCGGTTCAAGCAGGACGTGGACGCGCTCATCGAAAAGGGTGAACCGAAAATCTCCGCCATCATTGAAATTATCCGCCGCTACATCAAGGAGTGCAAGCCTGTCCGTTTTGACGGCAACGGCTACTCGGACGAATGGAAGGCGGAGGCCGCCCATCGGGGTCTGGACTGCGAAACGAGCTGCCCGCTCATTTTCGACAACTACTTGAAGCCCGCGAGCATCGCCATGTTCGAATCCACCGGCGTGATGACCCGCAAGGAGCTGGAGGCGCGCAATGAAGTGAAATGGGAAACTTACACAAAGAAAATCCAGATCGAGGCGCGCGTGCTGGGCGACCTGGCGATGAACCACATCATCCCCGTAGCCACCGAATACCAAGCAAGCTGATAGACAATGTGTATAAATGAAAGAGCTCTTCCCGGCGGAAAAAGCATCCCAACTGGTCGGCCGAGAACATGAAACTCATCGAAGAGATTGCCCGGCGAACCATTTTCATCACCGAGCATGTAAATGCCATGGTGGAGGCGCGAAAAGTGGCGAACAAAATAGAGAGCGAGCGCGAAAAGGCCATTGCCTATCACGATACCATCGCCCCGATGCTGGAAGAGATACGTTATCATATCGACAAGCTGGAGCTGATCGTAGACAACCAGATGTGGACATTACCTAAATATCGTGAATTGCTTTTTATTAGATAATCACTGCATAAAGGTTATCTATTTCTTTTGTTGGTTGTTTTAAGTTTGCGGAGAGGGGCGTCGGGATGACGGTCCTCTTTACACATTACCCTTCTTGCTTGCTTACTGTCTTTCAAATCGTAACTAAAACCACAACAGACAATATCATACTGTAAGTTTCATATTTATTAAAAAATACGAATAAAATATTTCTTTTCGATTTTTATTCTTACTTTTTTATCGCTTTCGTCAATTATTTATGGTTTTTTATTGCATTTATGTTAATTGATATTTGTATCTTTGCAGTCGAATCAGAACATATACTTAGTAGATTATGTGTGGAATAGTAGGCTATATTGGAAAACGAGATGCTTACCCTGTTCTCATAAAAGGCCTGAAGCGGTTGGAATACCGGGGCTATGATAGCGCAGGAGTCGCATTGATAGACAAAAAAAGGAGGTTGAACGTTTATAAAACGAAAGGAAAGGTTTCAGACCTAGAGGCTTTTGTTTCCCAAAAAGACGTTTCCGGTACAATTGGTATTGCCCACACCCGATGGGCCACCCACGGAGAGCCTTGTCAGGCTAACGCTCATCCTCATTTTTCTTCTTCAAAGAATCTAGCTCTTATCCACAATGGTATTATTGAAAACTACGCTACCCTGAAAGAAAAGCTACAAAAAAAAGGGTTCATCTTTAAAAGTAGTACAGATACCGAAGTTCTCGTACAGTTAATTGAATTTTTCCAACTTTCCAACCATTTAGATTTACTTACTGCCGTTCAGTTGGCTCTGCATGAGGTGATTGGCGCATACGCTATAGCGGTGCTCGACAAGAATAATCCCCGATGAGATTATTGCAGCACGCAAAAAGCAGTCCGCTGGTGGTAGGGGATAGGGGAAGGACGAAATTTCTTTTCTGGCTTCGGATGCTACTCCGATTGTAGAGTATACGGATAAAGTGGTGTATCTGCAAGATGGGGAGATAGCGGTGATTCGCAGAGACAAGACATTGGAAGTCGTCAATCTGGACAACGTGCTTCAAAATCCGAAGTACGTACGGTGGAAATGAATCTGGGACAACTGGAGAAAGGGGGATACCCGCATTTCATGTTGAAGGAGATATTCGAACAACCCGATTGTATTAACGACTGTATGCGTGGACGCATCAATGCGGACGGTGATAAAGTAGTACTGTCGGCGGTTATTGATCATAAGGAACGTCTGCTCAAGGCTCGTCGCTTTGTAATTGTGGCTTGCGGAACTTCGTGGCATGCCGGATTGATAGGGAAACAACTGATAGAAAGTTTCTGCCGTATTCCGGTAGAAGTGGAATATGCCTCCGAGTTCCGCTATCGTGATCCGGTGATTCATGAAGACGATGTGGTAATAGCTATCTCGCAATCGGGTGAAACGGCCGATACATTGGCTGCCATAGAACTGGCGAAAGAGAAAGGAGCTTTTATCTATGGTATATGCAATGCGGTAGGTTCATCCATTCCGCGCATTACAGATACCGGTTCTTATATTCATGTAGGACCGGAGATAGGAGTGGCGTCCACCAAGGCATTTACCGGACAGGTAACCGTGCTTACCATGCTGGCGCTGACACTGGCAAAAGAGAAAGGGAGTATGGCAGATGAGAAATACCTGGAAGTGATCCGGGAATTGACTGTGATTCCGGCTAAAATAAAAAAGATATTGATCAGTAATCCTAAAATAGCGGAACTGTCGCGTATTTTCACCTATGCACATAATTTCCTCTATTTGGGGCGGGGGTACAGTTTCCAGGTAGCTTTGGAAGGCGCGTTAAAGTTGAAGGAGATATCTTATATTCACGCTGAAGGTTATCCTGCAGCTGAGATGAAACATGGACCTATCGCATTGATTGATGCCGAAATGCCTGTTGTTGTGGTAGCTACGCATAATGCGATGTATGAAAAGATAATGAGTAACATACAGGAAATTAAAGCGCGGAAGGGAAAAGTAATCGCTTTGGTCACAGAAGGAGATACGGTAATCAGCAAGTTGGCTGATGATTGCATTGAGTTGCCCGAAACATTAGAGTGCCTCGAACCGTTGATAGCTACGATCCCCTTACAGTTATTGGCCTATCATGTAGCCATTTGCAGAGGGAAGAATGTGGATCAGCCACGAAATCTGGCGAAGTCGGTAACAGTAGAATAGAAGGCAATGCTGCCGGAGATTATGCAGGAAGTTTCCGGCATAATTCTTGAAAGATGTACCGTAAGTTTGGAAAAATGACAGAAGGTCTTGTCATACCTTTGGGATGTTTTTATAAGAATCTGAAAATGAACTATTAATTTAAGTAGTAAAGAGAGAGCATGGAACCGTTAAAGCATGAATGTGGAGTCGCTATGATACGACTGCTGAAACCGCTGGAATATTATCAGGAAAAGTATGGAACCTGGATGTATGGCTTGAACAAGCTGTATCTGCTGATGGAAAAACAACATAACCGCGGACAGGAAGGGCGCCGGGGCTGGCCTGTGTCAAACTGGAGGCCAATCCCGGTGAAGAATATATGTTCCGTGAAAGAGCTTTAGGTTCAGGGGCGATAACAGAGATATTCGGTACGGTGCAAAATCATTTCAAGGATTTGGCGCCCGAACAATTGCATGATGCCGGATACGCCAAGAAATGCCTTCCCTTTGCCGGAGAGGTATATATGGGGCATTTGCGTTATTCCACTACCGGAAAAAGCGGTATCTCCTACGTGCATCCGTTCTTGCGCCGTAACAACTGGCGTGCCAAGAATTTGGCGTTGTGCGGCAATTTCAACATGACCAATGTGGATGAGATTTTCGCACGTATCACTGCCGACGGCCAGCATCCGCGTAAATATGCCGACACATATATTATGCTGGAACAAGTGGGGCACCGTTTGGATCGCGAGGTGGAGCGCCTCTATGTGGAATGTGAGAAGGAAGGTCTGAAAGGCATGGATATCACTCACGCTATAGAAGACCGCATTGACTTGGGTAATGTCCTCAAGACTTCGAGCAAGGAGTGGGATGGAGGCTATGTGATCTGCGGTATGACCGGTAGCGGTGAGTCTTTTGCGGTGCGCGATCCGTGGGGCATTCGTCCGGCTTTCTGGTACATGGACGATGAAATCATGGTATTGGCATCCGAGCGCCCTGTCATTCAGACTGCCTTGAATGTATCTGCCGGAAGCATCAATGAATTGCAGCCGGGACAGGCTATACTTATGAGCAAGACCGGAAAGATGCGTCTGGCACAGATCAACCGGGCGAAAGAGAAGAAAGCCTGTTCCTTCGAACGTATCTATTTCAGCCGGGGAAGCGACATGGATATTTATAAAGAAAGAAAGCTGTTGGGCGAGAAAATTGGTGAATCCTATTTTGAAAGCGGTAGACTATGATGTGGAGCATACCGTATTCTCTTTTATACCCAATACGGCGGAAGTGGCTTTCTATGGACTGCTGGAAGGATTCGACAATTATCTGAATGAACTGAAAGTAAAGAAGATAGAGGCTTTGGGACATCATCCCAATCACGAGGAACTGGAAAAAATCCTGTCCTGGCGTATCCGTAGCGAGAAAGTGGCCATCAAGGATATCAAGCTGCGTACCTTTATCGCCGAAGGCAACAGCCGGAATGACCTGGCCGCCCATGTGTACGATATCACTTACGGTAGTTTGATACCTCATGTGGATAATCTGGTGATTATTGATGACAGCATCGTCCGGGGAACTACATTGAAACAAAGCATTATCGGTATTCTTGATCGTCTGCATCCCAAGAAAATCGTCATTGTTTCTTCTTCTCCACAGGTGCGTTATCCGGACTATTATGGTATTGATATGGCCAGCATGGATCAGTTTATCGCTTTCAAGGCTGCTATCATTATTGAAAGAACGGGATATGAAAGATGTAATAGCCCGTGCTTACAACAAAATCGAAAAGACCAGGTGGGGTTACCCAAAGAGCAGATGGTGAATTATGTGAAAGAAATTTATGCCCCTTTCACTAATGAGGAGATTGCGGCAAAAATGGTGGAACTTCTCACTCCGAAGGGTACGCAGGACGAAAGTGGAAATCGTTTATCAGACACTGGAAGGATTGCATGAAGCGTGTCCCAACCATACGGGCGACTGGTATTTCAGTGGGGATTATCCTACTCCGGGTGGAGTGAAGCTGGTGAACCAGGCGTTTATAGACTATATAGAAAAAGTTTATCAATTCTAAAGAACAACCATTCAAGATAGATTAGATGAGAAATGTAACATTGATCCTCGACGACGGGAGCCGTTTCCCGGGCAAGTCGTTCGGTTATGAGAAACCGGTAGCCGGCGAAGTGGTGTTTAATACCGCTATGACCGGTTATCCTGAGAGTTTGACAGACCCTTCATATGCGGGGCAGCTGATGACCTTAACTTATCCGTTGGTCGGTAACTACGGGGTACCGTCCCTTTACTATCGAACCCAATGGCTTGGCTACTTTTATGGAAAGTGAACGTATCCATGCCGAAGCGATTATTGTAAGTGATTACAGTGAAGAATACAGTCACTGGAATGCGAAAGAAAGTCTGGCCGACTGGCTGAAGCGTGAGCAAGTGCCGGGCATTACAGGCATCGATACCCGTGAACTGACCAAAGTTCTTCGCGAACATGGGGTAATGATGGGGAAAATCGTATTTGATGATGAACCCGGCAATGTGCCCGAAGCAATGTATGCAGGTATCAATTATGTAGATAAAGTATCGTGTAAGGAAGTGATTCGTTACAATGAAGGTGCCGGTAAGAAAAAAGTGGTGTTGGTGGATTGTGGTGTAAAGACAAATATTATCCGTTGCTTACTGAAACGGGATGTGGAAGTGATCCGTGTCCCTTGGAACCATGACTTTACAGGGATGGAGTATGACGGATTGTTTATTTCGAACGGTCCGGGTGATCCGGATACTTGCGATGAGGCGGTACAGCATATCCGCAAGGCGATGAGCCTGAGCGACAAGCCTATCTTCGGCATTTGTATGGGGAATCAGTTGCTTTCCAAAGCAGGAGGTGCCACCATCTATAAATTGAAATACGGTCATCGCAGCCATAACCAACCGGTGCGCATGATAGGAACGGAACGTTGTTTCATTACCAGTCAGAACCACGGTTATGCGGTAGATAATAATACATTGGGAACCGATTGGGAACCGCTGTTCATCAATATGAATGACGGTTCCAACGAGGGTATCAGGCATAAAACCAAACCTTGGTTCTCGGCACAGTTCCATCCGGAAGCGGCGTCGGGACCTACGGATACCGAGTTCCTGTTTGATGAATTTGTGAAGTTGTTATAAACCGTGTATTAAAAAGAACAAGTATGAAAGACGAAATAAAGAAAGTATTATTATTAGGTTCCGGCGCCTTGAAGATTGGCGAGGCCGGAGAGTTTGACTATTCAGGCTCGCAAGCGCTGAAAGCCTTGAAGGAGGAAGGGATTGAAACGGTTCTGATCAACCCAAACATTGCTACTGTGCAGACCAGCGAAGGGGTGGCGGACCAGATTTATTTCCTGCCCGTTACTCCTTATTTTGTAGAGAAGGTGATAGAAAAGGAACGTCCGGATGGTGTGCTCCTGTCTTTCGGCGGACAAACTGCCTTGAACTGTGGGGTGGCACTGTACAAAGCAGGCATTTTCGAAAAATACAATGTCCGTGTGTTGGGTACTCCTGTGCAGGCCATCATGGATACGGAGGACCGTGAGTTGTTTGTAGAAAAACTGAATGAAATCAATGTAAAGACCATCAAGAGTGAAGCGGTGGAAAACTTAGAAGATGCCCGTCGCGCTGCTAAAGAATTAGGTTATCCGGTTATTATCCGTGCCGCCTACGCATTGGGTGGACTAGGCTCTGGTTTCTGTGACAATGAAGAGGAACTGAATGTTCTGGCTGAAAAGGCCTTCTCTTTCTCGCCGCAGGTATTGGTGGAAAAGAGTTTGAAAGGCTGGAAGGAGGTGGAGTATGAAGTGGTCCGTGACCGTTATGATAACTGCATCACTGTATGTAACATGGAGAACTTCGACCCGCTGGGTATCCATACCGGCGAGTCTATCGTGATCGCCCCTTCGCAGACACTGACCAATGCGGAGTATCATAAACTTCGTGAACTGGCTATCCGTATCATCCGCCATATCGGCATTGTGGGCGAATGCAATGTACAGTATGCCTTCGATCCCGAATCGGAAGATTACCGTGTCATTGAGGTCAACGCCCGTCTTTTCGCGTTCGTCTGCATTGGCTTCCAAGGCTACCGGCTATCCGTTGGCTTTCGTTGCCGCCAAATTAGGTTGGGATATGGGTTGTTCGACTTGAAAAACTCGGTGACAAAGACCACCAGTGCCTTCTTCGAGCCTGCACTGGACTATGTGGTGTGCAAGATTCCCCGTTGGGACTTGGGCAAGTTCCACGGTGTGGACCGTGAACTGGGCTCGTCCATGAAATCGGTGGGCGAGGTGATGGCTATCGGACGTACTTTCGAAGAAGCCATTCAGAAAGGTTTGCGCATGATTGGTCAGGGAATGCATGGTTTCGTAGAGAATAAGGAATTGGTTATAGAAGACGTGGACAAAGCCCTTCGTGAGCCGACGGACAAACGTATTTTCGTGATCAGCAAAGCCATGCGTGCAGGTTACACGGTAGACCAGATTCATGAGCTGACCAAGATTGACAAATGGTTCTTGCAGAAATTGCAGCACATCATGGACACTTCTAAAGAGATGCACGAATGGGGCAATAACCACAAGCAGATTACCGATATGCCGGACGAATTGCTCCGCAAGGCGAAAGTGCAGGGATTCTCCGATTTCCAGATAGCCCGTGCCATTGGCTACGAAGGAGATATGGAAGACGGTATTCTGTATGTGCGTAATCATCGTAAGCAGGTGGGAGTCCTTCCGGTGGTGAAACAAATCGATACTTTGGCGGCCGAGTACCCTGCACAGACCAACTATCTGTATTTGACGTATAGCGGTGTGGCCAATGACGTAAAGTACTTAGGCGACCATAAATCCATCGTGGTACTGGGTTCAGGCGCTTACCGCATCGGTTCGTCGGTGGAATTTGACTGGTGTGGCGTGCAGGCTTTGCAGACTATCCGTAAGGAGGGTTACCGCAGTGTCATGATTAATTATAATCCCGAAACGGTTTCTACCGACTATGATATGTGCGACCGTCTGTACTTTGACGAACTGACTTTCGAGCGTGTGATGGATATTCTCGAACTGGAGAATCCTCACGGAGTCATTGTATCTACCGGTGGCCAGATTCCTAACAATCTGGCTCTCCGTCTGGATGCGCAAAATGTAAATATCCTCGGTACCAGTGCCAAGAGCATTGACAATGCCGAAGACCGTGATAAATTCTCGGCCATGCTTG
>ENA-OQAX01000392-OQAX01000392.1-human-gut-metagenome-genome-assembly--contig:-NODE-392-length-10481-cov-1.504926_pt1 | contig 10481 bp, 15 predicted proteins | sample MGYA00242741_ERZ504539 | MGnify/ENA primary metagenome ERZ504539 (study PRJEB26092, sample SAMD00036277) | human gut metagenome | host: Homo sapiens | study: EMG produced TPA metagenomics assembly of... | reverse complement strand
CGAACCAAACGCATAATATAATCTCTTTGTAACATATCTTATTTATCTTCTTTGTTTTTGTCTGACAGGGTGACCAATATCTTATCGATGCGTGCTCCGTCCATATCTACAATTTCAAAAAGGAAATCGTTCCATTGGAGAAGTTCTCCGGTTTTGGGAACATGTCCCAACTGCTGCAGAATAAGTCCGCTCAATGTATTATAAATTATTATTCGGAATTATAAATCTTCCATTTCAAAAATGACTTAAGAAGTCATAGAAAGAACATTGTCCGTCTATCAGCCAACTGCCGTCTTTGCGGAGAATGATATCCGGTTCTTCCGAATCGCCGGGTAGTGCCCCTACCAATGCTTCCAATATGTCTTTCATTGTAATGACTCCTTGCAAAACTGCCGAATTCATCGCAGATCAGTCCATATTTTAATGTGGTGCTGGCGTATTTGTTCCAATACCTTATAGACATCCAATGTTTTCATGGAAGTATTGTGCCGGACGAATAACATCACGCAGATTAAAGTTCACTTCTTTCTAATTTACCGAAAAGATCTTTCAGGTAAACCACACCTATAATATTATCCAAAGTATTGTCTTGTGTCACCGGATAAACTTGATATAAATGCTGGCATACAATATCATAAATCTGCTTGTTTCCCATATCTATATCAATAGATACTATATCATTACGATAAGTCATAATGGTATTGATGCTGCGGTCGCCCAAAGAGAAAACGCGGTCTACGATATCTTGTTCTACTTCTTGTACCTCGCCATTCTCGGCTCCTTCGTCAATCATGGATTTGATTTCTTCTTCCGTAACTTTTTCCTCTGCTGTATTTATATGCAGCAGGTTGAAAATCAGTGAAGTACTTTTTGCCAAAAATCCATACGAAAGGAGAAGCTATGACTGACAGCCAATACATGGGCGTGCCAGTAGCTTGGCTGCGCGTGTGGATGCGCTCATTCCGGATTCGTTTGGGGACAAGCTCTCCGAAAATAATGGTGAGATAGGTCACTAAGATGACAATCAGAATTTGTGCTATTATATGGGCATAAGTGACTGGTATGCCTGCTGCAGTCAGTACTTTGCTGAAATCAGACGCCAATACATCGCCGGAATAAATACCGGTGAGAATACCAATCAGAGTAATTCCGATTTGTATGGTCGATAAAAACTTATCCGGGTCATTGGCTAATTTTAAGGCGATACGCGCGGTGGAACTGCCGTGACGGACATCATTGTTCAGACTGCTTTTGCGAGCAGAAAATCAAGGCTATTTCGGACATGGCGAAATACCCCCATTAGTAAAAATAAGTGCGATAATTATAACAATCTCCATGTGAGTAATTTACATTTGTATTTGCTAACAAAATGTACTAAGAATTGTGTTTTCTCTTTCTTCTTTTAGATTTAATTAATGAATTATCTGTCATTTAAGCTATCTTTGCGGTGTCTATAAAAGAAAAGGAGTAATTATGCATCCACTAGAACTATTCAAGTACTGTCCCAAATGTGGTTCTTCACATTTTGTGGTGAATAATGAGAAGTCCAAACGCTGTGCGGATTGTGGTTTTGTCTACTACTTTAATTCAAGTGCCGCTACAGTGGCATTTATCTTGAATGAGAGGAATGAATTATTGGTTTGCCGTCGGGGTAAAGAACCCAAGAAAGGAACACTGGACCTTTCGGGAGGGTTTATAGATATGTATGAAACCGGAGAGGAAGGTGTGGCGCGTGAGGTGCTGGAGGAAACAGGACTGAAAGTGGAAAAGCGGCATATCTGTTTTTCGTTGCCCAATACTTTATTCTTTATTCCGGCTTTTTGGTACATACCTTTAGACCAGTTTTCCTTTGTACGGTGGAAGATGCGACTCATCTTGAAGCGATGGATGATGTGGCGGATTCTTTTTGGATGCCGCTTGACAAAGTGAATCCTGAAGAATTTGGTCTTGACTCTGTACGTGAGGGAGTAAAACGCTTTTTGAAAGAATATAAATATTAGAATAGAATATGAAGAAAAGGACTCTATTAATAGCTGCATTGATGGGGGGATGTGCTTTGCAAAGTATGGCCCAGCAAATTCTTCCCGATGACGTGGCAGGCGATAAGGAATACCGAAGGGTATGCAGAGAATATGAATTGAAGTCAAAAAACAGTGTGGAGCTGTTGCAGGCTTATCTGGATAAATACCCGGATTCACGATATACAGACAGGGTACGTTCTTTGATTGCTTCGGTGTATTTTGAAGAAGGTAAATATAAGGAGGCAATAGCTATGTTTAGGGCGTGTGACCTTGAGGCACTGCCTGATGCAGAACGCGATGATTGTGCCATGCGTCTTGCCACTTCTTATTTAAAGGAAGGTAATTTGCGCGATGCTTCCGTATGGTTCCTTTTACTGAAAGAGGTGAGCCCGCGTTATCAATCGGATGCTACTTATAACTTGGCTTATATCGATTATGTGGAAAACGGTATAATAAGGCATTAGATGCTTTTTTATCTTTGAAAAATTGATGTCTGTATATTCATCTTTAGTGCCTTATTATATAGGAGAGATTTATTTATTGCAAGGTAATTATGAACAGGCACGTTCGGTGGCTGAACGCTATTTGAAGGTTTATTCCGGTCATAAAGATGAGGCTCAGATGGAACGTGTTTTGGGAGAAGCCTGTTTTGGACTGAATAATTACCAGGCAGCTATTACACCGCTGGAACGTTATCAAGGTGCGGTGTCGCGTCCGCAGCGTAAAGCGTTGTATGAGTTGGGTATGAGTTATTATTATACCGGTGTTTATTCAAAGGCGGCTGCCACACTGGGTGAAACGACTTCGGTGAATGATGCTTTGTCTCAGAATGCATATTTGCACATGGGCTTGGCTTATTTGAATTTGAAGGAACGCAATCAGGCAAGAATGGCTTTTGAGCAGGCGTCTGCATCAGGATTTGACCCGTTGGTGAAAGAGCAGGCTCTTTATAATTATGCTTTGTGTATACATGAGACTTCTTATTCTCCTTTTGCTGAATCTGTAACGGTATTTGAACGTTTTTCTTAATGAATTTCCCAATTCGCCGTATGCCGAACGGGTAAATGATTACTTGATAGAGGTGTATATGAATACTCGTAGCTACGAAGCTGCATTGAAAGTCTATTGCAAAGATTGAGCATCCGGGTGCACGAATCATGGAAGCAAAACAAAAAGATTCTGTTCCGTCTCGGTACTCAGGCATTTGCTAATGCGACTTTTCCAAAGCAATAGAATATTTTAACCGCTCTTTGGCTATCGGGCAATATAACATGTCTGCTAAGGCTGATGCATATTATTGGCGTGGTGAGGCAAACTACAGACTGGAACACTATGCTCAGGCTGGAAATGATTTACGCCGATACTTGGAATTCGCTCCCGATAAGATGAATCGGGAGTACGGGCTGGCGCTTTACAATTTGGGTTATACTGATTTTAAACAAAAGAATTATAATGGTGCATTGAATTGGTTTACCCGTTTTGTTGACCGTGGAACTGTCAATGACCGTGCTGTACAGGCAGATGCTTACAATCGTATCGGTGACTGTAACTTTTATGCCCGCGTTTTGATTCGGCCCGTCAGGATTATGCCCGTGCTGTGGAAATAGATCCTTCTTTGGGGGATTATTCTTTATATCAAGAGGCTTTTGTCCGTGGCTTGCAGAAGGATTATACCGGAAAGATACAAATTTTAAACCGTTTGATAGCGGATTATCCCGAGTCTCAATATCTGGATGATGCTTTGTATGAGCAAGGCCGTGCTTTTGTTCAAATGGAGGATCATACGAATGCTATTAATCGTTTCAATATTTTGTTGAAGAAATTCCCGGAAAGCAATATGGCCCGTCGAGCGGCTAACGAAATAGGTTTGCTCTATTATCAAGGAGATAAGTATCCGGAGGCTATCCAGGCTTATAAGCAGGTAATCACTAATTATCCGGGTAGTGAGGAGGCTCGTCTTGCCCAAAGAGATTTGAAGTCTATTTATATTGATTTGAATAAGGTGGATGAATATGCCAACTTTGCTTCTACCATTCCCGGTGGAGCCAATTTTGATGTGAACGAACGTGATTCGTTGACTTATGTTGCTAGCCGAAGGTATATATGCGCGGTGAAATAGATGAAGCACGCAATAGTTTTACTCATTATCTGCAAACTTTCCCGGAAGGTGCATTTAGTTTGAATGCCAATTATTATGTCGGGTTGATAGATTATAACCGGAAGGCTTACAATAGTGCGATAGAACATTTGGACAAAGTTTTGGCTTATCCCAATAATAAATATTCGGAAGATGCATGATGATGAGTGCTGAGATGGCTTACTCGGCAAAAGACTATGAAAAAGCGTTGACTGTTTATAAGCAACTGAAAGATAAAGCTGTTTCGCCGGACGCCGGCAGTTGGCAAAGACAGGCGTACTTCGTAGCGCTTATATGTTGGGCAATGGAGAAGAAGTAATGCTGGCGGCAACGGATTTGCTGGCGGAGACAAAGGTTGCTCCTGAATTATCCAACGAGGCTCATTATTATCGTGCCAAGGCTTATCTGGATGCAGGAAAAGTGGAAGGTGCCATGGATGATTTGAAGATATTGGCAAAGACACTCGCAATATATATGGTGCAGAAGCGAAATATAAAAGTGGCGCAGATTTATTTTGATGCCGGGCAGACGAGGACAGGCTGAGAAAGAAGTCTTGGATTATATTGAAGTCAGCACTCCACATACTTATTGGTTGGCGCGTAGCTTTGTGCTGTTGTCTGATGTTTATATGAAATTGGGACGTAATTTAGATGCTAAGCAATATTTGCTTTCATTGAAGCAGAATTACCAGGCAGATGATGATATTGCAGGAATGATAGAGAGCAGACTGAATAAGTTAAATGCCGAAAATTAAAGATTATGAAGAAAATAGCAATTATAGCGTTTGTGGGCTTGTTGCCTCTGTCGGCTGTATATGCACAGCAAGACAGTACTTTGAACCGCACTGTGGTAGTGGAGAATGAGTATAACCCTACTGTCATGGATGCTTCCAAAATAAATGTGTTGCCCAGGGTGGAAGAACCGGCAGTAGTGAAGAAAGGAATTGAGTATGCTACGGCTTTGCGTCCTGTGGCTGCCTGGAATTATGAAGAAATGTTTCCTATAGTCCGTGAATGGGAATGGGAGAAGGCCAAACGAGGATATGTGCGTGCGGGTGCCGGTAATTATGGTAATGTGGACTTCAAGGCCGGATATATATGGGACATTACGAAAGGTGACCGTCTGAATGTTGCTACTTCATTGGATGGCATGAATGGAACCCTGAAAGATGCAATTGATAATGATTGGAAATCCCGTTTTTATTCTTCTTCTTTCAATATAGGGTATAGACATAGTTTCAGGAATATGGATTTGAATCTTGGAGGAGGATTTCATTCTCGTGTATTTAATTATATGTTGAGTCCGATTTCTTCTATCTCCGGCGAGAATGATAAACAGCATCACACACTGGGAGATTTCTATGTCGGGTTGTCTTCTACGGATGAAATGATGCCATTGCAATTTACTGTACAAACAGGCTTTCAGTATTTTTAGACAGAAATATCCGGCAATTTCTGATGAGAACAGCACGGAAAAAATAATTCATACAGCAGGTGATGTAGTGGGGAAACTGAGCGATATTCAGCGTGTGGGTTATTAAATTTGAATGGATAATTTATTTTATTCAGATGACTTGATGAAGGATTATACTTCTTTAGGTCTGAATCCTTATTATGCTATTGATGAAGATAGCTGGAGGCTGCATCTGGGTGCGCATGTCGACTGGATGACCGGTAATGATAGCGGTATAGATGTAGCCCCGGACATTCGTGCTGAGTATATCTTCTCCGATAGTTATATTCTTTATTTGAATGCACAAGGAGGCAGACAGGTAAACGATTATCGTATGTTTGAGCCGCATCTCTCCCTATTGGGGAACAGAGCAGCAGTTTGATGCGACTTATGTCCCTTTTGATGCAACTTTGGGTTTTAAGGCGTCTCCTGTAAGTGGGTTATGGTTTTAATATATTTGGTGGTTATCAGATACGTAAACATGAGTTATTCTGTACGTTAGTGCCTGCGGGACAATTTGTATATACGGGTTTTGTACAGGATAAAGGAAAATTGGTTATGGAGGTGCAGAAGTGAAATATGGCTATAAGGACTATTTTGATGCATCGGTAAAAGGTACGTATTACGGTTGGACAACAGATAGTGACGACGATATGATAGTTGCCATGAAGCCTGAAATGGAACTGAACTTTAAAGTTGATGCCAAGCTGATGGACGGTTTAAAGCTTCGGTTAGGTTATGATTATGTAAAGCGTAAGGGTGAGGATGTCGATCCTGTCAGTAATCTGAGTGTGGGTGCTACCTATGAGCTTTTAAAAGACATCCCTATCTTTGTGGATGTGAACAACCTGTTAAATAAACAATATTATTACGAAGGAGGATACCCTGCCGAAAAACTGAATGTTTTAGGTGGTCTTACTTTTCGATTTTAGTTAAAATAGGCTTCTAAAAAAGAGCCTTTTTAAGAAAAAAAAGCAGAAACATACCTTATTATATAGGTGTAGTTCTGCTTTTTTTCTACTTTTGCCCTCAAATAAAAATGGAATACATTATATTATGCAAAAAATCTTGTAATTGTAGAGTCACCCGCAAAAAGCCAAGACCATAGAAAAATTCTTAGGAGAAGACTATAAAGTCCTTTCCAGTTACGGGCATATCCGTGACTTAAAGAAGAAAGATTTCAGTATCGATGTAGAGAAGGGATTTGAACCGACTTATGAGATACCTTCTGATAAGAAAAAATTGGTCGGCGAGTTGAAAGCTGCGGCAAAGAACGCTGATATGGTGTGGCTCGCATCCGATGAGGACCGTGAGGGAGAAGCCATTTCGTGGCATTTATATGAAGTGTTGGAACTGGACCCGAAGAGGACAAAGCGTATTGTATTCCACGAGATAACCAAAACTGCGATATTAAAAGCCATTGAAACCCCGCGTGACATAAATGTGAACCTTGTAAATGCTCAGCAAGCGCGTCGTATCTTGGACAGGATTGTAGGTTTTGAGCTTTCTCCTATTTTATGGAAGAAGGTAAAACCTGCTCTTTCTGCCGGTCGTGTGCAGTCTGTTGCTGTTCGGTTAATTGTGGAACGTGAGCGTGAGGTGCACGCTTTTGTCAGTGAGCCTTCTTATCGTGTAACAGCAATATTTGAAGCTCCTGATGCCGATGGTAATAAAACGGAAGTGAGGGCTGAGTTAGACAGACGTTTTAAGACAAAAGAAGAGGCTCAGGCATTCCTTGAATTGTGTAAGGATGCAGAGTTTTCTATTGAAGATATTACGACTCGTCCGGTTAAGAAGTCGCCGGCTGCTCCATTTACCACTTCCACTTTGCAGCAGGAAGCTGCTCGGAAGTTAGGGTTTACGGTTGCGCAGACTATGATGGTGGCGCAACGGTTGTATGAAAGCGGGCAGATTACTTATATGCGTACCGACTCTGTGAATCTTTCGGACTTGGCATTGGCGGCCTGCAAATCAACTGTCATTTCACTGATGGGAGAAAGGTATGTGAAGACACGTCAGTTTGCAACGAAGACAAAAGGTGCTCAGGAAGCTCACGAAGCGATTCGTCCGACGGATATGTCGAACGAGACTATTGCGGGAACGTCACAGGAGCAGAGATTGTACGAATTGATTTGGAAACGTACTGTTGCATCACAGATGGCAGAGGCTGAACTTGAAAAGACCACTGCTACTATCTCTATCAGCAATAGTGAAGAAACTTTTGTTGCTATTGGTGAAGTTGTGATTTTCGATGGCTATTTGCGTGTATATAAAGAGTCTTATGACGACGATAACGAACAAGAGGATGAAAGCCGCTTGTTGCCTCCTTTGAGTAAAGGACAGTCATTAGAGAGTAAGGAAATTTCTGCCACTCAGCGTTTCAGTATGTGTCCTCCGCGTTATACCGAAGCCAGTTTGGTGCGTAAGCTGGAGGAACTGGGGCATCGGGCGTCCGTCTACATATGCTCCTACCATATCGACGGTCCAGCAACGTGGCTACGTGGTAAAAAGGAAACAGTGAAGGCGTAAAACGTCCATACGAGATATTGAAGCTCAAAGGGAACAAGATAACCGAAACAGTCAAGACGGAAACAACCGGAAATGAGAAGTCTAAACTATTGCCTACTGATGTAGGTATAGTGGTTAATGACTTCTTGATGGCATTCTTCCCCGAAATATGGACTATAATTTCACCGCGAGTGTTGAAAAGAATTTGATGAAGTGGCGGAAGGCGAGAAAGAGTGGACGAGTGTAATGAAGAACTTTTTACGACGGCTTCCATCCGTTGGTAGACAAGACCATGAATGCGAAGAGCGAGCATAAGGTGGGTGAAAGAATTCTAGGCAATGATCCGGTGAGTGGGAAGCCTGTATCCGTAAAAATTGGTCGATTTGGCCCGGTGATACAGATAGGCATAGCCGATGATGAAGAAAAAACCCAAGTTTTGCGCACTTGCCGAAAGGTCTTTCGATAGAAACAATTACGTTGGAAGAAGCGCTTGATTCGTTCAAGCTCCCGAAAACGTAGGTGAGTATGAAGATAAGACAGTGACGGTAGGAGTGGGACGATTTGGACCTTATGTCCGTCATAATAATGTATTCGTCTCTATTCCCAAGGGGGAAGATCCGATGGAGGTTACCTTGGAAAAAGCGATTGAAATGATTAATGCCAAGCGCGAAGCTGCCGAAAAGAAGATTATTAAAACATTTGATAAAGAGCCTGATTTGCAGATTCTGAACGGTCGTTACGGACCTTATATTGCTTATCAGAAAAAGAATTATAAGATTCCTGAAAGCGTAGAACCGAAAGATTTAAATCTGGAAACTTGCTTTAAGGTGATAGAACTGCAGAAAGAAAAAAGTGAGACTCGTAAACGAGTGGCAGCTAAAGAAAAAGAAATGACACGTTATATTTTTAATAGAATATATGGGTGCGGGGAAAAACGACTTTGGGTAAAGCGTTTTCCCGCGAACTGGGTCTTACTTTCATAGACTTGGATTGGTATATTGAGGAGCGTTTTCATAAAACTGTTCAGCAGTTGTTTTCAGAACGCGGTGAACAGGGTTTCCGCGAATTGGAGCAAAAAATGTTGCATGAGGTGGCTGAGTTTGAAGATGTTGTAATCTCGGCCGGTGGGGGCACTCCTTGTTTTTTTGACAATATGGACTATATGAATGCTTGTGGGGATACCGTGTTTCTTCAGGTGGAGCCCGAGGTGTTGTTTCACCGTTTAAAAGTGGCGAAGCAACAACGTCCGTTATTGGCAAACAAAAAGCGATGAAGAATTGATGAACTTTATTTGTGAAGCGTTGCAGAAGCGTCATCCTTTTTATTCGCAGGCGAAGTTTCTGTTTCGGGCCGACGAGTTGGAAGACAAGTCGCAGATACAGGCATCAGTAGATAGCTTGAGAAAGCTGTTGGATAAATAAACAGATTGAAAGTTATAATCTATTTAGTAAAAGTATACACACTATTTGCACAGAACAAGAAATGAGAAAATGGCGTATTGAAGATTCGGAAGAGCTCTACAACATTACAGGTTGGGGAACTTCGTACTTTAGTATCAATGACAAAGGTCATGTAGTGGTAACTCCCCGTAAGAACGGTGTCGCAGTCGATTTGAAAGAATTGGTGGACGAGCTTCAGGTTACGGGATGTCGCAGCACCTTATTGCCGTGGTTCGTTTCCCGGATATTCTTGATAATCGTATCGAAAAAAAATTTCGAACTGTTTCAAGCAAGCATCTGAAGAGTATGGTTATAAAGCTGAAAACTTTATCATCTATCCTATTAAAGTGAACCAAATGCGTCCGGTGGTGGAAGAAATCATAAGTCATGGCAAGAAGTTTTAATTTTAGGACTGAAGCCGGTTCCAAAACCCGAATTGCATGCAGTGATTGCTATTAACACGGACTCAGACTCGCTGATTATCTGTAACGGATATAAAGATGAGAGCTATATTGAGTTGGCTTTACTGGCTCAGAAGATGGGGGAAACGTATCTTTCTGGTAGTAGAGAAGATGAATGAGTTACGCTTGATTGCAAAGATGGCGAAACAGCTCAATGTACGCCCTAATATAGGTATTCGTATTAAACTGGCGTTCTTCGGGCAGTGGAAAATGGGGAAGATAGCGGTGGAGATGCCAGCAAGTTTGGATTGACTTCCAGTGAGTTGCTGGAAAGCACTTGACTTTTTTGGAAAAGAAAAGACATGAAAGATTGTTTGAAGTTTGATTCATTTCCATATCGGAAGTCAAGTAACCAAGATACGCCGTATTAAAAACAGCTTTACGTGAAGCTTCACAGTTCTATGTACAATTACACGCAATGGGCTTCAATGTTGAGTTTGTTTGATATCGGTGGAGGCTTTGG
>ENA-OQAX01000391-OQAX01000391.1-human-gut-metagenome-genome-assembly--contig:-NODE-391-length-10481-cov-2.259900_pt1 | contig 10481 bp, 13 predicted proteins | sample MGYA00242741_ERZ504539 | MGnify/ENA primary metagenome ERZ504539 (study PRJEB26092, sample SAMD00036277) | human gut metagenome | host: Homo sapiens | study: EMG produced TPA metagenomics assembly of... | reverse complement strand
ATATCCTGGGCAGCCTTGACTACGACTGCCGATGCCGGCGTCCCAACCAACCTTGATTATCCAGCTTATGATTGTTCTTACGAATCATAGAAGGACGGATTTTATACCCGTCTGTCATGTACATACCTGCCTGAAGAGGAACATGACCTTGCAAAGAGGGACGCATCCAGGTGGTATATTGGAAAGTAACATTGTCAAAACGAATGTGCTTTACCGGACGGTCTATAGTTCCTTCCACCCATACTAAAGTTTCGATGCCGGGAACTACGGCTTTGCTTATCTTCTCTCCTTTCCGAGGATAATAATATATTTTACGGCTTTCAATGTCATGATACCACTCGCCGGGTTCATCCAGCAATTCCATGGCATTGGTCAGATAGAAAGCCGAGTTGTGACCATCCTTAGTCACCATAGGACGCGGCCACGGATGTTCAAACTGGATGCGGCTTTCAGGATTATGGAAACGCACGGCGGCACTGTCTCCCTGTATTTCGACCGACTTGATACGGAGATTTGCCACACACCACATTTCATGAAGGACCATTTCGGCATATCGGGCCTTCTGTATTTTCTTTACAGCAGCGGCAGGTACCCACAGTATTTTCGTTTTGGGGGTCGTTGTTGATGATGCGGTACATCTTTTCAAAGTCTGCCACATCCTTTGCACGAACAGCCTTTTGCCCATTGATCCACAGTTGCCGGAAATCCAGCGGACGCCCGTTAAACATAGGGACATCGGCTACCCACAACTTTCCTTGCTTCTTCCAGTTCCTGATTTCCACCCCACCATTCAGAACGGCATTTCCATCCGAAGTGATGACGGTAGGTGACGCTTCCGTTCCGCTGTCCTCCGGACGGATAAAGACGGGTTCGTACAGATGGTAGTCACCTGCCTCCAGATGGATGGTGATGCCACCTTTTACACTTTCATCATTAAGACGACGAAGTTCCCTTGCCTGACGCAATGCGGCTGTAAGGGTGGCTTTCGGAGAGTCTTTGGTACCCGGATTCCGGTCATTGCCTTCCGGAGATACGAACAAATCGGCTGCTGACAGTGTACAAGCTATCAGCAGCGCGGCAGTGGTTATGAATATTTTTTCATTTGTAAATCATTAGGGGTAAGTGGTTAGTGATTAGTCCGTGCCAAAGGCATCCATACCGTCATTTCAGCCTTTCCGCGGTTCCCCATGCATAATAAGGAATCAGACGGATATGGACCGGTTTGGTCCTGGCCTTTCCTACCTCGCGGTATCAAGGTATCTTTCCATGATACTTCATCGACCAGACGGGCAGTACCATCCAATGCGACAATCGGACTGCCTTCGATGGTTATTTTTTCGGAGTCAACCGGATATCGGCAGGTATCAGCACATTGTCTATCTTATGCCCGCCTTCTATATCCATACTTTCCAGACAGTAGACCAACGGGCCACGTTTCACCACTACCTGGTTACGGATTTCTTCGGCCAACGGATTTGCTTCCAGCAATTTTACAGGCATATCCATCACCCATTCCACACAATCCCCTTTCTTCCAGATGCGGTTTACCTCGGCGTATGTATTCGCTTTCCAGGTTCCTTGCACCGGTTCGCCATTTACCTTCAAAGTTGCCTTCTCGCACCAGTCAGGAACACGGAGGAACAAAGAAAACGCTTTCTTCTTTGACGGTTTCGGAGCTTCGGTAACAGTCAGCTTCACAGCGCCTTCCCACGGATACTCCGTTTCTTGCACCAGCCCGATCTTTCCCGTTTCCTTCAAAGTTGTAGCCAGTGTATTCGCTCCATACAAATTGCAATATACCGCATTCGGAGTCACCGTATAAGCATAGTTCTGGGCTTGACAAACGGTGCGCAGCGTATTAGGCGGACAACAGAAACAGCTGATATACTCGGTACGTTCTTTAGGCCAGCGAAGTGTGTATGGCAAATCCGCACTGATGCGCAACGGGTTGGTATAGAAATATTTCTTTCCATCCAGACTGACACCACTCAACACACTGTTGTAAAGGGCGGTTTCCACAATATCCGCATATTTGGCATCGCCCGTCACTTCCAGCATACGCCAGTTGAAAAGCATATTGCCGATATTGGCACAGGTCTCGTTATGCGCCGTACTATTAGGCAACTGATAAGGACGGCCATAGCTTTGGTGTACTTTCTGAATGCTGTCCGGCTCATAGCAGGTTCCATCCGGCGAAGTGCCGTCATACAGCGCACCGCACGCTCCTGTAACATACATCTTGCGGGTCACAATGTCTTTCCAGATGCTGGTCAGGTTTTTCATCAGTTGGTCTTCTCCTGTTTCGGCATACACATCGGTCACACCGGCATACAGGTAATTGGAACGCACGGCATGTCCCATCGCATTGTATTGCTGACGGAACGGAATACGGTCCTGATTATCATCGGTGCCGTTTTCCACCATACCACGGATATCAATCAGATTCTTGGAAAGTTCCAGATAACGGGGATTCCCTGTAGCACGGTACATTTCCACCACGCCCATATAATGGGAGGGACAAATGGCATTTCTTGCCAGTTCCGCAGAAGCGGTTTCATAGAATGACAGAGGAATCCGTCGCTTTTACGGCAGCATCGAATAAAGTAGTCTTTCCGGTGGCACGGCGATGAATGATACCTGCCATCATCAGATGCCCCAAATTGTAGGTTTCAAAATTCAGACGATTGGCAAATGCACCTTTCTCGTCCTCACCGCCTACTTTGGTGCCAATTACCGTCTGTTGCTGTTTGTCCGAATGAGTGTCAATCCCCTTATTCTTTCCTCGATGATGACAGGGGTATGGATGTAACCGTCCGCACGCTGGGCTTTCACCACATGTTCAATGAAGTGATCCATCAGTTTTATCCAATTCGGGATCTTTCGTGACGGCATACACGGAAGCCACCCCTTCCATCCATTTATACATATCACCGTCATGAAAGGGAGGTCCCCAATGTTCGCCCTCGCAAACACCGGCAGCTATTTCAAAGTTACGGAAGCCATGCGAAACATCGGGATTGTTCCATGTGTCCCACATACTTTGCAAGGAGGTATGGCTATATACATTGAAACGGTCGCCCCAAAAGCATCTGTCCAATGCACGGCACCTAATTCCGTATTGGCCATCTTGGCAAAACGACTTTGGCTCATATCCGTCAGCCCGCCCGACTGGGCAAATGCTCCCGTAGTTACTCCGGAAGCCAGTAAAAGTAGTAGTCTAATGCTTTTCATAATAATCTGTCACTTATTCTTTTCTTTATAAAGGGAGGACGATAATAAGAAACGTTTGTACTCTATTTATAATTATTTCATATTCTGTATCTTTAGAAAGAGCTTTCATTGGCGGATAATGGGAGTCTGTTTTCAAAAAAACGGGTATCTGATTTTTTATTTCAGACACCCGTTTTTTTCAAATTCTCCAATACTCTCTATCAAAGAATTCCTTTTATCCACAATTGTATTATTTCAGTTTGCTCAAATCCAACTCTTTTATAAGCCACACGCTGACGGCGCCAGGTATATACGGCATGCAGTTTGCCATCCTTGCCCTGAATGATGGACGGATAAGAATACTGGCTGATGGGGCTGTCTTCCAATGTCATTACATTCTTCCAGTGAATGCCATCATCCGAAACCGCCACACACAACGGTGTACGCGGCCCTTTCGGAGTACCCGGCAATGTGCTGAAATCATTATAAATCAATACATGGCGGCCATCTTTCATGGTTACGGCATCCGTGCCCGAATTATTATTGGGAACATCAAGCAAAGTGACTTTGCTCCATGTTTCACCGTTGTCACTGCTCCATGAAGTGGCAATCTGTGCGTTACGTGTACGGCAAAGTACCTGCAAACGCCCATCCTTATGACGCAAAATGCTGGGCTGGATAGCATAAATAGCTTCTCGCCTTCTCCTTTTATGGCTTCACCGCCTTCCTGATCGTCTACATTGGCCGCATTTGCCTTACGCAAAGCTGTAGGCACACTCATTTCCGCCTCTACAGGACCTACCATCTTCCAAGTCTTTCCTTTATCATCCGAAATTTCAAAATGGATACGCCATCCTCCATCGCCTTCCGTACTGGAAGGACAAATGATACGGCCATCCACATACTCCGGCTTATTTTTAATAGGACCTAAGAAACCTTTTGGCAACGGTTCACGTTGGCTCCAAGTTTTCCACCATCTTTAGAACGTACCAGCCAACCACTCCAATCGGCTACTTTCAATCCTATTTTATAGAACAGGATCAGATCTCCGCCGGGGATCTGGAAAAGCACAGGATTCCAACAAGCCTTGCGGCGTGCCCGGGACTTGTCCCCTTTAAACGTAGAAACCACGGGGCCGGCATCCGCCGGAGTGGATTCTGCCGTAATGCCTGCCAAGACAGCCTGCGGATCATCCAGACTAAACACCCCGTCGGCAGCCAGATAAGGTGCACTCCATTCCGTCGCGCCCTTCGGCTTGCGACATACCCAGATACAACAATCCGGATTACGCTCTTTAGTGCCTCCAAAGAAAGAGGCTACCAGGTCTCCGTTCTTCAATTCCACAATAGTAGCGCCGTGACATTCGGGAAAAGAAGCTTGTTCGTATAGGAACTGATCTTCCACGATACCTGCACGGTTTTTACCTGAAGAAGGTCCATGCTAACCGAAAAATGATAGTTCCCCGAAGGAACACTCCATACGGTAGAGTTGCCTTCCCGACGTACAAAGGTAACGTCCTTGTCTTTTACCGCCTTCTCGTCCAACGTTGGAAGATAAACCAATGCAGTGGTATTGCAGGGAACCGTGATATCCCATTCCAGATGCGTAAGGGTCTTCTTCCAGTTACTAATCATCTTGCCATATAAAGTGTTGTGCGAACTTGACATAACTCAACTCCTGGATGGAAAAATCAGGTTTAAGGATGATTTGTTTGTAAGCGGGCTGTGCCGGATTAAATCCAGCTAAATCACGGAAATACCAAGTCAATAGATCACCCAATATCATCACATGGTTACAACTGTTCATCCAACGATTGGCGGTATCACCGTTCCACAATTCCCAAATGGCAGTAGCTCCCTTTTCTATCATATAGCCATAACTGGGATAAGTCTTGTTGCTTGCCAACAGGAAAGCAACATCGCCACGCCCCATACGGGTAAGCTCACGCATCATCCAGTTCATACCTATCACCCCACTGCTGATATGACCTTTATTCCGGGTGATAATGCCTGTTATTACATTTTTCTCCACTTCTTCCCTATAAGCCTCAGGAACCATATCGAAAGCCAGCGGCAGGATATTGGCCGTCACCGTATTGTTACCATAGAATATGCTGTCGGGATAAAGAACATGCGGCGTTGTACCGGAGAAGTTCCCTTCTTAACCGTAAGGAAACGGGCGTTGAAGCAGTCTTTGATTTTTGCTGCATCCTTCTCGAATCCTTTCGCCTCATCTTCCAGACCTTGCAAACGGGCGAACTTGGCCAGCATTTGCGATACCTTATAATAGTAGGCTGTAGCAATCAGCGCTCCATCCGTCTTGCGGGCAGGGTCCTGACTGTGAATCAGCTCCGGTGATTCGGGAGGCATACACCAGTCACCGTATTTATCGGCGTAATCACTCCATCCTCTGTGGTGAACTCACTGCGTATATGGTGCATCCATTTCTTGATAGCGGCATAATTCTTACGAATAGGTTCGATGTTGCCGAACTGTTCATAAACCATATCACAGATTACCGGGAATGTGGACGACCATGTCATTTCCGATGTATAATAATTGTAATAAGCCGGACAAATATCAGGAATACAACCGTCTTCACGCTGCGCTTCACGGATGTCATCCGCCCATTTGGCATAGGTGTTTCCATTATTCGAACATGAAACTTTCCCCCCACGTTCCCATAGCCATGGTCGCCCAGCCAGGGCTGGCGCTCGTCACGCTGGGGACAATCCAAAGGCACTCCTTTATAATTACTGGAAATCCCCCACCAGGCATTCCGATAAACCCGGTTCATGATATCATTGGAACACTCGAAAGTACCGTTATCTTCCAAGTCATCATATACTACTTCAGCAACCAAATCTTCCGCCTTCAGATTTTTATAACCTGTCACTTCTACATATTGGAATCCATGATAAGAAAAACGGGAACTCCAGGAGGTGTTGTTTTCTTTACCGTTGCAGATATAATAATCCGTACTCTGGCTATGGCGGAGATTTTCCACATCCAGTTCCGTACCGTCGTTCTTTACCCGTTCGGCATAACGTATGCAAATCGTATCTCCCGCAGCGGCTTTCGCTATGTTAATACGCACCCATCCTGCCATATTCTGACCGAAATCAATCATATAACGGTCACCATATTGCTTGAAGACAGCCGGCTTCAGCGTTTTTCATCACTTTCATGTTGGGAGCGGTATTGCCGCGGAGTGTACCGTACGGCAATGAAACACGTTGCGCCTTCAGCCATTTGGAATCATCATAACCGGGCTGTGTCCAGTTTCCCAATTCCATACGGGCATCGTAAATCTCACCATCGTATTCATTATTGCTACGTATAGGCCCTTGAGCCGTCAAACGCCATTTCTCATCACTGTTGATGCGCTGGATACTGCCGTCGGTATATTCTATAATCAGATTCAGACGCAACTTGGGGTAACCAAAAGTAGGAATCTTATAAGGTTTGTAATTTTGACGCATAGTGTAGAAACGTCCGTTGCCCAGGGTCACTCCGATGGCATTGTCGGCATTTCCTCCGGCAACCTGTTTGGTGACATCAAAAGAATTGTAAAGCACAGTACGACGATAATCACTTGGAGCCGGCGCCAATACCTGATCACCTATCCGCTGGCCGTTAATGAACAGTTCGTACATACCCAAACCGCACAAATGAAGGGTAGCATACTTTATCTCCTTGGCTTGCGTTTTAAATTCCGTGCGTAAATAACGAGAGCTCAAACGGCTGTGTGAATCTTCCCGATCCCATGCAAACGCAGCGTCCCAACCTATCCATCTCCTTCCAATGAATCTCACCTAAAGGTCCCATCCCCCATCGGGCAGACTCGCTCCATTCTGTCTCACCGCGATTGGTATAGCTTCTCACTTTCCAGTAAACACGCTGATTGCTTTTCAAACGCTTCCCTTGATAGGGAATCCATACGGACGCATCGGATTCCACTTTTCCGGAATCCCACAAATCTCCTTTATCCTGTGCTAAAAGTTCGGGAGAAGACGCAACCAAGATCCGGTAGGCGGTCTGCATCACATTTCTTTGAGAAGATTCCAGCCGCCAGCTCATACGAGGGACAGCAGTATCCAGCCCCATGGGATCTACCATCTGCTCGGTACGCAGGCCGGTAACCGAAACATCCGCTGCTTTCAACCACAACGGAAGTGCCAAAAGAATGATTAATAATACTTGTTTTTCATGATATGCATATTTCTTACTTATTCCATTTCTGTATGGCATCCGGCAAGGCTGTCCAAGCTTTCTGCACATAATCCTTCGCAGAATCCACAACAATCAGAACCTGATCATTGCCGCTCAGATAACCGCTATCATGCTGGAAAGAAGTGACTTTACTGTCAAACTCACCGATATATTCCAACTTACCCGTCCCTTCGCGCTATACCACCATGCATTCTTTTTTCGCACCGCTGATTTTTGCTCAAATCGATCTGCATAGGACGTCCTGAGTAATTGTAAACCAGCAAATAGTCATTTCCACGGGTAGCGATGGCACGGTCATAGCGTTCGCCGTTAGTTCCTGCAATGACACTCTGATCGGGCACACGTTCAAAGAAAGGAAAAGTCAGCATCAAGTTCTTCAGATATTTCATCTGATTGAAACCGGGGTCTTCCAAAGCATCCCACCATGCTTTCTTACGTCCGTCGGCGCCGAAAGAGGCTCCATATCCGGGACGGATAAATTGCATGATATCATTATGACCGTATGAGTGCCCGAATGATCCGGCAAATACCGACCAATAGGCATAACGACGCACATCGTGCTGATTCCAACGGGTTTCATTGGGATCATGCAGCCCCTGTGGAATGTCTTCATAAATAGGTTCGTCATCAATCACCGGTTTCAACGGAGTCTTTGCCTGACTGGCTTCCACAAAACGCCAGTTATCTTCTTCCGTATTCTCTTCGATGGGATAGTCACCATCACCGTTACGCTGCCCGTAACGACGGTGTCCGCTTTGGAACATATTGAAATCCAGCCATTCGCGGTCATTAAACCAAGTAGCCGACGTGGTACGTCCACGCGGATGGAAAGTCATCAGATGACCTTTGTCTATGCTACGGATACTGTTTGCCAACGCATCCCATACCTCCGTCTTATTATCACCACGATATCCCCTCCTATCATCCAAATAATATTCGGCTCATCCTTGTAACGTTCCGCAAGAAATTTACCGTATGCCACGGCTTCTTTTTCATTCATCAACCTTGTTCCACGGGAGTTCCCCAAATACATACCATCCCTATATAGATGCCCCGTGAAGCAGCACTTTTAATAATATAGTCCATGTGGTCCCAATATCCATAAATCCCTTTGCGGTTGATATCTTTGAAATTAAAACCGTCTGTCATGGAATACCGGCCGTAAATATTCATGGAAGGCACACCGTTCAATACCTGCACCTGCACCATGTTATATCCGGCATCCTTGCACTTATTCAGATAGTAAGAAACCTCGTCACGATTCAAACGTTGCGGCATCAGCCATCCGGTTTCACCCAACCAGAAGAAAGGTACTCCATTTTCATGCTTCAGGTAGCGTCCCTCCTCGGACACCACCAGTTTGCCGTTCTTCCAGGGAATTATACGTTTTTCGCTTTCTCGCCGGCAAGGAAGTAGAGCAACATAGCAATAAAGCCAATAAGGAAAGTAATGCGTGTCTGTTCATCATTGTATTTTCAAATTCGTTTATTAATTAATTGACAATCTCCAAACAAGAGCTTTTATCAAAACAACAAGGTGTTTAAAAAAGGTCCTTATGTTTACGGAAAAGATGAAGACCTTTTTGACAATGTCCTCATTCTTTTTCAGATTATTCCTACTGCTTCATTTTCTCATATTCAATAGCTGCCAAAATAAAGGAACCTACTGATTTCGGATCGTTCTCTATCACCGGCTCACCTATGTAATAAGCAAAACTTCCATCCCGGTTTCCTTTACCGCCTAATCCGGCAACAGCACAACAGTTGGTAATAGTGTATGAACCATCAGGCTCTTCTTTAATGAACTGTTTTATCAAACCGTTGAATCCACGCTCCGCAGCCGCCTTGTACTCCACGGGGATATATCCTTTATTCACCGCTTTACACAAGAAATAGACAAAAAGCGATGAAGCGGAGGATTCCAGATAATTTCCTTTACGGTTATTCTGGTCAGTCACCTGCCACCATACCCCTGTTTCAAGCTCCTGGTATTTTACAATCCTTCGGCCAACGTATTTATAATCGTCATAATGCTGTCGCGTCCTTCGAACTGCGCCGGCATATAGTCCAATACATCCACCACGGCAGCGGCATACCAGCCTATACTGCGGCTCCAGAAGTTGGGTGAGCACCCGGTTTCCTTATTTGCCCAATTTTGTGTCTTGCTCTCATCCCAGCCATGATAGAACAAACCGGTTTTAGGATCATACGTTTTACGGGCAATCAGCTTTATTTGATTCACAATATCGGCATTGACCGTAGTATCCTTGAATACGTTACCATATTGAGCCAGATAAGGAGAAGCCATGAATATACCATCCAGCCACATCTGGTGCGGATATACCAGTTTGTGCCAGAAACCGCCTTCACTGGTACGGGGCTGTTCGGCCAGTTGTTTGCGAAGAGTATCCATCGCCACCTTATACGCCCGTCTCCCGTCTTTTCATAAAAATCGAATAAAATCTTTCCGGCATTGATATTATCAATATTAAAAGAAAGATATTTCATGGTCTTTATCTTACCGTCGGTGTCTATCAGACTGTCTGCATATATTTTTGCATAATTATAATAGGCAGTGTCACCGGTATGTTTCCATTCCTCCAACATGGATTTCACCACCAGTCCGTGCGTATAGCCCCAACGAGGCTTTTTTCGCTTTTTCTATCATCCAAGGCTCAGGGAAACGTTGCATTTCCGACTGAGCCATACGTTCGCTCCTTTGATTTCTTCGGTCTGTTTAGGAGTGGCAGTACATGCACACATTCCACCTACCAGCAACAATGAGCAAATAATGTTTAATCCTGTTTCTTTTCATATTTCTTCTTTTTACTATTTTTCATCCTTACAATCAGTGCAAGAATCATCACTTACCTAAGAATATATATTCTTCACCTGCTTTGGTTTCCAGATCATAAAGATAAGTTTTTTTCAACTCAACTTTATTCAATTTCGCTTCTTTATTTATAATCGGTTGCAAGATTTCGGGTATGGCATACAATTTATTCGGATTCTCCCCTTTTGCCGTTCTCAGCCCTTTGCC
>ENA-OQAX01000390-OQAX01000390.1-human-gut-metagenome-genome-assembly--contig:-NODE-390-length-10492-cov-1.742595_pt1 | contig 10492 bp, 17 predicted proteins | sample MGYA00242741_ERZ504539 | MGnify/ENA primary metagenome ERZ504539 (study PRJEB26092, sample SAMD00036277) | human gut metagenome | host: Homo sapiens | study: EMG produced TPA metagenomics assembly of... | reverse complement strand
ATTGGTCAGACGGGTAATGCAGAAATCGGAGGTAACACTTATGGTTATTATGGAACTGGTTATAACTACGTGTTTGGAAATGCAGTGGTTAATGGGGTGGCAGAAAAAGCAACTTGCTAATCGTAAATTAAAAATGGGAAACTACAACGGAATGGAATGTGGGGCTTGACTTTGGATTTTTTAATAATCGTTTGACCGGTTCATTTGAATATTTCAATAAAATTGTTAGTGATTTGCTTGATAAACGTAATGTGGGATCTTATTATCCGGTATCTGAAGTAGCTGATAATTTGGGTGAAACACAAAGCTCAGGTGTAGAATTGCAATTAAGTTCCGTAAATATCCGTACTAAAGATTTTCAGTGGAGTACTGATTTGAATTTGTCCAGTTATAAAGATCGTTGGAGAAAGAGAAATCCATATACTATCTTGTCAGTGTATAATACGACAACAGATCCTTTACATGTGAAATGGGGATATGTGAGTGATGGAATTATTCAGATAGGTGAGAATGTCCCCCACATGTCTGATGCAGCACCTGGTTAGCATAAAAATAAAAGATTTGAATGGTTGGTTGAAAGATGCTAATGGTGATTATATTTTAGATAAAGATGGGCGCAAGCAGTTATCCGGTGAGTCTGATGGAATGACTGATGATGCTGATAAAGTTATAATTTGCCGTGAAACTCCAGATTTGAGTTTCGGTATTGGCAATACATTAAATTACAAAAACTGGGATTTAAGTTTCTTCTTTTTATGGTGAAATAGGTCGTGAACTGTACAATAATACTCGTTCGCAGTTTTTGAAGGCAGAACGTTTCCGTTATAGTGATAATGTCCCGACTGATGCACGAGACCGTTGGTCAAGTACTAATCCTGAAGGTAAGTATCCGTCAGGTTTGTATACTAAGTATTATAATGATACTGATTTTTGGGTGGAACCTGCTGATTTTTGTCCGCTTGAAAAATATTACATTGGGATACACTTTTTCCTAAAAAAGCTTTTGGGGGTATTTTTAGCAATGCGCGTCTGTTTGTAGATGCTCAAAACTTGTTTTGTATAACCAATTATACGGGAGCGGATCCTGAGACGGATAATAGTTATTCTTCTTATCCTAATCAAAGGACATTCTCATTTGGTATTGATTTTAAACTTTCTAAATAGTAAAAGTCATGAAAAAATAAAATTTGTAAAATATATTTTTATCTGTAGCTGTCGCAAGTTGTATGACCGGATGTTTCGATCTGGACCATGAAGAATTTTTATAATATCGATGCGGATGGTTTCCCAAAATCGGAGGCGGAACTGGATGCATCTATTGTAGGCGTATATAATACATTGGCTGATAGTTATATACAGTCGGGAATGGATAATTGTGGAGCTATTCTGAATATGTTGCCGACTGATGAAATGAATACTTCGTGGGAACATACTTGGAGGCAGCAGGATCGATTCTTATGGACGGCAAATGATTGTACAGCTCCGGAAAATGTTTATTTCAAATATCAAAGAGGGGTAACTAAAGCCACTCGAATCATTGATGCTTTGGAAAAAGCTGATATAGCCGAAGCTAAAAAGAAAAGAGGAATGGCTGAATTGAGAGTACTTAGAGTATTATATATGCAATTGTTGCATTCTTTATTCGGTCCTGTTCCTGTTGTCATAGATCCGAAAGTGGCGAATGATGTTTCTGTAGAGTGGAAACCTTCTCGTCCGACAGAAGATGAGATGCTTTCTTATATGGTAAAGGAAATTGAAGAGTCCTATCGGGATTTGGCTGTTGTCCCATCGGCTGCTGATTGGGGGCATTTTACACAGGGAGCGGCATTGACGTTATTGATGAAGATATATATGGGTGCCAAACAGTTTGACAAAGTCAATCAGGTGGCTGATGAGATTATAGGCTTAGGCACTTATGAATTATTGCCTGATTATAAAGCTGTTTTTGATATAAATAATGAAGGTGTAACTCATAAGGAAGCTATATTTGTAATAGGGCAGACTACTTCAAATGCCAAGTATGCTTGGACATGGTTTGCTTGTGTTATGCCATCGAGTCCATTATATGCGGGAACTTATTTGAAAACGATTTGGGGAGGTTTGAAAATGCCTTGGACTTTTTATGATAAATATGAAGAACAAGACAAAACGTTTAGAAACGATAGTTCGGTATTATACGGATACGGATGGGAATAAAGTGGATTATAGACAAGTGGATCATCCCAAAGCGACAGGTGCTGCTCCGATGAAATATTCGGAAGACCCGGAACAGAAAGGTGAAAGGCAGTCCAATGATTTTATTATGTTCCGCTATGCGGACGTTTTATTGGCAAAAGCTGAAGCTATGAATGAGTTGAATGGTCCGTCAGAGGAGGCTATAGAATGGGTTAATCAAATACGTCGTCGGGCAAATGCAACAGAAATAAAACTGGTCGATTTTAATAAGGATACGTTTCGTGATTTTATTTTAGATGAACGGGGACGTGAACTATATTTGTGAAGGACATAGACGGGATGATTTAATCAGACATGGAAAATATATAGAATATGCCCGTAAGGATGGGATGGATGCAAAAGATTATCATATTTTATTCCCGATTCCACAAAAAGCCTTGAATGAAAATAGTAATTTAAAAACAGAAATCCCGGATACGAAAAATTGATACTTAAAGTGTGGGGAAATGAGAAAATTCTTATATGCTCTTTCCCTAATATTTTTATAAATTTATTAGTAAAGTGTAAAAACACCATAAAATGCGATAAATAAATACAGGCTTTATGGACGAATTTCCATATTATTGTATCTTATTCTATGGAATCTAATTCCATTTCGTCTTATTTTTGCAATATTGAAAATAAAAACTATGAAATACAAAAACTCATTTCTTTTCTAGCTTTCTTTTTAGCTGTTTTGTCAGTATATGGACAGAACCCTTTTATCTTGAAATCAGGTGAACCGGTGACTATTGCCTGTGGTAATTCAGAGGAAGAAGTTGTACATACAGCTTTGAATTTGCTCAATCGTGATGTAGAGTCTGTTTTTTCTACCCGCATAATCGTTACTCCGGAAAGTAAAAAAGGATGATTATAGTCGGAACCATCGGACAAAGTGATTTGATCGATAAGGCAGGTGTTGATTTATCTCCTATAAAAAATAAAAAAGAAGCTTTTCTGCTGGCTGTTTCTTCCACTGGTAAATTAGTTATAGCCGGCAGTGACAAGCGTGGTACTGCATACGGCGTCATGGAACTTTCACGGTTGATAGGCGTTTCTCCATGGGAGTGGTGGGCAGATGCGACCCCTGCAAAGAAAGAGATTTTTCAACTACCGGCTTCTTATCGGAATATGCAGTCTCCTTCCGTAGAATATCGGGGGATTTTTATCAACGATGAGGACTGGGGGCTGACTCCTTGGAGCTGGCAGACATACGAGCCGAGCAATGTGAAAGGACAAATAGGCCCGAAAACGCATGAACGTATCTTTGAATTGATGCTTCGTCTGCGTGCTAATACCTTCTGGCCGGCTATGCATGGCTGTTCTGTACCTTTTTATTTTACACCGGGCAACAAAGAAGTGGCTGATAAGTTTGGTATTTTCATTGGAACTTCTCATTGTGAACCGATGATGCGGAATACCAATGGTGAGTGGAAACGGGATGGAGTGGGAGAGTATGACTATGTTCACAACAGTGCTCATGTCTTGTCCTTTTGGGAGCAACGTGTAAAGGAGGTTGCAGGGTTGGATAATCTGTATACTTTAGGTATGCGTGGAGTACACGACGGTGCGATGAATGGTGCTAAGACCATAGAAGAACAAAAAAAAGCTGTTTTTGACCAAAGGTCTTTGAAAGGATCAGCGCGATTTTGTTTGACTAAAATATGTAAAATAAAGGATGTGACCCAAGTGCCTCAAAGTCTTTTTATTCCTTATAAGGAAGTGTTGGATGTGTACCATGCCGGGCTGCAAGTGCCCGATGAAGTGACGCTAATGTGGTGTGATGACAATTATGGTTATATCCGTCATTTCCCTACAGCAGAAGAACGTGCCCGTAAGGGAGGAAACGGGGTATATTATCATATATCTTATTGGGGACGTCCGCATGATTATCTTTTGGTTAGGAACTGCTCATCCTTCGCTGATATATCAACAAATGACTTTGGCATATGAGCGAGGGATACAGAAAATGTGGATATTGAATGTAGGGGATATTAAACCGTCTGAATATCAGATAGAACTTTTCCTTGATATGGCATGGAACTTGGAAGCGGTGAAGCAGCAAGGGGTTGTAGCTCATCAACGTCAGTTTCTAGAGCGTGAGTTTGGACTGGAAGTGGCTGCACAATTACAACCTGTCATGCAGGAAGCTTATCGTTTGGCTTATATCCGTAAACCGGAATTTATGGGGAATACTCGTACGGAAGAAAAAGATCCTAAGTTTAAAATTATCAGTGATTTGCCTTGGAGTGAGCAGGAAATCAATGAACGTCTGGCAGCATACAGACAATTGTCAGATAAGGTGGAGCAGGAATGGCATGCACTTCCTGCACAGAAAAAAGAAACTTATTTTCAGTTGGTGAAGTATCCTGTCCAGGCGGCTGCTCAGATGAATAACAAACTGCTGACAGCCCAGTTGGCGCGTCATGGAAAGGCTGATTGGGCGGATAGTGACAGGGCGTATGACAGTATAGTTTCATTGACAAAACGCTATAACACAACAAAATGGAACCGTATGATGGATTTCCAACCACGCAGACTTCCGGTTTTCAACCGGGTGGAAAGAAAGGCACTATCGTCCGGGTTGCTGAAAAACGTCAGGCTGTCTATACATGGAATGGCGCTGATTGCGCTGAAGGGGTATCGGCAATTTGTGAAGGGCTAGGCTATGAAGGGAAGGCGGTGGCGGTGTCAAAGAATAAAGAACTGACTTTTGAATTTACTGCATGGGAAACGGATTCTGTAGAGGTGGAAGTACGATTGTTGCCTAATCATCCGGTGGAAGGAGAACGGTTGCGTTTTACCATTTCATTGGATGGAAGTGCCACGGAGGCTGTTTCGTATGAAACCAAAGGACGCAGTGAAGAATGGAAGGAGAATGTTTTGTGTAATCAGGCTGTCCGACGGATGGTTCTTCCTGTTGCACGGAAGCTTCCCATCGTTTAATTTTTACCGCATTGGATGAAGGTGTGGTATTGGATCAGATATACCTTTATATGCCTCGGATAAAATAGGGTGAACAAAGATATTCAGGATATTTGTGCATACAGAAATTACAATGAAAAACAACTGATAAAATGAAGAAGACTTTTTTAAAATCCTTGGCTGGTATTGCGGCCGTAGCTTTTGCCGTATCATGTACGGCACCGGCTCCAAAGTATAAAACGGTGGTTGTCGATGCTCCTTTTGCTATGGAACCCATCAAAGAATGTGTTTTTCCCGAACAAGATTTTTCCATTGTGGATTATGGTGCGGTGAAAGGTGGGGAAACAGTGAATACGGAGCCATCGCCAAAGCCATCGCAGCTTGTAATAAGGCCGGAGGAGGCCGTGTGGTTATTCCTGAAGGGGAATGGCTGACAGGACCTGTTCATTTTAAAAGTAATGTAAATCTTCATTTGGAAGAAAATGCCATATTACGCTTTACAGATAATCCCTCTGATTATCTGCCTGCTGTGATGACTTCATGGGAAGGTATGGAATGTTATAACTATTCTCCGTTGCTGTATGCTATGGATTGTGAGAATATTGCTATTACCGGAAAAGGGACACTGGCTCCTATCATGGATACTTGGAAAATCTGGTTCAAAACGTCCTAAACCTCACATGGATGCTTTGAAAGAGTTATATACGATGGCTTCTACCGATGTACCTGTAGAACAGCGTCAGATGGCAAAAGGAGAAAACCATCTTCGTCCTCATCTGATTCATTTCAACCGGTGTAAAAATGTGCTTCTGGATGAATTCAAGATTCGCCAGAGTCCTTTCTGGACGATACATCTTTATATGTGTGATGGTGGTATCGTACGTAATCTGGATGTAAAGGCTCATGGCCATAATAATGATGGAATTGACTTGGAAATGAGCCGTAACTTCCTGATAGAGAACTGTGTATTCGATCAGGGGGATGATGCTGTGGTTATAAAGGCAGGGCGTAACCAGGATGCATGGCGTCTGAATACTCCTTGTGAGAATATTGTGATACGCCATTGTAATATCTTGAAAGGACATACGTTACTGGGAATCGGTAGTGAAAATGTCTGGTGGTGTACGGAATGTGTACATGCACAATTGTACGGCTCCCGATTCTGTATTCCGTCTTTTTCTTTGCCAAAACCAATCATCGTCGTGGTGGATTTATTGAAAATATCTGGATGAAAAATGTGAAGGCGGGAAAGATGCAACGTGTACTCGAAGTGGATACGGATGTGCTTTACCAGTGGCGTGATTTGGTACCTACCTATCAGGATAGCATTACATTCATCAACGGACTTTATATGGATAGTGTGACTTGCGACCGTACCGAGGCTGTTTATGATTTGAAAGGCGATGCCCGCCTTCCTATCAAAAACGTGGAAATAAGGAATGTGACTGTGGGGGAAGTGACAAAGTTTGTGAAGAATGTGGTAAATGCGGAGAATGTGGTGGAGGAAAATATAATTTACAAGGAGAAACAAGATAAACAATGAAAACACAAAAAATACTGTGAGTGCTTTAGCAGCTCTGTGTGTGGCAACCGGTACGGTTGCCCAACCGGCCTACAATTATTCCAAACTGCAAAAAGAGCAGTTGGGGCGTGGCGTTGTGGCCATTCGTGAAAATCCATCGGACGTAGTGGTGTCGTGGCGTTACCTGTCTTCCGATCCGATCAATACTTCTTTCAATGTATATAGAAATGGAGAGAAAATAGCGGAAGTTCCCCATTCATACAGGTACTTTTTACCGGGATACTTACTCAGGTAATGAAAAGCGGTATATACTGATAAAACCGGTGATAAATGGGGTTGAAACAGGTAAGTTGAATGGAAATTATACTTTGCCGGCTAATGCTCCGTCAGGTTATATCGATATTCCTCTGGACAGACCGGCGGAAGGTGTGACTCCTTCGGGACAAAATACACCTATAGTCCTAATGACGCATCTATAGGTGATGTGGACGCGACGGTGAATATGAAATTATCTTGAAGTGGGACCCCTCCAATGCACATGATAATGCACATGATGGTTATACAGGAAATGTTTATTTTGACTGTTATCGCCTGACCGGAGAAAAACTATGGCGTATTGACTTGGGGCATAATGTCCGCGCCGGAGCACACTATACCCAGTTTATGGTGTTTGATTTGGATGGAGATGGTAAAGCAGAAGTAGTCATGAAGACTTCTGATGGAACAAAGGATGGAAAAGGAAAGATAATAGGTGATGCCAAGCTGATTACCGTGAACCGGGTATCACAGACGGAAATTCCCACGGGAATACACCTCGTAACCAAGGACGTATCCTGACTGGTAACGAATACTTGACCGTATTCAACGGACTGACAGGAGAAGCGATGAAAACAATTGATTATGTTCCGGCTCGTGGTAAGCTGACCGACTGGGGAGACAATCGTGCCAACCGCAGTGACCGTTTCCTGGCTTGTGTGGCTTATCTGGATGGAGTACATCCCAGTGTGGTGATGTGCCGCGGATATTATACCCGCACTGTGCTGGCGGCATTCGACTGGGATGGCAAGAACTTGAAACAACATTGGGTGTTCGACAGCAATAATCCGGGGTGTGGAGACTATGCCGGCAGGGTAACCATAATCTTCGCGTAGGCGATGTGGATGGTGACGGATGTGATGAAATAATTTATGGTTCTTGTGCTATTGATCATGATGGAAAAGGATTGTATTCTACCCGTATGGGGCATGGAGACGCTATGCATCTAACACAATTTGCTCCCGGATTAAAAGGTTTGCAGGTTTGGGATTGTCATGAAAATAAGAAAGATGGTTCACTTTCCGTAATGCGGCTACGGGTGAAGTGCTGTTTCAGGTGAAAAGTAGTATAGATGTAGGCCGGTGTATGGCTGCTGATGTTGATCCGCGCAATCCGGGAGTGGAGATGTGGTCATCCGATTCAAAAGGAGTACGTAATATAAAAGGTGAAGTGATTCGTCCTGACCTCAAGAGCTTTTCAGTTAATATGGCTGTATGGTGGGATGGAGATTTGCTTCGTGAGTTGCTGGATAAAAACAGGATAACCAAGTATGATTGGGAAGACGATGTATGTCGTCCGTTAATGATATTTGATGGAACGGATTCAAATAATGGTACGAAGTCCCATCCTTGTTTGCAGGGAGATATAATAGGTGATTGGCGTGAGGAGGTGCTGCTCCGTACGGAAGATAATTCGGCACTTCGTCTGTATGTGTCGCGGATACCGACTGAATACCGTTTTCATACTTTCTTGGAAGATCCGGTGTATCGTATCAGTATCGCTACTCAAAATGTGGCATACAACCAGCCTACCCAGCCTGGTTTTTATTTCGGACCGGATTTGAAAGAGGGGATATTTAGAGGTTATGAATTTAAAAATGAATAAAGACTATATACCATGAATCTGAAAACATTAAGCATGATGGGCGCTCTGTTGCTGCTGGCTGGAACGGGTGCGAATGCGCAAAAGAAGAAAGAAGTACTGAATGATTCGAATACGCCGTTACATTTGTTGCAACCTGCATACAAAGTGCCTTACGGTATGCTCACTACAGAGGAGATAAAGGCCGATATGGATCGTGTCCTTCGTTATTTGGAAAAGAATACTCCGACTCGTGTCGTTGATAAGAATACAGGTAAGGTTATTACGGATTATGCCAATATGACGGCTGATGCACAGCTGGAACGAGGTGCTTTCCGTCTGGCAAGTTATGAATGGGGGGTGACTTATTCAGCTATGTTGGCTGCTGCTGAGGCTACGGGGGATCAGGCTTATTATAAATATGTAACAGATCGTTTTCAGTTTCTGGCCGAGGTTGCTCCGCACTTCCGTAAGGTATTGGAAAAGTATGGAACTGTAGATCCGCAGATGAAACAAATTCTGACTCCTCATGCATTGGATGATGCCGGGGCGGTGTGTGCGGCTATGGTCAAGGTGCAGATGAAGGAAAATTCACCGGAACTTAAGCCGTTGATTGATAATTATATGGATTTTATTGTGAATAAGGAGTATCGTCTTGCTGATGGAACATTTGCCCGTACCCGTCCACAACATAATACGCTGTGGTTGGACGATATGTTTATGGGTATTCCGCCGGTAGCTTGGTATTCATGTATTGCCGGTGATAAAAAGCAAATGTATTTGAGCGAAGCTGTACGTCAGATATTTCAATTTGCGGACCGTATGTGGGTACCCGGGAAAAACCTTTTCCGTCATGGATGGGTGGAAGGTATGCAGGATCATCCTGCTTTCCATTGGGGACGTGCCAATGGTTGGGCGTTGTTGACTATGTGTGAGGTCTTGGATGTGTTGCCGGAGGATTATCCTCAGCGCGATAAAATACTGGAGCTGTTCCGTGCTCATGTACGTGGTCTTGCTGCCTGCCAGAGTGGTGAAGGTTTCTGGCATCAGTTGCTGGATCGTAACGATTCTTATCTGGAAACCTCGGCCACGGCTATTTATGTATATTGCTTTGCCCACTGCTATCAATAAAGGATGGATTGACGCTATGGCATACGGTCCGGTGGCACAGTTGGGATGGCATGCCGTTACCACCCAAATCAATGTGGAAGGTCAGGTGGACGGAACTTGTGTAGGTACAGGTATGGCTTTTGATCCGGCTTTTTATTATTATCGTCCGGTCAATGTATATGCTGCCCACGGTTATGGTCCGGTACTTTGGGCGGGTGCTGAGATGATTAATTTGTTGAACAAGCAGCATCCTAAAATGAATGATAGTGCCGTGCAATATTACCGTACGGAACAAAAAGACTTCCGAACCAATTTTTCCATGTAATGGATGGAGAAACTAAATAAGTAAAAACAAGGACTTTATAAAAAAGGAGGAAAATACCATGAAACGTGAAGCTTTTAAAATGTTCTTGAAGCCGGGCTTCGAGAAAGAGTATGAGAAGAGACATGCAGCCATTTGGCCGGGAATTTAAAAAAAAAATGTTGTCCGATGGAGGAGTATATGATTACTCCATTTATTGGGACAAGGATACAAATATTCTGTTTGCTTGTCAGAAAACTAAAGGAGAGGAGTCTTCGCAAGATATGGGAGCCAATCCTATCGTGCAGAATGGTGGGACTATATGGCGGATATCATGGAAGTGAATCCGGATAACTCTCCGGTTACTATTCCGCTGCCGAGGTCTTCCATATGGATTAAATAAAAAGAGTGTATCGATTCATTCTGATACACTCTTTTTTTATACCTTTGCAAGACAAAAACACTGTGATAAATGATATGAAAAAACACATCTATGCTCTATGGGCATTCTTTATTCTTTTCAG
>ENA-OQAX01000389-OQAX01000389.1-human-gut-metagenome-genome-assembly--contig:-NODE-389-length-10498-cov-2.366213_pt1 | contig 10498 bp, 15 predicted proteins | sample MGYA00242741_ERZ504539 | MGnify/ENA primary metagenome ERZ504539 (study PRJEB26092, sample SAMD00036277) | human gut metagenome | host: Homo sapiens | study: EMG produced TPA metagenomics assembly of... | reverse complement strand
CACTGCCGAAAGAGGATATTGAAGAAATTGTGGCAGATGTGTTTGTTGTACTTTGGAAGAATACCGGGAGGATAGATTTGCAGAAAGGTACATTACGGTCATATCTTGCTGCTGTTGCCCGGAATTTTGCTCTGAAACGGATAAACAGAAAGATGGATCATACATCTCTTGAAGATATTGAACTGTCAGATGGCAAAAATTTCATTGAAGAGAATTTTCACAATAATTATGTATGGGAAACAGTTATGAGCCTTGGCGAACCTGACAGCGAGATTTTTGTAAGGCGGTATAAATTTGATGAAAAAATCAAGGACATTTCAAAAGCAATGGGACTTAATATTTCTACAGTTAAGACCAGACTTTCAAGAGGAAAAAGAAAACTCAGAAAAATGTTATCGAATGCGGAGGAAAGATTATGAGAAGAAAAAAATTTGCTTAAAGAATTGGGAATACAAAAACAGGCAGATACTTCCTGCAATGCTCTTGATATTGACACAGAGAATGTCAGACAGAGAGTTTATGCAAAACTTGACTTCGCAGATACAGAAAGGAAGCAAACGACTATGAGATCAAAAAAGAAAATATTACCTTTGTTGATAGCTGCAACACTTACAATTGGAGCTACTGCTGTGGCGGCAACAGGAAAGATTTCAATGTGGACAGGTTCATCTGCATCACGTGCTGATTATACATCTCTTCCAACGGCAGAACAGGTTACAAAGGATATTGGGTATAGACCGGTACTGATTGATACCTTTGAGAACGGGTACTGCTTCAAGGATGGCAATATTGTAAAAAACAGTTTTAAGGACGACAATGCAAATGTAATTGAGAAGTTTAAATCGGTGTCCTTTGATTATCAGAAGAATGGAGATGTTGTATCGTTTAAACAGCAGAAGTTCAATTCAAAGCTTACACCGGCAGGTGATATTATTGCCACTGTAAATGGAACAAATCTGTATTATGTACATTATATAAATAAAGTGGTATCGGATGATTATGAATTGACAGAACAGGATAAAAAAGACCAGGCCAGTGGAAAAGTTGTATTCAGTTACGATGGCAGCGTTTCTCAGATTGAAGTCAGTCAGGTTCAAAGCGTTAACTGGAATAAAGATGGCATCCAGTATGATTTGCTGCAAATAGATGGAAAATTATCTGCCGGAGAACTTGCAGATATGGCGAAAGAGGTTATTAATAATAGAAGATAAAGAAAAAAGGGGCTGTCTATTTCAAGACAGCTCCTTTGGTATATTTATGATATAAAGTTAAATGATATAGGTTATTCGAAACGAGGAATTGTAATAACTTCTCCACCCTTCATAGCGGATTCGTGCGCACAGATTCCTGTACCTGTCCAGTAAGCACCCATGATGTCGTCAATAGCAGGTTTACGTTCTTCCAGAATGGAACGAATGAATTCATGTACAAGGTGTGGATGGGAACCACCGTGACCCCCACCCTGGGTAAAGGAGAGATGGGTGTTCTCATTGTTATATACTGTGTTGGTGGTGAAGGATGCGATTTCCTTCGGAAGAAGGTGTGCATAATCCGGGATCTGGATTCTTTTTTCCACAATCTCTGATCCACGACTGGATTTTTCGCTGTCTTCATCCAGAATGTCCACTTTCTCCAGTTCTCCTGTACGGGTAAAGAGAACAGGATCTTCATCAGCAAGCTGCTGCCATTCGAAGCTCTCGTTTTCACCGTATACTCGGAAGCATTCGGAATAGCTTCTGGCTACACCGTAGAGGAAACGTTCCATTTCAATAGTTACATCGCTATCCTGAAGAGAAATAAATGCGGATTCGAATGCAAACGGGCAGCCGTATTTGTCAGCCAGTTCTTTGCGGATTTTTCCGGAACCTCTTGCGTAAACCTTGTCTGGAAGATGGCCTGCGAGCATCAGACAAGGAGCAACTGCATGTGTCGGATGCATCAGTGGCGGGAAGCTTCCCAGTATTCCGGCCATCCTTCCATATCCTGGTAATGTGCACAGGTCATGTACTGGAGGCGTCCAAGTTCGCCCTTCTTATAAAGCTCCTGGATATAGAGGAACTCTCTCTGGAAAATCGTTGTTTCCATAAACATATAATTTTTGCCGGAGGCCTTGCGGGCTGCAATGATGTCATTTAATTCCTGGATGCTCATTCCCATAGGAATTGTACAGCCACAATGTTTACCTGCATTTAAGACGCGTACAGAAAACGGAGCATGTGTTGCTGGCGGTGTTACAAGATGAACTGCATCAATTTCAGGAATATCCAGTACATCCTGCAGATCTGTGAAACAGCGTTCATCAGGAATGCTGTATCGTTCTTTTGCAATATTCAGAAGTTTCTCATTTTTATCTACGATATACACCTTATCAATATCAGGATGTTTACAGTAGATAGCAACGAATTCAAGTCCGAAGCCTAAGCCTACTAAAGCGACATTCAGTTTTTCATGATGGAAAATCCTCCTTAAAAAATTAATATAGAAAAAATCATCAGGATGTCAGGAATCCTGCATCTGTTTTTGTATGTCTGTGATTATACGTGATGAAAAAAGAAAAGAGAATAAAGATAATTTAGATGTTTGGACAAAAAAAAGATAAAAAATAATACCAGTTCCGATCAGTCTTACTTTTTTTTAGAAAAGATGGAAAAAGAAAGAATAATATCGTTATTCAAAAATCAGGGATTTCATGTTTTAATAAGTGCATAGCAGAACAATCGATTGGAAAGCAGATCAGTAACATAGAGATTAAGAGAGAAGATGAGAAGGAGGAACTATATAATGAAGAAAAGAGCATTAGCTGTTATGTTGGCAGGGGCTTTGACTTTGGGCGCACAGACAGGTGTGTGGGCTGCATCCGATACTTCAGATCAGAAAGAAGGAGAACTGACACTTCTGATGTTAAATAACTGGATCGATGAGACAGAAGCAAAAGGGAAAGAGCTTGCGAAAGTGATCAAACAATATGAAGAAGAGAATCCAGGGGTGGAGATCACATTGCAGGGAGTTTCCCAGCAGGATATTAAGGAATCTTTCCAGACAGCAGCTCTGGCAGGAGGCGGAGCAGACATTGTAGTGATGGACAATTCCGGACATGCCATTGACCTTGCAGCAATGGGACTTCTGTATCCACTGGAAGATATTACCACAGCCGATGAGCTTACTGCGCAGTATCAGGAAGGACCACTCAATTCCGGCAAATTTGAGGGTAAATATTATTCCGTGCCATGGTATATGGACTGTACGGGTCTCTATTATAATAAAGAACGTCTGGAGGAACTGGGAATCGATGTTCCTACAACATGGGAAGAACTTTCTGATGCAGTAGATAAAGCAAAAGAAGCCGGATATGGCGGTATTATTACTTATCAGAGTGCATATGCTTTTTTATTCATTTTTTCTATCAGAATGAATGCCCAGTCATTGATACAAGTGGAGATATCCCGCAGGTAGTGATCGACAATGAGGAGGGAAAAGAGGCATGGAATTATATTTGTGATCTGATCTCCAAAGGCGGTTTGGTAGAGTCTTTTAAAGAAGCAACTACATGGGACAAAGTATATGAAAGTTTTGCAAATGGAGAAGCAACCTTCCTGTTGGGCGGAGACTGGTGCTCCAGCGAAGTAGAAAATATTAATCCGATTTGGATTACGGCATTGCTCCGATGGTAAAAGGAAAAACAGAAGCAACTGTACTGGGAGGATGGACCTGGAATATTAATACCAACTGCAAAGATCCGGAACTTGCTTATGACCTGATTCAGTATCTGAATTCAGAAAAAGGAGATTCTCTTCTTGGCGTAGAAGGAAAGATTTCAGCACGTAAAGACTTCGACTATGACAAAGCACTGGAAGGAAATGACAAACTGAAAGTCTTTACAGAAGAATTTCCGTATACAGAAGCAAGACCTGCTGTTATCAATGAGAAAATCCATCGATGAACTGATCACCAATGCCATCCTGGAAGTAGACTACGGACAGTCATCAGCTGAAGATGCGCTGACTTCTCTTACCCAGAAGCTCAATGAAAACATTGCATCTAATTATCAGTAAAAATATCCGGGAAACAAACATGAAATAATAACAGAGGCGCTGGCGTGAAATGGCGGCAGCGCTTCTTCATTGAGAAGGGAGGAAGATCATGTCCAAAATACGTAGAAAAGAAGGCCTGGAACTGAAAAAAAAATCTTCCAGGATATCTTTTGATGGCACCAGCAGTAATTGCGGTACTGGCACTTTCTGTGTATCCTCTTTTCAGAGGTATTTATCTGAGTTTCTTAAATTATAACCTTGTACGCTCAAATGATCCTACATTTAATACCTTTGCAGGTTTACAGAATTATATTGATATTTTTAAAGACAAAGTGTTCCTACAGTCTATTGGAAATACAGTGAAGTGGACGGTGGTGAATCTTGTGGTACAGCTTGTGGCAGCCATGCTTCTTGCACTTGCACTGAACCAGAAACTGAAAGGAAGATCTGTATATAGAACGCTGATTCTGGTTCCATGGGCAGTTCCCCATGCCATAGCAGCTATGACCTTTACTTTTTTATTCAATGCAAATGTAGGTATCATTAATATACTGGCAGTGAAGCTGGGAATGATTACAGAATCTGTATCCTGGCTTGGAAATGTGGGATCAGCGTTCTGGTGTGTGGTTCTGGTAGCAATATGGAAGGGAATTCCTTTTCAGATGATCTTTATTCTGGCAGCACTGCAGGGAATTTCCGGGGATGTGTATGAGAGTGCGGAAATAGATGGTGCCAGTCGTTGGCAGTGTTTTTTGGAAAAATCACACTTCCGATTATCAAAAGAGCCTCTGGCTATTTCAACCATTCTGAATCTGATCGGTATTGTGTCCTGTTTTTAACACCATCTGGCTGATGACCAAAAGGTGGCCCGCTGTACAGCACAGAGATTATTTATACCTATGCATACAGAAAGAGCATTTATTGACCATAATTTTGGAACTGCAGCAGCTGCATCCGTGGTATTGTTTATATTTATGGCTGTTTTCTCTGGAGTTTACCTGAAGATGGTAAGTGAGAAAGAATAGGGAGGAGGAAACTATATGCATACAAAACAACGAAATGAAGCTATAAGGCATGTGGTAGCCTATATATTCACAATAGTCATGGTTTTTCTTGCAGTGACCCCGTTTATCTATGTGGTATTGACTGCCCTGAAAACAAAGGAACAGATATATGATCTATCTCAGATCATACCGACTCATATCACATTTGACAATTTCAGACAGGTACTGTTTCAGTCGAATTTCGTAAGATATTTTATGAACAGTATTTTCATTACACTGGTCACAACACTGATTTGTATGATATTATCAGTAATGGCAGCATATGGACTTACCAGATATAGAATCGTAGGTGCCGGGAAAATTAAGATGGCGGTTCTTATGACAAGAATGTTTCCGGGAATCCTGTTGTGTATTCCTTACTATATTATTATGAAACAGTTGAACCTGATTGACAGTTATATAGGACTGATTCTGATGTACTGCTCTTTTACCCTGCCTTTGCATATGGATACCTGTGCATTTTTTATTTCCATCCCATGGGAGTTGGAGGAAGCTGCCAGGATTGATGGCTGTAGCAGGTTGAAATTCTTTTTCCATGTGATTATTCATGTTGGCTAAGCCGGGACTTTTTGTTACAGCCTTGTTCTGTTTTATGACATCCTGGGATGAATATATGTATGCTTCTATTTTTATTAATACAACTTTAAAGAAAACCATTCAGGTTGGTATGCAGGACTTTGTAGGACAGTATTCTGTAGATTGGGGACTGCTGATGTCAGCAGTGGTGATTAGTCTGATACCAATTCTGATTTTCTTTGCATTGGTGCAGAAGAATCTGGTACAGGGACTTTCGGCCGGTGCAGTGAAAGGATAAATACAGGTCAGATGTAGAAAGAGGAAATTTGCGTATGAGTTTCAAAACGTAAAAATCCGGGTAACCAGAGCATAAGAAGGCAGCTCACATTTTATATGGGACTTTTTTGTGGTGCTGCCGTTGTGCCTGGCTTTGATGCTTCTGAATTTCTATCTTCAGAAAGTTACCACGGAAAATAAGATTAACAATGAGACAGATTTGCTATCCCAGATCAGGGATAACACAGATCAGATGATTGAAGTGACCAATTATGCTACAAGCATGTTGATGACAAATAAAAATACACTGAAGAACCTGCGAATTTTAGAGCAAGACGGGGATTCCTACGAGATCTATCAGGCGAAAAGAGAACTTTCTAATGATATTTCGGATGTAGAGAGCTCCGTCTTAAATGCCGTTGGCGGAAAAGTAGCTATACTTACGAAAAAAGGATATATGATTGGTTCTTACACATTAAGCAGAACAGAAACGAATTATGAGAAGGAACAGTGGTATCAGGAGATTTTGGAAAATGGAAGAAAGACAACTTACAGTACAGGCATAGAAACCATGTTCCAGGAAATGACAATACATGACAATATACAGAAATATTTTTATATGGGACGGGAAATTCTAGATTATTCCGGCAAAAATCTGGGAGTCATGCTGATTCGGCTTTCTGAGAAAAAAAATCTGGGGAAAACTGGCAGCAGGTATGGTGACAGAGGAAGGCGGTGCCCTTTATATCCTGGACAGAAACAATGATATATTGATGGAGTATAATGAGAAATATCAGAAACAGCTGAAAGAACTGAGAGAACAGGAAACTGTAAAGGAGATTTCTGAGAATGAAATTACGACAGGTAATCTGAAAGATGATTTTTATTATATGGAAGGCGAACTGGAGAATGATTCCAATAAACTGGTCTACCTTGTTCCCCAGGAAATTTTCCTAAAAGAAAAACAGAAAGAATTCTCCAGAGAATTCTGGAAATGTTACTTCTGGTGATTGGATTCACTGTCTGCACCATGTTATATTTTTCTAAAAGAATCGCCAAACCTTTGGTTGAAGTGGCACAGACTCTGGAAAAAGCTCCCAATGGAATGGCAGTTCTGGAGGAACCCAGAGGTTCTTTCAAGGAGATGAGCAAATTTGTATCCTGCTATAACCAGGCTGGGAAAAAGATCGAAGAGCTTCTGGAAAAAGTAGAAAGAGAGAGCAGATTAAAAGAAAAAGCCCATTATGAGATGCTCATGTCGCAGATTTCCCCTCATTTTATCTTTAACACGGTTAATTCCATAAGGATCGTGGCCATAAAAGAAGGACAGGACCGTGCAGGGGGGAATGAAAACACGGAGAAAGCACTGGAAGCACTGGGAGATATTTTGCATGCAGTTTACAGTAACAAAAACGGCATGACTACTGTGGGACAGGAAACGGCACTTCTGAAAGCATATGTAGATATCATGCAGATGCGGTTTGGAAGTTCGTTTCAGTATTATAATGTAATTCCAACAGAACTATTCTATTATGAAATCCCTGCATTTACCATGCAGCCGATTGTAGAAAATGCGATTCTGCACGGAGTAAAAGGTGTGACAGCAGGGCAGATTATAGTCTCTGCAATAGAGTATGAGAATGATTTTGTCATATCTGTATTCAATAATGGAAATTCTGCGGATAAAAAGAAGATTGAAGATCTTCTGAAGGGAGAGAAGAACCAGAGAGCTGTGACGGGGATCGGGCTTTACAATGTAAATTCCAGACTGAAGCTGTTGTACGGCGAATCTTATGGACTGATCTATAATGAAAAGGTCAGAAATGGTTTCGAAATATGGGTTCGTCTTCCAAAAAAAATTACAGAATCAGAAGAAAGGTGATAAAATAGGATAAAAAGATAGCAATTATTATCCGGATGAAGGGAAGAACATTCTATGAAAAAGGTATTGATCGTAGAGGATGAAATTCTGGCAAGACTTGGACTGCGTCAGCTTGTAGACTGGAAGAAACTGGATCTGGAACTGCTGCCGGATGCAACAGATGGAGAAGAAGCATTGGAAATGATCCGGAACAGCCGTCCGGATATCATTCTTCTTGATCTGAATATCCCCAGAGTCAGCGGGCTAGAAATTCTGGAATTTTTGAAGAAAGAAGAAATGCAAACCAGAGTAATCGTGGTAAGCTGCCAGGAAGAATTCGATGTTGTAAAGAAGGCAATGAAGTTGGGGGCGTATGATTATCTGCGAAAACTGAATCTGAGTTCTGATGAACTGGAAAGTATTCTGGAAAAGTGTCTGGGAGAAACAGAAGAAAGAAATAAGGTGCATATGCAGGGAATACGTGAGATCCGTTATGAAGAGATTATGAGAGACAGCAGAGATATTTTTGCAGGTACCTGTAATTATCAGACATTAATCTGTATACTGGCGAAAGATACAGAAGAGTTGTCCGGGGTTATGGAAATGATCCATAAATGGGCAGAAACCGAACTCAGGGAAGGCCTGCAGATTCAGAAGGGAAATCAGTATGGATATTTCCTGCTGAAAGAAAAACCGGAAAGATCTGTTTATATGGAATTAAAGAAAAGGGCAGAGCGGAAAACAGGCAGAGAACTGTACATGGGAATCTTTGAAGGTTGCATGGAAAAAACTGCGGATCTTGTTCGGGCTGCTGCGATGGCCGAGCAGATACAGCTTTTCAGTTATTATGATAAAGAAGAGAAACTGGTGTTTTTTCAGAAGAAGATTGAAACAGAAGGTCATAGTCCACGAGGAATGCATGGATATCTGGATTCCCTAAAGAGAAGATTCGAAGTTTTGACAGAGAAAAAGTTGAACAGGAGCTGTATGGAATCTTCGGACTGATCCGACAGGAGCCTTATGTCAGTATCAATGTGCTGAGAAGAAATTTTATGGATTATTTTGGGAATTTATTCCCTGGTTGCACAGTCATTGGACGGCGCACTGGAAGAAATAGAGTTGGATGGTGATAATTGTCATTATCAGAAAATCATGATGATGGAAAGCCTCAGGGAAATAGAAAAATGGTTTCTGAAATTTAATGATATTTTTATGGAAAAATTCTGGATTGCCTACAAATGCAGTAGATCTGAAATCCTGCAGAAAGTAGTAAAATATATAGAAGCGCATATCACGGAACCAATCCATCTGTCAGATGTAGCTGCTGAAACAGGAGTTTCCTCAGCTTATCTCAGCACCATGTTCAAAAAAGAAATCGGTTATAATTTCATAGAATATGTAAACCTCCGAAAAATAGAACTGGCCAGACAAATGCTTCAGGATGGAAAAATGGTCTATGAAGTCTCAGAACTTCTTGGATTCGAAAATAGCACTTATTTCTCCAGAGTGTTTAAACGCTATACAGATGTATCGCCGGATACTTATCGGAAACAAATGTAAACTGAATTCAGATAAATAAGTTGACAATTCTCCGCGCCTATGATATAAAAAGAAAGTCAAAACCAATCATCAACAGGGAAAGAGGAGAGTCTTATTATGAGTCAGTCATATGCAAAAAGCCCTGCTGCAGAGAGAAAATTTACAACCAGAGAAATGGTACTGGTTGGTATGTTTGCAGCAGTTCTTGCAGTAATATCACAGATTTCACTGCCAATGCCTACCGGTGTACCGATCACCATTCAGGTATTTGGTGTAGCACTTGTAGGCGCAGTACTTGGTTCCAGGCTTGGAACTACAGCAACACTGGTTTACGTTCTGTTAGGAGCCATCGGTCTTCCAATCTTTGCTAACTTCTCAGGCGGAATCAGCAGCATCGTAGGAGTTACAGGAGGATACATCTGGGCATGGCCGATCATGACCTGGCTTTGTGGAATCCGTCCGAAAACAGAGAACAAGACAAAGAACCTTGCAATCTCAATCGGATTTGCACTGATCGGACTTCTGATTGTTGAGACAATCGGCGGTCTGCAGTGGCACTTTGTAGGAGGCTCCATGAGCATCCCGGCAATCGCAGTATACTCCTTAACAGCATTTATTCCAAAGGACATTGTAATCACAGTTCTTGCAGTTCTGATCGCAATTCCCATCAGAAAAGGAATCAACAATGCAGGAAACCGCTGATAACAGTAACAGGATAAAGAATAGCCTGCCGAAAGATACTCGGGGAAAGCAGGAAAACATAAAGATCCACGGAATCGGACTTGATAAAGCAGGACGGTGTACACACTATCACACACAGCTTGATATAGCTGCATTGCTCTGCGCGAAGTGCAGGAAATATTACGCATGTTATTCCTGCCACGATGAACTGGAAGATCATTCATTTGTGGCAACAACACCGGAAGAAGCTTATCCTGTTTTATGCGGAAACTGTGGCAGGAAACTTACACTTCAGGAATACAAAAAAGGCAGCTGCCCTTACTGCCACGCAGGATTAATCAAAATACAGTTTTACATGAGAATATTTATTTCTGTTGTACTATGTAACGTACTTTGAAAAACATTCCCGTAATCTGCACGTCTCACTTTGCAGTATATTTTTGCAGAAAAGTCTTTTTAAAACACAATCTAAATGCAGAGGATACAAAATAAACAAAAAAAATTTGTTATCTCTTTTTATTTTTGTTCGA
>ENA-OQAX01000388-OQAX01000388.1-human-gut-metagenome-genome-assembly--contig:-NODE-388-length-10501-cov-1.588394_pt1 | contig 10501 bp, 10 predicted proteins | sample MGYA00242741_ERZ504539 | MGnify/ENA primary metagenome ERZ504539 (study PRJEB26092, sample SAMD00036277) | human gut metagenome | host: Homo sapiens | study: EMG produced TPA metagenomics assembly of... | reverse complement strand
TTAAAATGAGCCCAAGCACGGATACACAAAGCTTCTCCCTTTATCTGGTCAAAACAATTCCTGGCTAGTTATTTCAACTTCCTCCAAACCCGCCAAAAATTTTGTTAGCATTCAGAATCCATTTGATAATAAAATTTGCCAGAAACTTTATAATTATAACCATTCGTTTTCATTCATATTGCATTGCCATCCTAAATAGGCCGCCTTCATCCATGTATTTTGTCTGCCAATTCATATCATCAGCCTCTGCATCACGTGACATCATAAAACCGGGTTCACCGCCCAAACACTGATATCCACTTTCCTGAGAAACCATCTCTTTATGAATTCCATTCAATGCTATATAAAGATTATCCAACGAGGTGTTTATTGTCGTTTCTGAAACAGAGGTAGAGGGAATAGTATCCAGATAATCACCGGCACAACCAGATAGGAACATTACTCCAACTGTCGCTAATCCTAATGTTATATTTTTAATTGATCTCATAATTCTTTTATTTTTTAGAATGAAACATTAAGCCCTAACGTGATATTACGGGACGGCATATATTCATTATAAGTTACACCGGAATAATTAGCCATCGGATTCAATCCCTGACGGGCTTTCAACATGAACAGGTTTTCCGCAGTCAGATTCAAACGGGCGCTCTTAAGCATCACTTTGCTCAACCAAGCTTTTGGGAACTGATAGCCAATAGTGACAGATCTTAAATTAAGATAATCCGACTGGTAAGCCAACGAGTTGAATAAGACTGACCAATATTCGTGGTATGAGCTGCACTATTGTCTATGCGGGGAACCTCAGTAATATCCCCTGCCTGTTTCCATGCTTTTAACAAATCCGGACTTTGTGCATAACCAAATTCAGTCATACTCATCATGGTAGCATAATTAGTATCCAAAACCTGACCGCCCAACTGGTAAGAGAATACAGCAGCCAAATCAAAGTTCTTATAACTTACTCTGACATTAAACCCACCAAACACATCAGGAATAGAAGAACCACTGAAGTCGTATTTAGCATAAGTATACGAATTGGTCAATTCCTTACCATCAATAGTCACTACTGTTTTTTTATACTCATCAAACTGGCTCTGTGTAATGTTTCCATCCCCTGTTCCAATATTCCCTTGATTATATTTACTTACATCAGCCACATATAAACCATCACCGGTCTGAGGGTCTACCCCATGCCATTGACGAAGCCAGAATTCATAAATGGACTTTCCTTCCAACCACTTTTTTAGAACCACTGATATATCCATTTTCTTTTCATTGTAGCCGGCAGATTCTTGATCTTATTCTTCACAAAAGTAGCATTGGCCCCAACAGATACACTCCAATCTTTATTTTTAAATGCATTATAATCCAACTCTATTTCCACTCCTGAATTAGTACCTTACCGATATTCTGTATAATGGATGTTACTCCGACAGAAGCAGGCTGGGAAACATCAAACAACAAATCCTTGGAATCTTTCTTAAAAATATTCAATAGTACCCGTCAAAACGGTCAAACAAACCAAATTCAAGAGCAATATCCGTAGATATCTGTGTTTCCCATTTCAATGAGGGATTGGCTATCACCGTGAAGTAGGCTCCAGCTTCTGAGCCATTCTTATATCCCAAACCATATAAGGTCTGATAAGGATAATAATCAGGATCACCATCACTATCCAATATATTATCATTACCTGTTTCACCGTAAGAAGCACGTAATTTCAAGTTATTCACCCATTTCACATCCTTCATAAATGCCTCTTCACTAATTCTCCAGCCTGCTCCGAACGACCAGAAATCCCCCCAACGGTTCTCTTTTGCAAAACGCGAGGAACCATCATGGCGATAAGAAAGTGAAGCGTAGTATTTATGAGCATAATCATAATTGATACGGCCAAAGTAACCTTCCTTTTTATAGGTATTTGTATAGGAGCTAAGTGAACTGATATTTACGAAATTACCAAATTCATACATACCCGAAACTGTTTCCTGAGTCTTCATACCATATAAATACTCATACTTATAAGAATAAGTTTTCATGTCCTAAAAGAACGTCAAAGTTATGATTTCCGATAGACTTGCTATAAGTTATCAATTGATTGAAGGTCTGAGTCAGCGTTCGGGTAGACATTTGGTTCAAACGACCCGGTCCGGCAGTGCCATCGCCCACATAAGGATTTTCATAGACTTTACGACGATAATCAATATTATTGATAGAGTAATTGGCTGTAAGGTTCAACCCTTCAACCGGAGTCAAAGTGAGATAAGTATGTCCAGTCTGATTAACACGCACCAGTTCACGTTGATTGAACTCTGTTTCAGCTATCGCATCACGTCCATTATTCGACAAGCGAGTTCCTTCATAATCATAAATATATTCACCCGGATCAGTAGTTGCCTTACCATTAGCATCCAAATAAGCACCGGTTTCCAAATCATGTTTATGAACGGGATATATAGGAGCCATGGTACGAATAAAACGGTAAGTTGACTATATGAACTTAGGTCATGTTAATAATTGAATTATAGGGAATTAATAAGACTCAAAACATATTGTAACACTTTTACATACCTCACATATTCTCAGACAAAATGAAGTTCCTTGGGGAGAGTTACAATTTACCTTTGTCTACAATCAGCAAGGGCCACGCCGAAATTCGACGAAGCCCATTCCTAAAATACTCCATTTACCCATCCTTACTCCCCAAAGATAAGTACAATATTTATTCTTCTATCAACTCATACTTTCCTTCCGGGAACCAGCGTTCCAATATATTATCCACTTCTGATTCAATCTCAGGAGTCACATAGCGGCACACCTTTTATAAGCATAAACCAAAGAATACCGCTTCATCAATCCAGCCGATAATTGGTAACCGCTTAGCCGAAATCAAATCGATCGGCAATACCAGATACGAAAGTGCCGCCAACAATCAACATCTTATCCGAAGAAGGAGTTTCGGGGCTTCGCAATACATAATATAATAGAAGTACAGGACGAGCAGTCGTTCTACCGGTTGGCCTTTTGCGTAATCCGTAATTTTCTCCCACAGGAGTTCATAATCAATCAAGTTTTTTCATTTTCATATATGATTTTGTTAAGGGTAATATATCTATTATTCCGGTAAATTTATGAACTTAACTTCGTAAGCCAAGCAACTTATGTTCGTGAGTCAAGTTACTTAACTTACTTGCCCCATGAACTTAAGTTCATTCAATGATTATCTTGTTTATTTTCCGGTACTCATCACTCCGGAATCGTTATCACTATTATTCACCCTCCGTTGACCTGTCTTAAACTTACGGCCAAACGAGAAATTATAAGAAACACTTGCCAAAAACATTTGCGAGCTCTCCTTCACATAATTCGTTTTTTTATAAGAAGCATATTTATTCCAGTTCTCAGTCTGTTGCTTATAATTATCCGTAAACGGATTGAAAGCGCCCAACCCCACACGCAAATTCTTATGCGTGTAATACATCACCAATACCTGAATATTCTCTCCCCCCGACAAGGTTTCCCCCCAGAAATTATTCCAGTTAGTATTCATCTGCCAGTAAAGAGAGAACTGCTTGTAATTAAAGGATGCTTCAGCATTACAATACCAGTTTGTATAAGTATGAGAATATGTATTACCATGACTCATATAATGGTTTACTCCACCGGTAAACGAGAACTGTAGCATATCCTTAATAGGACCGACACGCAAAGTCAGACGCCCCGATAATTTCTGCCAATCCTTTTGATTGTCCCATGTCTGTACAATCTTGTCACCGTCCTGATACTTCTCGTCCATAATGGCATTCGGCTGATAATCATACGCTCCCCAAAGATTAGAATAAAATATACCTTTCTGCCATTCGTATGTCAACTCTGTGTGATAACGCAAATAGGCTTTCAAGTTCGGATTGCCTCGTCTGATTTGCAACGAATCCACAATCTGTTCTACAGCACTTAAATCCCCCAATGACGGCGAAGCATTACTGATATCGGATTTCCAACGAACAAATGAATTTCCCGGTAATGCATAATGCAGTACCAAACGGGGATTAAAACTATAATTCTCATACGAATCATCACCACTTTGTTTATAATAAGAACGAGTAACGCCTACCCCCAATCTGTAGTCCAATTTTTTCACCTTTCCTCTATATTCACCATAAACATATGTATCCCCTTGATTCATATCCGTTTCATAATAATGACCGTTACGGTATTCATTATTGGCAAAAGACTGAGTATGGCGCAAACCGAAACTCAAGGAATTTCCTTTAGAAAATTGCTTCTCATAAACAGCCTCCCCAATCAGAGAATATTTATCTCCCAATACATTATTATTAATATCAGTCAACAACTCATCCTGCAAACTTCTTGATACAAACGGCGTGATTTTTCCTTATTATAAGTACCGACCACATTGAATACCAAAAGTTGCTTATTTTTCAATCCCTGTTGATAATAAAGATCCAACGAAGGACGAGACCAACTTCTTTAGTACGGTCTATCATATCCACCTTATCATCAGAATCGGCAATATTAGTCAATACTCCTTGATAATTCCAATGCGGCTGGCTATTACTTCTCAAACGAAAAGTAGCACTGAACAATGAATTTTCGGTCTGCTGCAAATTATAATTCATACTTAAATTATTCATAAACATAGATCCGTGCCCCGGTTCACCTTCTTCTATACGATGTAATGTCGTTCCGTCCGCCAAATGGAATTCCTCTTCATTATCCCGGTACATACCATAGAAATCGCGAGGTCCCATGTAATACGAAACGCCAAACTCCGACTTCTTATGGTTCACTTTTCCAAAAACATTATATTCTCCCCACATGGCATTCATCCCCTGAGACAAATCCACTCCAAAGTTTCCCCCCGTTTCCGGACGGCGGACAATATAATCAAGCACTACCTCAGCATTACCATAACGCAAACCTGGATTGTCATGATACTCTATTCGAATAATGTCTGATGGCTGTAATGCCTTAATCTCTTCAACTTCTGCTTTCGCTCCATTAATACGAAGCTGAAGTTCTCCTCCCCCTAACACTCCTATCTCATTATTCATGGGGTTTATCTGAATACGGGGAAGCATCATCTGTTGCAACAGATTGACTCCATTTGTCGAAACCTTCATTTGCCGTTCAGAAGGAAAAATCAACTTACGATCCGAATGACTGATCTGTCCGGAAGCACTAACTGTTACACCTTCCATAGCCACAGCATCATCTTCCAACAAAATTTCCCCTAAATTTATATTCTGTTTAATTCCGTCTAATACAATGAATTGCGTACGATACCCCACACAGGATAGTGCCAATAAATAATTGCCTGCATAAACCTTATTCAGCAAGAAATCGCCTTTACCATTCGTAGTAGTCCCTCCAACAAAAACCGAATCTGCTGTTTGTAAAACTACATTAACATATTCTGCTGCCTTTTTGCTTGTCGCGTCTTTCACAGTGCCCTTTATAATTATTTGTTGGGCAAAAACTCCTTGTACCATACTGACTACCAGTATAGCTATCATTACTATTTTTCTCATTTTAAATATTATGATTTTATTCTTTTTACAAGATGGCCTGTCCTGCTTAAAAAGTTATTGTTTTACTGTTTAGACGCTAGAAGCTGAAAAAAAAGTTGCACTTCCCTAAACTTTTTTTGCTTAAAAAAAAAGGTTATATTTGCAGAAAACCTGTTTCAATAATGAAAAAAAATTCTTCTAACATTAGCACTTGCCTTTTTGTTGTGCTGCAGGGCAAGGACAAACTACAGCCAAACCGGCAGATGTCAATATTCAAGAGTTAAATACAAAGTGGGCAAAATTCACTCAGTATGCCGAACAAAAGCAAATAAATAAAGCGGTAGAAGAGGGAATACGGGTAAGTACGCTCTTTACTCAAAACAGGCAATATAAAGAAGCCTTTGCCACTTGCCGACAAATGGATGCATTGATTTATTATAATGAGCAAGAAAAAAAATCACCCGAATACAAATTACGTTTCATGGTGGGTAAAGAACGCCTGCGTATGTATACGAATCTAAAAAATACAGAACAATGCAAGATACTATTGAAACAACTTCATTCCTATACAGACCAATTAAAATCAGACTCTTTACAAGAAAGAGCTTCTAATGACGGAAGCCAATTATTATCAAACTTTCGGTATGACAGACAAAAGCTTGGAATGTTACAACATCTTATTCCAAAAGCGCTCTGCCGGTAAAGACGAAAAAGGAATAGACCAATGCTATAAAGACATGTTGGGATATGCCGAACAGAATAATAATGCCCCATTGGCTATTGCAATGAGAAAACTTTATACTTCATGGCAAGATTCCATAAAAGCAGTAAAAACAGCCAATGAACTAAACACACTGCAACAAAAATATGAAACCAGTCAAAAGACTTTGCAGGAAAAAGAAGACAAGATTACCACAAATCTAATTATTATCATTGCACTATGTGTGTTATCCGCCATATTGGCTGCCGGATTATTATTCTTAGCTACCCTGTTATTTAAACATATCCGCCAAGTAAAGAAATTGAAACATAGCCTGCAGACAGCGAATGAAAACAATGAGCAGAAGTCTAAATTTATCGGTAATATCAGCGCCCAAATTGAACCAAGTCTGAATACAATAGATGAAGCAACAAAGGAAACAATATCCACCCCAATATTACATGAAAACATCAAGGCACTGAAAGAACTGATGACAGCTATCCAGACGTATATTTCATTGGAAGAAACACGTGAAGAACATTATCCGCTAAAGGAACTGAACATAAATACATTGTGTGAAAGTATTATGGAAAAAGCGAAAATAAACTTCAAATCCGGAGTAGAAGCAGTGGTAAATGTTCCACGTGTAAATATTAAGACAAATGCAGAAGAATTGGAACGTATATTAAACCATTTATTGAACAATGCGGCAGAATATACGAAAAGTGGTAAGATTTCACTGGAATTCAAAAAACGAAGCGCTCATACACATCAATTCATACTAACTGATACGGGAACGGGAATTCCGGTTGAAGCGCGTGAAAGACTGTTCAAGCCATTTGCAAAAATACGCGATTTAACACAAGGGAACGGACTAGGGGTTGCCTACCTGCAGCCTTATCGCTTATAAATTAAATGGCACACTGACTTTGGACACTGATTATAAAAAAGGGACCCGGTTTATACTGGAACTTCATGTATAATAGTGTACATTCTCACATATTAACACGGATTATTCATTTTGACAATCAATAAAATTTGATGTAATCCATGTTAATATGTGATGATTCCTGTACCTCTCCGCTAGTGAGATTATAAATAATTAATGAGAAGAAAGAGACAACACATCCAATCCTGAAGGGCTTTGGAATACCCTTAATCGAATTCGGGAAGCACAGCCAAACAAATGGTCAAAAGACCTCTGCTTGCAAGCGTTCGTATGGAATCCAGTCTTTATTGGCTGAGAAGAAATAAAGTTCTATGGGTAATCCTTGCGGCGTAGGTTGTAATTGACGCACCATCAAAATCAATTCTGTATTCACCCGAGGATTATGACGCAAATAATATTCCAGATAGTGACGAAATACATAAAGATTCACCTCCTCCTTTCCTGTCTTTTCAAAGCCTGACATCCAGACTTGTTTTTCAAATTTTTTCATTTGTTCCGGTGTACAGAAACGGACCGTATTCATATCTATATTAATAGAACGTTTCACTCTGCGTCCACCACTTTCCCTCATGCCACGCCAATTCTGAAACGAATCACTGACCAATGCATAAGGTGGGACTGTAGTTATAGTATTATCCCAATTGCGTACCTTTACAGTGGTAAGAGTCACTTCTATTACTGTACCGTCCGCTCCGTATTTCGGCATGGTAATCCAATCTCCCGGACGGAGCATATCATTGGCAGAAAGCTGGACTCCGGCTACCAGCCCCATAATCGTATCTTTGAAAACCAACATCAAGATAGCTGCAGAAGCACCCAATCCGGTAAGAATATTCACAGGATCTTTATCAATCAAGGTACTGATTATAATGATCACCCCTACACAAATCACAATCAGTTTTATCATCTGATATACCCCTTTCAGAGGATGATTCTTTAGTTTCTCATGTTCGCTTGAAATGGTATAGAGAGAAGTCAGAAAAGAACAAATCAACTTCATGGCTACAGCGTGATATACACCCAGCATAGCTTCAGAATGAATGTCAAAGTCACAGGTTCATGCGGAAAAGCAAAAAGGAAGCAATACATACAATATAATAGGTGGAATAAGATGACACATATTATCTAATACAGCATCATTGAATAAATAATCATCCCAAGTAGCCTGAGTCCTTGCCGTCAGTTTCTTTATAGTAGGAACTACTATTTTTCTACAAAAATAATCTGCCACAAAAGCAATGATCAGAATCCCTGCTATAATGACAATACGCTGGGTAATGCCCCAACTTTCCTGATGCACTCCCATCTGTTTCAATAAATTAGTAAGATCGTTGTTGATTGTATCCATATTTCCATGTGTTTGTCGCAAAGATACACAAATTCACCACAGATAACGCAAATCCATACAGTTTTTAAATCGAGTTGTCCGTATAAATCTGACCAATCTGTGGTGAAACCAAACAATTATTTTTTCTTAGTCAGCCATTTTTCCTGAATATGCTCCATCACTTCATACCAGTTAGGAATATAAATGGTAGCAAAAAATCGTATTCACTGCCATACCGAATACCACTGCCCGCACCCAGCGCCACACGGCTACCGGCACCGCGCCTGTGGCAAACAACAACGGCATCACACCCAGCACGAAGGTAAATGAGGTCATCAGGATAGGACGCAAGCGCACATGCCCTGCCTCGTATGCCGCCTCACGGATAGGATTGCCGGCTTTACGGTAATCACGGGCAAATTCCACAATCAAAATACCATTCTTCGCAGACAAAGCAATCAGCAGAATAATACCGATCTGCGTATAGATACTGACCGGAACTCCCATCACCCAGCAACCGAGCATCGCACCCAGAATAGCTACGGGCAAGCCCATCACAGCAGCGACCGGACTTGTCCAGCTTCATACTGTGCCGCCAACACCAGATATGCCACCAGCAACGCCATAATCAGAATAATGGTAGTGGTATTACCGGAATGAGTTTCCTGATAAGCAACTGAAGTCCATTCATAACCAAACTCATTGCCCAATTGATTTTTTATCAAGCTCCCCACAGCCTCTATCGCCTGTCCGGAACTGCTTCCGCAGCCGGAGTGATAGTGATGGAAGCGGCCGAATACATATTATACCGGTTTATCTGGTCCATACCCAGCTTCTGCTCTATCTGCGTAAAACTGCTGAAGGGAACCATCTCTCCCTTTGAATTGGCCACACTCAGTTTCAGCACATCATCTATCACCTTCTGTGCCTGCTCACCGGCTTCCAGTTTCACTTGATAAATACGGCCAAATTCCACAAAGTCGTTGACATAAGCCTGTCCCATGTAATACCCCAATGTAGAGAACACCTGGTTCAACTGTAAGCCCATCAACTGAACTTTGTCACGGTCTATATTCAGAAAATACTGAGGGACATCTGCCTGATACATACTACTCATGGAAGCAATGGCCGGTTCAGTGTGATAATTGACCAGCAAAGCCTCAACCGCCTTTTGCAGTTCCTCGGCACCCAACGACTTGCGGTCTCCAGTTCGAGCTGCAAGCCGCCCGTATTACCCATACCCGGAATAGCCGGAGGAATAATACCAAAACCTGAGCCTCCTGAATCATGGCATAAGCCTGTCCGTTAAAACGATTGACCACTGCCTGAGCCGTATGCTCCTTGCCAGCACGTTCCTTCCAATTTTTCAGCACCACAAAATAAGTAGCCGCGTTAGGCAACTGCCCTCCTCCCATGATACTGAACCCGTTTACGCCCAAATAAGTCTTCACTTCGGGATACTCTGCCAAAATAGCATCAATCTGTTTACCCACCTCTGCGTACGTTCCAAAGAAGAAGCAGCCGGAAGCTGAATGGCAATCATAAAATATCCGTCATCTTCTTCGGGTATAAAGGTACTCGGCCATTTCACAAACATCAGAATGGCAATGATTGATATAACCACATAAGAGCCGATGGCAATGACCGGCCGTGCCAACAACCATTTTACCGAAGCGTCATAAACCCGCTGCATCCAGTCATTCATCTTGTCAAACCAGAGGAACAAGCGTGCTTTATGAGCCGGAGTGGGACGTAACAACAAGGCACAGACTGCCGGCGTCAATGTCAGTGAATTGAAACCGCTTATCACCGTAGAAGCCGCGATGGTCAAAGCAAACTGCTTATAAAGCTGCCCGGAAATACCGCTAATCAGCGTAGTAGGAATAAATACGGCAAGCAGTACCAGCACCACTCCGACAATAGGTCCGGTAATCTCTCCCATAGCCTGCTCGGTAGCGGCACGAGCATCCAGTTTCCCTTCGTCCAGATACGGG
>ENA-OQAX01000387-OQAX01000387.1-human-gut-metagenome-genome-assembly--contig:-NODE-387-length-10508-cov-2.563530_pt1 | contig 10508 bp, 13 predicted proteins | sample MGYA00242741_ERZ504539 | MGnify/ENA primary metagenome ERZ504539 (study PRJEB26092, sample SAMD00036277) | human gut metagenome | host: Homo sapiens | study: EMG produced TPA metagenomics assembly of... | reverse complement strand
CTCCCCCAAAGGGGGAGCCTTTGGCAAAACCAAAAAGGCCTTGCCGTACTGCCAAGGCCTCTCCCTTTGACAGATTTCCCCCGGTCGGGGGGAAGATGTCGCGTAAGCGACAGAAAGGGGAACGAGGTGGACGCGAGCTTTGCGAGCGGACGGAGAGGGCGAGGCCGCCTTTATAGAGGTTTATAGAGGAAAGAGGAATCATAAAACCATGCAGAATTTCATTTTTATTTCGCCCAACTTCCCCACCAACTACTGGCAGTTCTGCCGTGAGCTGAAAAACAACGGAATGAATGTGCTGGGCATCGGCGACCAGCCCTACGATGAGCTGAAGCCAGAGCTGAAGGACAGCCTGAACGAGTACTACAAGGTGGGCAGTCTGGAAAACTACGACGAGGTCTACCGCGCCGTGGCCTTTTTTTGCCTTCAAGTATGGCCGCATCGACTGGCTGGAGTCCAACAATGAATACTGGCTGGAGCGGGACGCAGCCCTGCGCACCGATTTCCACATCACCTCCGGCTTCCAGACCTCCGATATGCCCCGCATCAAGTACAAGAGCAAGATGAAGGAGTATTACCGGAAGGCCGGCATCGCCACCGCACGCTACCACATGGTGGACGATTACGAGGGCTGCCGGAAGTTCATCGACGAGGTGGGCTACCCGGTGGTGGTAAAGCCGGATAACGGCGTGGGCGCATCCGACACCCACAAGCTGTCCAGCGACGAGGACCTGAAAAAGTTCCTCGTGCAGAAGACGGCCCATCACCCGGATGTGGAGTACATCATGGAGGAGTTCGTCCGGGCCGAGGTGAACAGCTACGATGCCATCATCGATGCCAACGGCAACCCCATCTTTGAGGCCGGCAACGTCAGCCCCATGTCCATCATGGATATCGTCAACGACAACGACAACTCCATCTACTACATCATCAAGGACCTGCCCGAGGACACCCGCGCTGCAGGCCGTGCCGCCGTCAAGAGCTTTGGCGTGAAGAGCCGCTTCATCCACTTTGAGTTCTTCCGCATGACCGAGAATCAGCCAGCATGGGCAAAAAGGGCCAGATCGTGGCGCTGGAGGTCAACATGCGCCCCTGCGGCGGCTTTACCCCGGACATGATCAACTTTGCCCGCTCCACCAACGTCTACAAGATCTGGGCGGACATGATCGCCTTTGGCGGCACCGATATGCCGGTGGGCGAGCACTTCTACTGCCCGTTTGCAGGCCGCCGCGACGGCAAGCACTTTGTGTACAGCCACGAGCAGATCATGCAGAAGTACCAGCAGAACATGCGCATGGTGGACCGCATGCCGGACGCGCTGAGCGGCGCCATGGGCAACCAGATGTACGTTGCCACCTTCTCCACCCGCGAGGGCATGGAGCAGTTCTACTCCGATGTGCTGGCCGTCACCGACGACAACAACGCCGCTGTGCAGAAGGAGCTGAGCAGCATTCTGGCTCTGGGCGAGCCGGAGACCACCCCGGCCCAAAAGCCCGCCGCTCCTGCCGCTAAAAAGGCACGCACCACAAAGAAAAAGTAAGAATACGCTCAAAAAAAGCCCCGGAATGGCGTGCCCGTTCCGGGGCTTTTCGTTGTCCCTTTCTGCAAAGTGTGCTATACTGTTGCCAGACATTTTATTGGGAACGAGGTACATCTATGAAAATTCCTGCAAACGGCTTTACCCACGCCGGCAAGTTCCACGCCGACGATGTGTTTGCCACTGCCCTGCTGCAAATTTTGCGCCCGGACATCAAGATCACCCGCGGCTTTGTGGTGCCGGATGATTTTGACGGCATCGTGTACGATGTGGGCTTTGGTATGTTCGACCACCATCAGGAGCCGCGGGAGTGCCGCCCCAATGGCGTGCCCTATGCGGCCCTCGGCCTGCTGTGGCGGGTGCTCGGCCCCGGCCTTGTGGGTGAGCGTCAGGCCCGGCTCATTGACGAGAACTTCATCCAGCCGCTGGACCTCAACGATAACACCGGCGAGCAGAACAGCCTGTGCGATGCCATTGGCTTTTTTAACCCGGTGTGGGACTCCAAAGAGGATCAGGACACCTGCTTTTTCAAGGCGGTGGCCGTGGCAAAGCAGATCTTGGAAAACCAGATCGCCAGCGCCAACGCCGTGAACCGCGCCGACGAAAAGGTGCAGCAGGCTTACAAAAACTCCCGGGACGGCATCGTGGTGCTGCCCTGCTATCTGCCGTGGAAGAACGGCCTGTACAAGACGGACGCGTTGTTCGTGATCTACCCCAGCCAGCGCGGCGGCTGGAGCGCCCAGTGCGTCACCGACCACAAGACCAAGCGCCCCAAGCTGCCCTTCCCCCAGAGCTGGGCCGGCCAGCCGCAGGAGGTCATTGAGCAGAAGAGCGGCATCCCGGGCATCAGCTTCTGCCACGCCAGCCGCTTCCTCATCACGGCCAAGGATAAGGAGACCGCCCTTGCGGCCTGCCGTCAGGTGTTAAAGAACAATGGCCGCATCTGAGCCGTGCGCCCGGCCAAAGCCCGCCTTTGTGTATATGGTGCGGTGTACCGGCGGTACGCTGTACACCGGCTGGACCACCGACCCTGCCGCCCGCCTGTGCGCCCACCAGAGCGGACGCGGCGCAAAGTACACCCGTGCCAGAGGGGCCGGGGGCTTTGCCTATCTGGAACTGTGCGCGGATAAGCGCGCCGCCCTGCGGCGGGAGTATGCCCTCAAGCAGCTGCCCAAGGCCCAGAAGGAACTGCTGTGCCGCGCATGGAGCGCGGCGGGCGGGCCCTTTGCCGGCGCATAAGGCCAAAACGAAACCCGGGACTCTTTCAGGGCCAGACGGCTCACAAAAGGGTCCCGGGCTTTTTGTTTTTGCGGTGTGAATTCTTTCCGTGTGCTGTAGTCCGCACATGCCCCGGGCGGGATGCATGTGCCCCGAATATATACTGTGAAAATGCATAAAATATGAATATATTCTGCAAATAAACGCATAAAGATGCAACATGAACGAAAAACGGGTGCCGGAAGCAAAAAAGGTTTGTATGGTTTTGTTATTGACGAAAAAACAGCGCGGCGTATAATAAAAGCATCAACCGAAACGCAACGGAAGAGGATGCGAAGGGAAAGTGCGCATCAGAAGACAAAAGTGTATTTTTATGAAAAAGGAGCGTCACCTATGAAAAAGGAAAACATCAAAAAAGTCGTGCTGGCATACTCCGGCGGTCTGGACACCTCCATCATCATTCCCTGGCTGAAGGAAAACTACAACAACTGCGAGGTCGTCGCTGTCTCCGGTGACGTGGGACAGGGCACCGAGCTGGACGGTCTGGAAGAAAAGGCCAAGGCTACCGGCGCTTCCAAGCTGTACGTGCTGGACCTGAAGAAGGACTTTGTGGAGAACTACATCTTCCCCACCCTGAAGTTCGGCGCAAAGTACGAGGACTACCTGCTGGGCACCAGCTTTGCACGTCCGTGCATCGCAAAGGCTCTGGCTGATATTGCCATCAAGGAAGGCGCAGACGCCATCTGCCACGGCTGCACCGGCAAGGGCAACGATCAGGTGCGTTTTGAGCTGACCCTCAAGGCCCTGTGCCCCGATATGGCCATCATTGCTCCGTGGCGTGAGTGGGACATCAAGAGCCGTGACGAGGAGATCGATTACGCCGAGGCTCACCACATCCCCCTGAAGATCAACCGCGAGACCAACTATTCCAAGGACAAGAACCTGTGGCACCTGAGCCACGAGGGCCTCGATCTGGAAAGCCCCGCCAACGAGCCCCAGTACAACAAGCCCGGTTTCCTGGAGCTGGGCATCAGCCCCGAGCAGGCTCCCGATGTTCCCACCTATGTGACCATCCACTTTGAAAAGGGCATCCCCACCGCCGTGGACGGCAAGGAGATGGGCGCTGTGGAGCTGGTGGAGCACCTGAACAAGCTGGGCGGCGAGAACGGCATCGGCCTGCTGGATATCGTGGAGAACCGTCTGGTGGGCATGAAGAGCCGCGGCGTCTATGAGACCCCCGGCGGTGCCATCCTGTACAAGGCCATCAATGTGCTGGAGACGATCACTCTGGATAAGGAGAGCTCTCACTTCAAGCTCAGCTGGCCCAGAAGTATGCCGATATCGTTTACAACGGCCAGTGGTTCACCCCGCTGCGCGAGGCTCTGGACGCCTTTGCCGACAGTCTGGAAAAGACCGTCACCGGCGATGTGAAGCTCAAGCTCTACAAGGGCAACATGATCACGCCGGCGTCACCTCTCCGTACACCCTGTACGACGAGCAGACTGCTTCCTTCGGTGAGGACGAGGACTACAATCAGGCTGATGCAACAGGTTTCATCAACCTGTTCGGCCTGTCCATCAAGGAGCGCGCAAAGCTGTCCAAGAACTGGCCGGAGGTCAAGTAAGCAGCTATAACATCTTCCCTTTCGTGTGTTTTCACACTTTCACACGGAAGTTTCATCCAACCGGCATCGTTGCGGCGGCACCGCCGCAGGAGCGTTTTCCCCTGCGGCGGCTTTGCCGTTTTTAGAAGAAATTGACGAACCCTCTCAGTCAAACCCTGACGGGTTTGCCAGCTCTCCCGAAGGGCGAGCTTTATGCGCTATGAAGATAAACGATTTCTTCACCCGCAAGAAGCCTGTTTCGGGCAGATGAAAAGGCTCCCCCTTTCGGGGGAGCTGGCACGGCGCAAGCCGTGACTGAGAGGGTTCGTACCCCAAAAATCTGGCTCCTGCGGGGGAGCTTTTTTCGATAACAGCGAGGAACAACCAATGGAACCTTTGAAAATCGGCAATATCATCCTGCCGCACCGGGCGGTGTTCGGCCCGATGGCGGGCTTTACGGATGCACCCTGCCGCCGCCTGATGGCCCAGCACGGTGCAGGCTTTACTGTGAGCGAAATGGTGTCCAGCCGGGCGCTGGTGTACGGCGACCACAAGACGGTGAGCCTGCTCAAGGCCGAACCCAACGGTGCACCCTATGGCGTGCAGATCTTTGGCGAAGTGCCCGAGATCATGGGCGAAGCCACCGCCGCCATCGAACAGTACGAGTTCGACTTTGTGGATATCAACATGGGCTGCCCGGCCCCCAAGATCGTTTCCGGCGGCGCAGGCAGCAAGCTGATGCTGGACCCGGACCGCTGCGGGCGCATCGTGGAGCAGGTTGTGGCAAATACAAAACGGCCTGTCACCGTGAAAATGCGCAAGGGCTGGGATGCGACCACATCACTGCAGTGGAGTGTGCCAAGGCCTGTGAGCAGGCCGGCGCAGCCTCATTGCGGTGCACGCCCGTACCCGGGAGCAGATGTACACCCCCGGCATCGACCCGGAGATCATTGCCCGGGTGAAGGATGCCGTCAGAGTGCCGGTGCTGGGCAACGGCGACATCCACTCGGCAGAGGATGCGGTGGAGATGATGCAGGCCACCGGCTGTGACGGCGTGATGATCGCCCGGGGCGCGCTGGGCGACCCGTGGCTCTTTGAGCGGGTGAACGCCGCCATTGAAGGCCTGCCCGCACCCAAGGCACCCAACCTGCAGGCCCGCATGAATGCGCTGCGCCGTCAGGTGGAGGAGATGGTGGAGCAGAAGGGCGAGTTCGTCGCCATGCCGCAGGCCCGCTCTCAGACCATGCACTATATGAAGGGGCTGAAAGGTGCGGCCAATCTGCGCCGCTACTGCTGCACCCTGACCCATCTGGAAGATCTGGACGAGCTGATCGATGCTGTTTTTGAAGAACAGCGCAAAGCGGGCATCGACCCGGACGACGTGCGCGAGGTGCCGTTTCCGTAAGGGGAATATTACTGCTGCCGGGTCAGCTCATCCAGATTCTGGGTGTAACAGGGCAGACAGTGCTCTATGAACCAGTCGGCTTCCGGGCAGTGCATGGCCTGCAGGGCCGCTTCTGCTGGGCCAGCGCCGCGTCAAACTCGTGGTTGCCGCTGCGCTGCTCCTCCGTGCATTTGATGAGGCGCTCAGCCGGTCGGCGGCCTTCAGCAGGCGCTTTTCCTCGGCGGTGAGCAGTTCCCCGGAGATGAACGGGGACAGCTCTTCGCTCAACTCGTCCGGCAGAAGGCCGGTCATGCAGCGCACGCTCTCGGTTTCCAACGCCTTGTAGGCATCCCGCAGGGTGGGGCTGCTGTACTTGACCGGTGTGGGCATGTCGCCGGTAATGATCTCCGGGCGCGTCGTGGTACAGCGCCGCCACTGCTACCGTTTTGGGGCGGCAGGGCGTGCCGGTGTACCGCCGTGCGATCAGGCAAAGCATGTGGGCCAGCAGGGCGGTATCGCAGGTGTGCTCGCTGAGAGATTCGGCCCGGGTGGAGTGCATCAGGCTCCAGCGGGTAATGTATTTCATGCGCGCCAGCAGGGCACTGAACGGGTACAGCATGGCAGCTTCCTCCTTTTTTCTCCAACATACCTGTCCGGCAGAGCGTTGTCAAGCCCTTTTTTCTGTGCAGTGTTCGTGCTATACTAAAATAAACCAACTTTCTGCCGCTTTGGCAGAGAAAAGAGGAAACCATGGAGCGGTCTGGTACTGCCCGGCAGCCGCAGCTGCTGGGACAAAAAAAGGATAAATTCTGGCTGACGGTGGGCCTGTGTGCCCTCACGGCGGCCCTGTTCTTTCTGCCGTTTTATATCATGACGGCGGATTTTTCCACTATGCAGGCGATTTCAACAGTCAGCAGATCAGCTTTTACCGCTATATGAACGGCTTTATCAAGGGCGCAGGCTACCCGGACAGTGCGTTCACCTCGGTGCACAATACCTTCTCATGGGCTACCGACCTTGGCAGCGGCGTGATGAACGCCTATTCGTTCTACCTGTACGGCTCGCCGTTCTTCTGGTTCTCGCTGCTCTTCCCGCAGGGTGGCTGCCCTACCTCATGGTACCGCTGCTGGTGCTCAAGTTTGCCGTGGCGGGCGGCGGTGCGTACCTGTATCTGCGCCGCTACGTCAAAAATATCGACTACGCCGTGCTGGGAGCCTGCCTGTATACCTTCTCCGGCTTTACGGTATACAATGTGTTCTTCAACCACTTTGTAGATGTGGTGGCGCTGTTCCCGTATCTGCTGTGGTCGCTGGACGAGGCCCTTTACAACGACCGCCGCAGCTGGTTTGCGTTCTGGGTGGCGGTGAACCTTGTCAACAACTACTTCTTCTTCATCGGTCAGGTGGTGTTTCTGGCCATCTACTTCATTCTGCAAGCTCAGCACAAGGGACTTCCGTCTCACTGCAAAAAAGTTCGGGCTGCTGGCTTTTGAAAGCGTTCTGGGCGCTGCCATGGGCAGCATCCTGCTGGTGCCTGCGGTGCTCTCCATTTTGCAGAACCCGCGCACCATCGACCTTTCCTCCGGATGGGGCTTTCTGACCTACAGCAAGGTGCAGCAGTATCTTGCGATTCTCGTCAGCTGGATCATGCCGCCGGATTCTCCTTACCTCACATCCATCTGGTCGGAGGGCGTGATCAAGTGGACCAGCATGTCGGCCTATCTGCCGCTGTGCAGTCTGGCCGGTGCCGTGCCTACTGGAAAGCAAAGTGCGGCGACAGTAAAAAGCGCATCGTGGGCACCTGCGCCGTGTTCGCACTGGTGCCCATCCTGAACAGTGCGTTCTACGCCCTCAATTCCAGCTACTATGCGCGCTGGTACTATATGCCGGTGCTGGTGCTGGCCGCAATGACCGTGAACGCGCTGGAAGACCACAACACCGATCTGGACAGCCCGGCCCGCGGCATCAGCTGGCTGATGATCGCCACGGTGGCCTTTGCGGTGGTGCCGGTGCAGGACAGCGACACCGGCAGCTGGTCGTTCGGCGTGCTCAAGAACCCCGGTCAGTACTGTGCGGTGCTGGGCTTTGGCCTGCTGGGCCTGCTGCTGTACCGCTATCTCTGCCAGAAGTGGCGGGGCGACAGCCGCTTTGCCCAGCGCATGACGGCGGCAGTGCTGGCGTTTGCCTTCCTGTTCAGCGTGGTGCACATCGGCATTGGCAAGTTCGGCCAGTGGTATACCGACAGCGACCTTGTGAAGCAGGACACCAACGCCCTGCTGTTGAAAAACGACCTGCCCGAAGGCGATTACCGCGTGGATACGTACAAGATCCACGACAACATCGGCATGTGGCTGGATAAGAGCTGCCTGCAGTATTTTGGCAGCACGGCAGCCCCCAGCATCCTCAGCTTCTACCCGGCGCTGGGGGTCAAGCGGGATGTGCGCAGTGAGCCGGAGCTTTCCAATTATGCACTGCGGGGCCTTTTTGAGTGTGGAGTACCTTATCACCACGCCGGAAAAGCAGACTGACTTTGAAAACGAAGCCGACGACGGCTGGGAATATGCCTTTGCAAAGGACGGCTATGCGGTCTACCGCAACACGAACTACGTGCCCATGGGCTTTGCCTATGACTATTACCTCACCCAGACCGAGTACGAAGAAACAGCCAAGGCCACCCGCGCAAACCTCCTGATACGTGCACTGGTGCTTACCGACGAGGATGCTGCAGTCTACGGCAAGTACCTCACCCATCTGCCGGAAGGCAGACGGGAGGAGCTGTACTATGAGTCCTACGTGCAGGACTGCCGCGAGCGCCGCGCCACGGCTGCCAGTGTGTTCCAGATGAACAATTCGGGCTTCCACGCCGAGATCACGCTGGAAAAAGAGAACCTCGTGTTCTTCTCCGTGCCTTACGATGACGGCTTTACGGCCTATGTCAACGGGCAGGAGGCCGACATTGTGGAGGTGGACGAGGGATTGATGGCTGTGCTGTGCCCGGCAGGTGAAAACAGCATCGATTTTGTCTACCAGCCCGACGGCATCCGGCTGAGCCGTGCGCTGACTTTGGGCGGCATTGTGGTATGGCTGGCGTACACGGCGTACTTCGTCTGGCGCAAGCGCCGCACAAAGCGGGCCTGATGCACGGAAGAATGACTTTGTGCTGTAGAAAAAAGAAATTTTTGAAATTTCCCCTTGACTTTATGCCAATAAAGTGTATAATGCAATCAAACCGATGAGGCGGAAGAGAACCTGCACAGCGCATCTTCAGTGAGCCCGGACAGTGAAAACGGGCGAGAGCGGGGCAGAGCTTCGTGGGCCGCCGAGGGCCGGGCAAATGGGCAGCAAGCCTTAGTAGCTTTGGACGGAAGTCTCCGTTACAGGACAGGGGAGTGTTGGCTCTCCGTGAGAGGCTCTGCATTTTGCAAAGCAGGGCAAGCAAGGTGGCACCGCAGAATCGAACTTTACCGATCCTGTCCTTGTGGATAACACACAGGGACAGGGTCGTTTTTTATTTGTAGACCCGTCCCCGCAAAGGAGCGGGTCTTTTTACTTTTGCCGCCCCGCTCCGGGAAAGGAGTTTACTGTTATGAAAAAACGTTACCATGATCTCCCGCCGCAGCTTCCTCAAGGCGCTATGGCTGCTTCCGCCGTTTCTGCACTGGCATTCACCGGCTGCGGCGGCTCCGCTTCCAGCACCGTGGCTGCATCTTCCACCGCTTCTTCCGCTGCCGCTTCCGCAGCAGCCGAGGGCGGCCAGACCTTCAAGGTGGGCATCGTCAACTATGTGGATCATGCTTCCCTCAACCAGATCGTGGAATCTGTGGAGAGCCGTCTGGATGAGCTGGGGGCAGAGAAGGACGTTACCTTCGACTACGCCGACTACTACGCAAATGCACAGGCTGACCAGTCCAACCTGAACCAGATCGGTGCCGACCTCGTAGGGGACGGCGTGGATGTGATCGTGGCTGTGGCTACCCCCACCGCCGCAACCATGCTGGCCGCTGTGGAGGATACCGATATCCCCGTTGTCTACTCTGCTGTCACCGACCCCGCCGCTGCAGGCTTTGACGGCGAGGAGAACATCACCGGCACCTCCGACGCACTGAACACCGAGGCCATCATGAACCTGATCACCGCTGTCAACCCGGACATTGACACCATCGGCCTGCTGTACGACCTGAGTCAGGATGCCTCCACGCAGGCCATTGCCGATGCCAAGGCCTTCTGCGACGCCAACGGTATCAAGTACATTGAGAAGAACGGCACCACCACCGCTGAGGTGCAGATGGCTGCCGAGGCCCTGATCGCTTCCGGTGTCAAGGCCGTGTTTACCCCCACCGACAACACCGTGATGACCGCAGAGCTGTCCATCTACGAGACCTTTACCGAGGCAGGCGTGCAGCACTACACCGGTGCCGACAGCTTTGCACTGAACGGGGCCTTTGTGGGCTACGGCGTGGATTACGTCCAGCTGGGCGAAGCCACTGCCGATATGGTGGCAGAGCTGCTGTGCGAGGGCAAGACTACCGCAGACCTGCCCTACCAGACCTTTGATAACGGTATCGTCACCATCAACACCGAGACCTGCGAAGCGCTGGGCCTTGACCTTGACACCGTGAAGAAAGCCTTCAAGCCTACTCACCGAGATCGTGGAAGTGACCACCGCAGAGAACTTCTCTTAAAAAAGTACCCTCCCAGTCAAAACCTGACGGTTTTGCCAGCTCCCCCCGAAGGGGGGAGCTTTTTGGCGGTTCTGAGGAAGTGTTTTGC
>ENA-OQAX01000386-OQAX01000386.1-human-gut-metagenome-genome-assembly--contig:-NODE-386-length-10513-cov-1.499615_pt1 | contig 10513 bp, 18 predicted proteins | sample MGYA00242741_ERZ504539 | MGnify/ENA primary metagenome ERZ504539 (study PRJEB26092, sample SAMD00036277) | human gut metagenome | host: Homo sapiens | study: EMG produced TPA metagenomics assembly of... | reverse complement strand
GTTAATATTTTCTTTATATAGTTCATAATCTCTCTTTATTTCTGGTAAGTAATTCATTGATTTTTCCCTCCATAATATATGGCAAACACTGGCGTATTTCATCAGTAGACCAATCCCACCATTCAGCATGAGTAATTGTTGAATTACCTCTGCATCAAAGCGTTTTCGTATTTCTTTGGCAGGAGTACCGCCCACAATCGTATAAGGTGGAACATCTTTGGTCACTACTGCACGTGCGGCAATGATAGCACCATCACCGATATGAACCCCCGCCATAATCACAGCTTCATAGCCGATCCATACGTCATTGCCGATCACAATATCGCCTTTGTTGTCCCATGCAGTAGTAATATTCGACTTTTCCAATTCCCATTCTTCGTAGATAGAGGGAAGGTATAGGTAGACAGAGATTTCAATGAATGATTCGCACAATTAAACAGAAACTTCGTGCCACAGGCAATAGAACAGAACTTGCCAATGATTAACTTCTCCCGAAGGATGGGATAATGATAAAGCACATTGTTCTTCTCAAACAGCAAGGGATTAGCTACAAAATCATTGTAAATAGTATAATCGCCTACCTCTATTTGCGTATCTTTAATCACGGCATTCAGATAGACTGTTTGCTTATCTCCGGTGCGAGGATATATTTTTGTCATCATAACTTGATTCGTTTTTAATAGTGTTTACTTTTTTAGATAAATGATAGATTGAAAGTGCCAGCAGAATCACAAACAGATATTCTGCCGTCAAGTAGAGGGATAAAGACGCTTCTATACAGAAACTCAACCAGTAGAGATACACTAAATAGACACAGGTGGTTGTCACCTGAAACAGAAAGGTGATTTTGGTTTTTCCCGTTCCCCCGACTGCATTAAGATATACATAGCCGGGTAGTGCAAACGTGTAATTCAGGAGCATCACCACGAAAGGGGCAAATGCTAATTCCACTAATAGTTCGTTATCAGTGTAGAAGCTTACAATCCAACGATTACAGAGCAAAGCAACTACTACCAATGGGAAGCCAACGGCATAGCCTAATTTCAGAACCTTGTGACAAATCGGGAAAAGTTCTTTTCTCGCTCCCGCTCCAATAGCATTGCTCACCAATGAACCCGTAGTGACAGCAAAGGAATTAGCAATTACGAAAAAAGATTGCCGATACGCTTCGGGTGATATTGGAAATAGCTAACTCCGTTTTCCCTAAATGCTCGATTGCCACGAAAAATAGAAACCAAGGGGCTACACTGATAAAAGCATGGAGCATACTCCACACAGACAGATTCAGGACTTTGAAAAGTAACCGTCCATCATACACGGGCTTCAATCCGTATTTTTCTTTGTCTATCTTCGCTCCTGTGTAGATACAAAGCACAATTAAAGAGTCCATTTCTGCTAAAGATGAAGCGATGGCTGCTCCCGAAATACCTAACTCCAGTGTAAATATTAAGAAGTAGTTCAGCGGGATATTAATCGCCACCGCAGTAACAGCCGACCACGACAAGGCTTTGTGTGTGTTATTCCAACGAAGAAAGACCGGATAGCCAGAAAAGGAAATGAGAACAACAGACCCGAAGCCTGCGCCAGTCCAAATAGCAGTCTACCGCCTGATAAATCTCCGGTGAGGAAATTAATTGCTTCAATAGATAAGGAGAAATGGCATGAACCAGTAGGCAAAGCAAGATGGCTAATCCCGATAAAAAGAATAGCCCCTGAAAGAAAGTCTTTCCGGTTGCCTTATAATTCTGCTCCCCGTTTCTGCGGGCAATCATTACTTGAAGTCCAATACTGAATCCGAAGCCCAGCATATAGACTGCTAGATAATAAATTCCGGCAATAGCGGATGCTCCCAATTCCACCTCGCCTACGTGACCTAAAAAAGACAGCATCCGTTATATTGATTAACTGCTCCATTAAGATGCTCATCATCACCGGAAAGTTGATGAGCCATATTTGTTTATATGTATAATTCATTGCTCAAACTGCAAAATAGCACGATACGAACAGACCTGCATAACATGGTCTGCCAGCTCGTAAATTCATAAATAAAAGGATGTAAAATCTCTGTGGCAAATAAATCGTTATTTGTCAAATAGCTGAATAGCTTTCTTGAAGGGGGCTATTCGCAAGGAGCGTAGCTATATACAGAGTTTCATAAGAAGTGAATTACTATTTGTTTAGTTGATTATAGCGCAAATGTATGGAAAATTAAGAAATTCAATCTATCAATTCATGGATTTCTTTTATATGCAGGTGCAAATGTCCCAAATATCCCTCTATCATTTCTCTTAATGTAACCTTTGCTCCTGTAAAGTCGCACCAGTAACTATCCAGCCTGTTCTTATCTACCGAATTAATAACTTGGATGATGTGCAGATTGTAGCACTTCCACAACTGGATTAAGTTAGACCAGTCTGCATTTTGATAATCTTGCAGAGCTATCCACAAGTCATTATCCTGTGTATAATCAGGGAAGAAAAGCAGGTCTTTGCTATATTGCAGCCGAACCATGCGTTGATGATTATTGGATGCCGAATCAATCAAGTGACCGAGAATCTGCTTGATGGTGCGATTCTGCTATTTCGCCTTTGTGTGATAACCTCTACGGGCAAACTACTTAACAATTTCTCTTCTGCTTCAATAACCTGTGCGATACCAGCGGTTATATGTATAAAAATTACTTTCTTGCATAACTTTCTATTTTTAAAATACTTCTGCAAAAGTAAGTTCTTTTGCCTATCATCCACTTGTAAAAAACTGACATAATCACAAATGACTATGCACGATTATGCGATTTAATAACATTCAGCCTACAATCTTCGGAAAAGAATGTAGAATACGGAGAACGGGAAGATAGATATTGAGTAGGTGAACAGCCTGTAAACTCTTTAAAGTCTTTCACCAAGTGCGAAGGATCGTAAAAGCCACACGAATAAGCCAAGTCTACAAACTCCATCCCCGGATGATTCTGCAACAGATACAGTGCCCGCTGAAAGCGAACTACCCGATAATATTCTTTAGGGGTCATTCCTACATAGTTGGTAAATACTCGCTTGAATTGCCTATATCCCAAACAAGCACTTTCAGCAAGGGTATTCACGTCTATTTGCGGTTGATTGATTATTTGACGGATAGCGTGATGCGTTCTTTGGTAGTTACAATTTGCATCGACCAACCGTTGTATGAAAAAGCGTTCAATCAAACCGGATGCAGGTTTCAACGGCTGGTTCGGCAGAAATATTTCGTTTCAGGTGATTCAATTCGATGTCTTCCAAATCTTCTACATCTATATAATGGTTGTAAAGTTCACTCATAGAACACCGCACAAATGGATTTAGCCCCAGAGGATGAAATATAACGGCAATCATATCAATATTTCCTTCTGAAATCAAGCTCCCATACGTTGAGAACTGTCCCCGAATGAAATTCTTCGGCTGCAAACCTTTTGATTGGATATTCAGATTCTCACCTCGATGGAAAACAAGGTGTACGCAACCCGATGGAATAGTCTGTACCATTACTGGCTCTACTTCATCGGTTTTTAGCACCCAATAGTATTTAATGTATTGGGAAAGTATAGGTGACGGATATAAAATCTTGCTTTCTCTCATCGTTATTTCGTTAATCTGCTATGCGCATGGCGGTAAATATAGAGGTTAATCCCCGCATGACAATAAAGTAAGCCGAAAATTTAGATGAATGGTGTGTGTTTTGTTCCGCTATATGTCAGTGTTAAACGGTGCATTGCCCTCGTTACCGCCACATATAACATACTCCGGTCGATCTCTGAATGATAATTCCTATCGTCTGTCTGTGGAATAATTACCTCATCAAATTCCAAACCCTTTGCCATGTGTGCAGAGGTGATAACAATACCCTGCACAAAAGCCGAACTTTGGTTCGATAGGAAATGAATATCAGGAATTTGTAATTTATCAGCCATCTCACAGGCTTGCGATTCGGTTTTGCAGACAATCCCCAGCGATTTATAGGCGGATGCCTGATAGGTAGCTATTAAATCTTTAATAGCAGATAGTTCTTCTTTCTCATTATTAAATTGTAACACTTTTCGGTTTCTCTCCGTGTCGTGCGACTGGTTCAAGATCGGTATTTTGTCCGTATTTTTCTGTGCAAAAATCTGTGATCTCGCAAGTAGAGCGGTAACTTTTGCATAGCTCATCACTTCACCTGTGACAAGAGCTTTCTGAATCATATCCGCAGTAGACGAACCGTAAGGATTAACCGACTGGCTGGCATCGCCCAACACCGTTTTCCGACAAGGGAATAGCTTTTGCATTACCTTATACTGGATTGGAGAATAATCTTGCATTTCATCTACCAGCAAATGTTTAGCATAGTTCTTTGAACCACCTTCCAAAGCGATATGCAGATACGCCAATGGTGCTAAGTCGGCATATTCAAGTGTGCGATTCTTCCGCATTTTAAATAGTTCCGGCTTATCCATCCATGCGAAGAAATCTTTATAGACTTGCAAGTCATTGTTTCCAGCAAACATTCGCTTAATCTCTTTTTTTAGGAAATTCCGTTCGGCAGTCGTCACAGTGAAAGACGTACTGTACTTTCATCATATCGAGAATATAATCCGTCATTGCCTCAAATCGCTGGCGCATGGGATAGCGGTTGAAACGGTGGAATTGCTCTTCGATAAATTCAGCCGGGACGGTGATATGTTTAGTTAGCTTCACATCCTCTGCTCTAAAGTAGTGGTTTTCGATGTGCAAAATAAAGCGATCCAGACTGGCGATGAAATCGAAAGAGGATTTATATTTGATTCGCTCGATAAAGTCCGGTGTTGGTTTTGTCAGCAATTCATTCACTTGCTCAAAGAAGCTCAGGTATTTGTATTTGTGATTCAGCACTTCGGAAAGTATCTGTTCCATGCTGGTTTCGGGTACGGTTTCTTCGCCCAGTTCGGGCAGGACGTTGGAAATGTAATCGGCAAACACCTTATTCGGAGAAACGATCAATATGTCTTTTGAAGAGATACTGCCCTGAAAAGCATATAGCAAGTAGGCGATGCGGTGCAGGGCAATAGAAGTTTTGCCCGAACCTGCTACGCCCTGAATGATGAGCGTTCTAGCTTCTTCATTACGGATAATTCGGTTTTGTTCTCGCTGGATGGTGGCAACAATGTTCTTCATCTTATCATCTGCATTAGCACTCAGTTCCTTTTGCAAAATATCATCGTGGACGGTCAGCGCACTTTCGATCATGAATTCCATCTTTCCAGCCCGGATTCGGTATTGGCGTTTCAGGGAAATTTTCTCCATTAATTTCTCCCGATGGGGATTGATAATATGCTTCGCCCAGTTCATGATCGTAGAACATACTTGAAATAGGTGCTCGCCAATCATAAATTACAGTTGTTCGGCTTTCAGTATCGTGAAAGGTGTGGATACCGATATAAACAGGGATTATCGGATGGCTCTCGCTCTTCTCTTGAAAGTCGATTCGTCCGAAGTAGGGATATCCACTATTTTGGCAAGCCGTCGGCGTTTGTCAATTACACTTTTCGCCTATGGGCAAAAATGATTTCAGGATGCTTTCACGCATGGAGCGTATCTCATGTGGATCAAATATCTTTTATTATTCCAAAGGTAGTCTTTTGTACTCCGCCAATGTATCTACATTGGTCTTTCACGGACACATCGGTATGGCTGATTATCTGCTTCAGCCGATTGATTATTTGCTGCAAATAGCTTCTTTCTTGCTTCTCTGTTTGATTGAATACCATAGTAATTTATTGCTAAAGGGTGAAAATAGAGTCAAAACGGTGCGCAAAATTACTGCAATCCAATAGGATAGGAAATGGCTATTTATAGCTATATATCCATAAGTTTTGTATCTTTGTACGCTCAAAATGAACGACATGGATATTCTTAAACTTGCCCTACATAATCAGCAAACCGCTTGGAAGATACTGGAACATACCGGTATTATCCCAGCATGGGAACGTATTGGGGCAACCGTCCATCTGGTAGGTTCGCTCAATCCGGTCTGCTGGCAAAGAGTAGGGATATAGACCTGCATATATATACTGATACATTGGATATTGCAGCCAGTTTTTCAGTGATGCAGGAACTTGCCGAACGGATTTCTTTAAAGGAAGTCCACTATAAGAATCTGATTCAGACAGAAGAAGAATGCATCGAATGGCACGCATTTACGAAGATGAGGACATGAACACGTGGAAGTTCGACATGATTCATATTCGTAAAGGCTCAAAATATGATGGTGTGGTTGAAAAAGTAACTGCTGCTATTACGAACCGACTTACCCCGAATCAAGCAAACCATCCTTCAAATTAAATTCGATGTGCCGGACGGTGTGCAGATTCCCGGCATAGAAATCTATCATGCTGTTTTCGTGGGTGGAGTTCGCAATTACGAAGAACTGGAACACTGGAGAAAAACCAATCCGCTGACAAACAGCTTGGATTGGTTGCCGTAATGGAAAATATGTTTAAAGTAGCCCTACGAATAGCCATAAATGAGTACTTTTACATAGTATTGTATGCGATAAATATTGAAAATGAAAAAGATTAGAATAACAGCTATAAGAAAGGTGCAGCATAGTGATTTGTCGGCTATGTACGAAAATCCGATTGAACACACTTGTGATATTGAACAAGGTACGACCTTTATTTCAGTTGATGGGCAGAAACCGGAAGAACTGTGTGAAAGCGCATGGGGTTCAATGAGCTATTTTGTTACGGAATTAGCCAATGGAGGCGGTAACTTCTATGATGGCTGGATGAAAAATCCGCACTCAGCAATGATTTCGTGTAACGATGGTTTTCGTCCTGTTAGTTTTTATATTGAAGTGATTGAATAATGATGTACATTAAGATAAAACGCCAGTGCTTAGTTAATAGAGAATACCGAAACTTTCTGCCCGGTTGATGGCTTCGATCACATTATCGACATTCAGTTTTGCCAATATATTCTTGCGGTGATTGTTCACCGTGTAAATACTAAGGTTCAGTCTATAAGCAATCTCCTTGCTCAAAAAGCCCTGCCGGATTAATAAGAGTATTTCCTTTTCCCGCTTGGTTAATTGTTGGTCTGTCGGAACAACTGCCGATGCAAGTATCTCACCCGTTTTCCGATTTAGAACCGTCCGCTTGATTCGCTCCATAGGTGTTTGGTCAGGCGCAATATCCATCACTCCCATAATCATCCACGCCTTTCCGTTCTTGTCTTTCTGAATCACTTGGTGGCGACTGATTACATTTACATATTCCTGCCGGGCGTTCAGCATACGAATCTGGAATATCTGCTGATAATCATTTTCTTTGTTCCTGCGGAAGTGAATAAATGAACTGCCCGTGTTCAATCTGGTATTCGATGAGTTGTGCCCGGTCGTCCGGATGAATCCGTTCCTCCAATAAATCCCCCCTGCTTCCGAATCGTCTTTATCCATGTAGGGTATATCCGAAGATAGTCGCAAAAATTATCGGACGCAAAATCGTATCGCTCTTTGAAAACATCTACCGTAAAGATGCAACTTTTGGCTCATTTGTGAGAATGTCTGTATAGATGCTCTGCGTTCATTCCACAAATCATAGTCCACGTCCAGCGGGCTGATCTGCTGTTTTGCCCATAATTCTTCGGGAGTTATCTTTATTCGTAGTCATGTGGCAAAGATAAGCGATTAAATCTTTTCGTATCTCTATTTCCATTTGACTTTCTATGTAAATGCGTTCAAAAAAAGAATATCCTATGAGTATATTCCAAATGAATTGAGCCAGAGATAGACAGGATATACCACTTTCAGACAGTTTTGAAAACGGCTCTTGATTCTTCTTTCATTTGCCGATGAAAATAAAATCAACACGTTTTATAAACCATTTAAAATTAGAAGTATGGAAGTAGTAACCATTGAAAAGAGAACCTTTTCGTATGTCTGCGAACGGTTCACCGAGTTTGCCAAACGAATAGAAAGTTTGTGCAACACTCATACCCCGAAAGTAGAAAACTGGCTTGATAGTCAGGAAGTGTGCCTGTTGTTAGGCTTTAGCAAACGAACGCTGCAGTATTACCGAAGCAGTGGACGGCTGGCTTATTCTCAAATCGGCAGCAAGATTTATTATAAATCTTCCGATATTGAAAGAATTATAGCGGACAGTGAAACACAAAATCAATCACCCCAAAAAACATGCCTTATGAAAAGAACTAAAGAAGATTACCCATCCTTCAACCTGTTTTCCATTGTCGGCACATGGGAAAGTGTCAATCTGAATCCTACGGTTATCATCTACCGGAATGATAAAGAATATCTTCTTTCTATTATATATGTATCGGAAACTACCAAACAGGCTTCACCCGCTACTTATGAGATACAGCAAGATGGTAGCCAGTATTTTATTGCCATTGCGTCTAAACGGCTCTATGTAGATTATGATTCGGCAAAAGATATACTTAGTATTTCATCGCTGGGTGACTATCTGCGCAACTAACCAGCCATCTAGCCATCTTGAAATCAATATTTCAATAAAACAATCTTTCAATCATGGAACTAATAAATAAAGATACTCCACAAGTCAAAGAATTTATTTCTTCGCTCGATTCGATGCTGGACGGCATTGAATCCATTGTCAAGCATTACAAGCCCCACCTGAACGGGGAACGCTTCTTTCTAACAATGAAGTTTCCAAGAAACTGAGTGTCAGTCTGCGAACCCTCCAAGAGTGGCGAGATACAGGGCTAATCCCCTTTATCCAAATAAAAAGGTAAAATCATCTATCGCCAGAGCGATATTATAAGCTACTCCAAAAGCACTACTTTGAAAGTTGGAAAGAATAGCCTGCCAGCCCCGAAAACATTGTTTTTCGGAATTTAATTTGAATCATTGACTTTTCCAGTGAAGTATTTAGTCTGTGCAAGTCTTTAGATGAAAATAACGCTCGAACAATAGTGAGAGGAAGATTTTCATCTAAACCGAAGGCTCGGACTTGAACAGGCTAAATATGGAACTTACCTTTGTCAATGCTTCATATTAAGTTCTGGAAAACTTACAATAAAAGAAAAAGATTGAGAAAATGAAATTCATTCTTCCCAATCCTTTTTCAATATTAGCTACTACCTTTATTATATAGCCAATTCAGACAGACAGCTATTTACTTTTTGCATATCCTTGAATATATTCTGATCCAGTACCCGTGCATAGTGTTTGGTTACGCTTGTATCTGCGTGTCCCAACATCTTAGCAACATTCTCCATGCTCACGCCATTTGCAAGGCAAATGCTTGTGGCATAGCTATGTCTGGCGGTATGTGTGCTAAGGTTTTTATGAATTCCGCACACATCGGCAATCTCCTTCAAATAACTGTTCATGCGTTGATTACACAATACAGGTAAAAAGTTTTCCAGTATAGTCTGACACATCTTTTATATTTTATCAAGAATTGAAGCTGCCACAGGTAGCACAGGAATGTTGCACATAATTTTTGTCTTTTGGCGGTTCTTCCTTATCCAAAGTTCTCCTTTGTTATCTTTTACTAAGTGTTCAGGTGATAAGTCTTTCACATCGCTGAACGCCAAACCTGTAAAAACGCAAAAATGAAAACGTCTCGTACCTGTTCTACTCGCTTAATTGTGAACTCTTTGGCGAGAATAATTTTAATTTCGTCCATTGTCAGAAATTCAGGATCGGTTTCTTCCAGCTTGAAGCGGTAGTAAGCAAATGGATCTTTCTTTATCCAGTCGTTTTCCAAAGCAATGCGGATAATCTTCTTCAAGTTCTTTAGTCGGGTGATAGCAGAGTTCTGCGCACAACCCTTTTCAATCTTCAAAAAAGCATCGAATCTAGAAATGAAGTTTGGCTTCCAAGTTATTCAGGGCAATATCTGATAACTGATATTCTTTCTTGATGAATTCCTCCAAATATCGGGTAGTGGTTTCATACCGTTGAACGGTCTTACTCACGAAGTCTTTACCGATCAGTTTACGGCTTTGTTCATTATGCTCTCTGAATACCTGCAATAGTGTTTTGTTATCTTCGCCCACACCATAAAACAACTTTCTCACAAGATCAACAGTGATAACCTTGCCGGAAGTTTCCAGTTCTCTATAAATTTGGTGTACGTGCGAGCGTGTGATTTCTAAGTAGTGGTTCAGTTCCACCGACATACGATCTTTTCCTTTTGAATTCTCTTTTGCCTGATTCCATAGGCTTACGGGACAGCTTCTTTTGATAGAAATATCTACCATACAGCCGTTTACGGTGATTCTCATGCACACGGGTGCTTCTCCGTTCTTTTAATAATTTGCCTTTCTTGATGAAGAACAATACAGAAAATGATTTTCGAGCCATTTTTTACATCGTTTTTAAAGTTACAAAACTATGTATTCTCTTCCAAAGTTAAGTCTATGCAAAATGCTATGAATCAGTGATAAAGATGCAAATTCGTGGGACTTTTTTGAACTAAATTTTAGTCCCACGATTTATCCACCCGATAATATGCTTGAAACGGCTATTTTCTGCTACCTGC
>ENA-OQAX01000385-OQAX01000385.1-human-gut-metagenome-genome-assembly--contig:-NODE-385-length-10515-cov-4.768194_pt1 | contig 10515 bp, 11 predicted proteins | sample MGYA00242741_ERZ504539 | MGnify/ENA primary metagenome ERZ504539 (study PRJEB26092, sample SAMD00036277) | human gut metagenome | host: Homo sapiens | study: EMG produced TPA metagenomics assembly of... | reverse complement strand
GGCATCCTGAAAATCGGCAGCATTCTCCATATTGATGATCGTACCGCGGCCACAAACGAAAAAAGCGCGGGTCCTTTTTGAGCGGCTCTGTGAACGCCTTGAAACTCTGGCGCATGGCAAGCGTTTTTGCCGGCAGTGGTGCGGATATTGATGATGTGGGCGAAAATGCTCGGCGGATATGATATCACGATAGCGCAAATGGATGTCGCTGCCATCCACTTCACCGTCAAAAACCGGCTCCGGGCGGGGGAGTTTTTGCGAGCATTTCATCCAACAGACCGGACAACTCGGCCTCTGAAAAGGGCTTGACCAAATAATGAAATGCCCGTACCTGAAACCCCTCGAGTGCATGGTCTGTCGAGGTGGTGGTAAAACCAGAAGACAGTCTGCGTCTGTTTCCGAAGTTCCTTGCCGCGTCCATGCCGCTTAAACCATCCATGTAAATATCCAAAATGCGGCGGTAAAGCGCTGCGCTTCTTCTGCCACCAGAAAAGCTTCTCCGCTGTCAAATTCTAAAAGCTCTGCTTCTGTACCGCGCTGGCGCAGCTGCCGTGCCAAGCGCTCCTTCAGCAGCGTGCGCTCCGTACCAAGGTCATCGACGATCGCAAATCTCATGCTGTACCAAGAAGCTATTGCTATAGCTTCCAACCTCCTTTATAAACTCTTTCATCCTGATTATAGCACAGTTGCCCGGTTCTGTCGCAGCAGAAAACGGGATTTCGTGACGGAAACCGGGCTTTCGTGCCAAACAGCTTGAAACAGCCGTATCCGCCCGTATACTAGAGACAGAGAACCTCAACAACGGCAGAGGGAAGGAGGGTCGCTGTGTATCGAATCGCCGTGCTGACAAACAGCAGGGCGCAGGAAGCTTTTTGGGCAGAGCAGATCTTGCAGTTCTGCGCCGAGCATTGTTTATTTCCCCAAATGGACTGTTACCACGATCAGGAAAGCTTTTTTGAAGCCGCGCGCTGCGAGCCGCTGACAAATGCCGTGATCGCCTGCCGGGGGTGGATGGATTGAATGCAGTAGAGCATCTGCACGCGCTTTGTCCCCAAACACGCGTTATCTGGTGCAGCGATCTGAATTTTTCGCTCCATGCCTTCCGGCTGCGTGCAGACTACTTCTGCTGGAGCCAGTGACCGAAGCCGCTTTGCGGCAGGGTTTTTGCATCTGGCTGGATCAAAAATCCGGCAGAGCAGCGCCGACCTGACCGCAACGAACACAACAAGGAGAACGACTTATGAAAAAGAGAAAGATCATCCACTCTGCGTTGAGCTTGTCGCTGACCGCAGCATTGTGCCTTTCCATGGCCGCCTGCGGCGGTACGCAGACGCCCGCAGACAGTGTCGCCGCTTCTCAGCCCTCTGCACCGTCCGCCGTGGTGCAGCCCTCTGCTGCGGAGACGACCTCTGCGGCACTGCCTGTGAAGGCCTTGAACCCCAAGCAGGTGGAGGAAAACCCCTACATGGCTAAGAGCGATGCAAACATTCATCACGACGGCTACAACACAGATTCAACGGATGAGATCCTGCCGCTTGCGATCTATCCCGAGATCAACGTTTCCTATGAGACAACGAATGCAAATGCTTCTCCCGCTATCTATTTTGACAGCTACGGCCATGCCGTTGTGCCGCTGCTGGGCGGCATCGCCATCCGCGACCTGAACGCCGAAGAAACAAAAACGCTCGGCTATTTCTCGCCAAAGAAGCATGACGGCGGCGGTTACGTTATCCAGAGCTCCTATACCTTCATGGACGCGTCCAACCGCATCGTCTGCCCCACGAGCAACAACCATGTGCTGATGCTCCGTGCAACAGATGAAAACGGCAATGTGCTGCCCGAATTTGAGAAGGTGCTGGACATTGATATCAAGGCTGCCGCCGAAGCCGCGCTTGGAAAAGAGCTGACGCAGAATCTTTTGTCCGTGGTCTTTGATTATGACGGAAACCTCTGGTTTGCAACGGGCGGCTTCCGCATTTATCCGCAGCGCCAGCAGCAGGGCGTCATCGGCTATATTGCCCGTTCTGCCATTGATGCGATCCTGAATGGCGAGCAGACAGACCTTTCAAAGGCTGTCTTTGTCTACGAGCTGACCCCCGGCGAGGGTGCCGAGAACGGCATCGCCGCCTCCAAGGACGGTGCGGTGATCCTCACCAACCAGAACTGCTATCTTCTGCGTGCAGAAGAAGGCGTAGACGTTGTGTGGTGCACGCCCTATGAGAGCGCGGGTGCAAAGGTGAGCGGCGAAGGCGATAAGACCACCGGCGGCGGTCTTGCATGGGGCGGCGGCTGCTCTCCTACACTGACACCGAACCTTGTGCTGTTCACCGACAATCAGGATATCGTAAACCTTCTTGCGCTCGATATGAAGACCGGCGAGGTCGTGGCAAGCGCCCCGGTGCTGGATGACCTGCCCGAGGGCTATCAGGTAGCCGTTGAGAACTCTGCCATCGTCTATGACGACGGCAATGGCACCGTCAGCACCATCGTCTGCAACTGGTTTGGCGCGGGCAATGCAGGTCTGGCGGACCCCAACAACGACTCCTCCATCCAGAGCTACGCTAATATTTACGACCAGAACTGGCTCATGAAGGGCAACGTTATGATCGCCCCCGGCATCGAGCGCATGGACACCGTAAAGACCGCAAACGGCTACGAGATGAAGAGCATCTGGAGCCGGAACGACCTGAGCGACACTTCCATCCTGAAGCTTTCCACCGCAACGGGCTATATCTACGGCTATGTGCAGGATGTGACCACCGGGATGTGGCAGTACATCATTCTGGATTTTGAAACCGGCGAGACTGTTTTCACGATGGATGTTTCCAACAAGTACGGCTATAACAACATGGCCATTGGAATGTATGCCGGCAACAGCGGCAATGCGCTCTACTGCCCGACAGGCTATCTGGAACTGCTTCGTTTGCAGGACCGTTTCGTTTATCTGCCCGAAATGCCCTACCGCAAGGTCGATCTTGATCAGGCAGCAAGAAAATGTCCTCTCGCAGGAACAGTTTGCGCAGGACGGCGGCGAAGGCACCGTTGCAAGCTGGCGCAACACTGTGACCGTCCGCAACGTACATCCCAACACCACGGTAGCTTTCCGCATGAATAACCTGTCCGGCAGCACCTCCGGTCTGACCCTCTACGCCTATGGCGTGGACGGCAAGCTAGCAAAGGTCGATCCTGCACTGTGGTCGATCACAGACGAGGACGGCAAGGCTGTAACGGAACTTACCGCCGGTACGCTCTATGAGCTGCGCGTGACCGTCGCCGATGGCGGCGCTCTTGACCTGAGCGAGACGGAAAAGGAGATCAGGCTCTCCGTTGTACTCGGAAAATAAACATAAAACGCCCGCCCACCGTGTCCAAATCTCCACGGTGAGCGGGCGTTCCGCTTCCTTTTGAAGGCAGACCGCAAAGCCTATCAAGATCAAAAGCAGGTTCAAAAGCTGGGAAACCAGCGTGGCGATGGCAGCACCGGTAACGCCCATAGTGGGGGCACCCAGCTTTCCGAAGATGAGCAGATAGTTCAGTCCGGTGTTCGCCGCTACCGCGCCAAAACTTGCCCAAAAGGGGACAGCGGCGTGTTCCTTGCAGCGCAGCCATGCGGACAGGACGGTGCTGACCGCCATGGGCAGATAAGAGAACGCCACGATGCGGAAGTACCCCGCCCCCACACGGAGGATGGCGTCATCTGCCGTATAAAGTCCCAGACCTGCGCCGGGAAGCCCCCTGCCGTCAGCAGAAACAGTGCTGCCAACACACCCCCGCAGACAAGGCTTACATCCAAACTGCGCCACGCCTCGGTGTGCTCCTCCGCACCCAGAAACTGTGCGATCAGAATACCGGCAACCGTGCCGACTGCGCCGGACATCATGGAGAAAATAAGAGTGAAGTTACTGCACAGTCCCACGGCTGCAATACCGGCTTCGCCCAGCTGCCCAATCATGATCTGATCCACGATAGAAAAGGAGGCTTGCAGCATTCCCTGTAAGGTGACCGGAATGGCGATTTTGCAAAGGGTCCTCATAAAGTCTGACATGGCAGCCTCCTTGTGCTTTCCCGTTCCACCAGCTCCACCGGCAGAACGATGCCGGCATCGCAGGGGGGGGCGTCCCGCAGGCTTCAAGGCGGCGGATGGCAGTCCTTGCCCGGAGCGCCGCATCCTGATGAATGGTGGTCAGAGCGGGAACGCTTTCCCGGCTTGCCAGTGTATATGCAACACGCAAAGTCCTGATGCGCTATTTGCGCCGCCGCCCTGCCTGCGCTACATCCGACAGAGTATTTTTGCAAAGCAACCTGAAACCCATTACGCAGGTAACGATAAAGCAGCTGTTCAAAAAGCTGAAAAGGAAAACAGAAATTCCGCGTTTACACCCGCACCTGCTGCGACATACGTTTGCTACACGCTACTTGGAAAACGGCGGTGATATATACAGCCTGCGGGAAATTCTGGGCCACACAAGCTTGACCATGGTGCAGAAATACCTGCACCTTACACAGCAAAAAACAACGCAAAGGTTCCCGAATTTCAGCCCTATGGACAGAATCAGCCGAAAGACAGCATAAAAAAGCACCAGACAGCGTTAAAACTGTCTGGTGCTTTTTGGTGCGCCCGCGGGAATTCGAATCCCGGACACCCTGATTAAAAGTCAGGTGCTCTACCAACTGAGCTACGGGCACAAATACTCAATTTGCCTGTTACAGCTTAAATATTGTAACAGGTATGGGAGAAAAAGTCAAGCTTTTTGCCGCATTTTCAGCCAGAAAATCTGCCGCAGGGCAGCTGGTGCAGGAACCTGAAGCATAAACGCATTGCAAAACGGAATAAATATATTGAAAAACAATAAAAAATGTATTGTAAAACGATGCAATATATGCTATGATAACAGCATCGGATATACCATAAAACATCAGGGGGAATGACCAATGCGTCAATTACCAGAAAACTTTTTTGGCTGGAACGACCACAAAAGCATTATGCTGACCAAGTTCGCCACCCTGGCGGCGGCCATGGGGTGCGTGGTGATGGTGCTGTGCGGGCCGCGCATCGTCAGCTGGGTTTTGGCGGTGCACGCGCTGCAGCTGGTGCATGGGCCAAAGCTGGGGTATTTTTTGCTGGGGCTGGGCTATTGCAGCGCCGCGCTGGCCCTGTGGATGCTGTATAACCTGTACATGTTTTTGGCGCGTATTGAAAAAGAAGAGGTGTTTACCCCTGCCAACGTGTTGGCCCTGCGGCGCATCAGCTGGTGCTGCACCTGGCTGCAGCGCTCTGCCTGCCGGTGGGTGCTGTGCTGGGGCTGCCGTTCATCTTTGCCGTTGGCGTTGCGGCGGCGTTTATGGCGCTGATCGTGCGGGTCATCAAAAATGCGTTTGCCCAGGCCGTTAAGATGAAAGACGAACTGGACTATACCGTGTAAGGGGGCGCAGAAGATGCCAATTATCGTCAACCTGGATGTGATGATGGCAAAGCGCCACATGGGGGCGGGGGAGCTGGCTGAAACCATCGGCATTACCCCGGCCAACCTTTCCATCCTGAAAAACAACAAAGCAAAAGCGGTGCGGTTTTCCACCCTGGAAGCCCTGTGCAAAGCGCTGGACTGCCAGCCCGCTGACCTGTTGGAATACCGCCCGGACGAAACGTAAAGAAACGACCTTGGGCAACACCGCACAATTCCCGCCTTGCGGCTTAAGCACCGCTCCGGCAGCTGCGGCACGGCATCTGCGTTGCAAAATGCTCGATAATGTCGGGTTGCGGTACCCGCATCGTGCTTCGGGGGCAAAAGCCCCTCGCACTCTGCGACCGCTGCCCCTGCTTCGGTTCGCTGTTCCGCCACTGGCGGCGCTCACCTTTGCAGCATCCAGTATTATCTGCGCTTTTGGCTTAGCATCTGCCGCACCTCGCTCGCCGTATCGGCACTTAGAATTATGCGGTATTGCCTTTACAACTTCACAAGTATCTCCCCCGCACCGAAATCCGATTGCCCTTCTCCCCTATCCCCCCAACCGCGCGTACCGTTCATCTTCATCCGCTCCCCCCACCCCAAAACAAAAAGCATGTGCCCCCCTTATCTCTATCATAAGGTGGCACATGCCATTACATTATCATGATTTTATCACGCCAAAGTCATCAGGCAATGCAGCCATCGGCAAAGCTGTTGCGCTTGGCTTTCTCTTTCTGCTGGTTGCGCTTGGCGATGATTTCTTTGCTCAGGCCAATACGGTTGGTCTTGAAGTGGAAGAACGGGCGTTCCGGTACGGTGAAAATCTCCACCGGACGCATGTAACGTTCCGGCAGGCAGGCATTGATCTTATCGCGCACATCGTCCAAGGTGTAGCCATCTTTGAGCTGGACGTACAGGTACGGCAGGAAGCAGCCCTCGTGCTCATCATCCGGCACGATAACAAAGAACTCGTCCTTGATGCCCTTGATGTCGGCATCGGCCACGATGTTCTCCAGCGGCTGCACCATCAGGTCGCCGCCGCCAAAGCGCGGGGATGCGCCGCGGGTCATCGTGTAGAGCACACCGTCCTCGGACATATAGCCGATATCGCCGGTGTGCAGCCAGGTCTTGCCGTCTGCGTGAACCTGCAGTGCCTTGGCGGTTGCTTCGGGGCGGTCATAGCCCAGCATCACGCCGGGGCCCGTCATGCAGATCTCACCGGGGGTATTGTAGGTCAGCTCTTCCTGGGTGCCGGGCTTGAAGATGCTGATGACGCTGTGGATCATCGGCACACCAACATTGCCGTCACGCACCGGGAACGGAGCCATGGGCAGAGTGGCGTTGGAGCCGGCCTCGCTGCTGCCGTAGCCGGCAGTAAAGCGCAGGTTGCAGTTATGCTGCTTGAGGAACTCCTCAACATTGCGCAGCTGCTTGTTGTTGAATGCCTCGCAGCCGGCGCCGATGGCCAGCATGTGGGACATATCATAGTCAGCCGGAAGACGCTTGCTGCGGCGGATAACCTCCACAAACATGGGGATCAGGGGCCAGTTGTTGGGGCGGTAGCGCATCATTTCCAGGTCAACATCGTACACATCCACAAACGGATCCAGAATGAGCAGCATACCGCGGCCAGGGGCAGCAGCATCATGGAAACCACAACAGCGATCAGAGCCGGGGGCAGGATGGTCAGCAGCCAGGTAGGGCGGAATTTATCCGAAGAGCCATAAAAGTTCATCTGGGCCAGCACGCCGATGATGCTGTGTGCAGAATGGATGACCTGCTTGGAAGGGCCGGTGGAACCGCTGGTGTAGGCGCGCAGCAGCGGGCGGTCAATGTTGACAGGAGCGGGCACAAAGCCGCGAAAACGCTGGCCCATGTTACAGAAATCAGCCCACATCATGGTATCAGAGCCACGGGCGGGAACATCCGGATACAGGGCATCCAGGGAATGCTGCAGGTAAACCGGCATAGCGGCGCGGTCGCCGCTTTCCAGAGCGGGAACGATAACATAGGTATTCACGTTGGTCTGCTCACGGTAGGCTTCGATTTCGGCCTTGGAGAAGAAGTCGTGAACAAAAATCACCTTGGCATTGGCTTTCTGAACAGCTTCAATGTTTTCTTCCAGGGTGTTGTCACGGCACAGCAGCGAAGCGCCGATGCGCTCGGCTGCCAGCAGCAGATAAATGAATTCCGGCACAGAACGCAGGAACACGGGGATCTGGTCCCCCTGCTTGATGCCAAGCACCTGCAGAGCGCGGGCGGTGGCGTCCACCTTACGGAACACAGTACCCCAGGTGATATCCACGCCATAGTAGTGCATGGCAACCACGTTAGGGTCTGCAGCGCGCACGGAGAGGTACTGCTCCACGGTGCAGGCCGGAACCTGGATACCGCGCAGAACATCCGGATAGAACTTCATCCAGGGGCGGTCAATGCTGGGCTTGCCAGTCAACATCGCGTTTTCATTCATTGCAATTTCCTCCAAATGTCTTTCCCTTATAGTTGCAGGGAATTAAATTATCCAAATCAAATCACGCCAAACCTTTATGGCGCTTTCCCCTGCTGTGCACATCGTTGCACAGCGTCGCCGAACCATAATGCTACAATTATCTTCGGTGCTGAACATAGTATACCATTCCTGTTTACGGAAAGCACGAGAATCCCATGGCACAAATTTCCAGAAATTGATTCCGCATGATTCACTTTTTTCACATGAATTTTTACGCTTTGGCATGGAGTTTTCTTGCAATTTCATTTTCCTCGGTGCAACAAAAGCCCCAGCTACCGCAGCAGCCAGGGCTTTATGTTTATGCGTATGTATGTTGTATTTTTAGATTTTGTTCATCCAGCTCTCTTGCAGTTCTTCCATTTCATCACTTTTGGCGCGGGTAATCAGATGGATTCCCTGCAGGACATGATGGATGTGCTCCGCAATGGCGTTGCGCTCTTTTGTCACGTTCTTGTCATCCAAATTCCAGACCTGATCAAAATATTCACTCAGGCGGTCTTCCATCACACTGTTGTTGACCATTGCAATCCGGTTGACGGGGCAGTTGTTATCCAGCCGAAGATACGATGCAGCGCCAGAAAGAAACATATTGGGGTCCGCCACATACTGGAAATCGTTCACAATGCGGCCGCTGATCAAGCGGAATTCAAGTTTTTCACGCTGCTTGCAAAGCTGCAGCACATAGCTGATGCACCGGCTGCGCTGATCCGGGGTAAGGTTGACCTTGTAACTGAAAAAGTCCAGCTCGCCGGAAACCGCCATGGAGGAAAATGCAGCTTCATAAATCAGGATGCGGATGTTTGTTTCCTCCACCACACCTTTGGCAAGGTTGTGTACGCTACGCAGCTCCGCAGGGGTAGCACCCAAAAAATCTTTCAGCTCGGCCTCGTGGGCGGTCAGGATCTCTTCAAACAAGTCATCCGGCAGCAGAAGCTCATTCAGGTGGCCGAACATCCACCGCAGATTGGAGGCCAGCAGCGTGTGCATATAGTCGTACTGGCTGATCAGCTGGCGCATGCTGGTATCGCGGAAAAGCTGGTCATCCCGCACGCAGAGCTTGGAGAAGTTATCATACAGGCTTTCGCAGTTCTGCGGGTCCTCGGTGGCGGTAACGGCAGCGCAGCGGCTATGGCTGACCAGCAGGCCGGTAATGGCAAAATCGCCCTTGACCACAAACACCGCGCGCCCGGCAGCCGCGGTGCTGCCAAACAGCTTGAAATGAATATGGCTGAAGTTGGTCAACACGTTGATAATGAGCGCGGCATCATAGATGGGGTCCCATTTTTCGCGGCTGATATCGATCATCAGCTTGAAATAGACGTTATCATAGCTGCGCTGGTCCACCAGCTGGCCGTTTTGCAGGTTGGCAACTTTCAGGCGGTATTCGCGCGCCATTTCCATCAGGTCCATCACAGCCACAATGTCCAGCTGGCTGACGCGGCGCAGCACGGGGTGCGCCATTTTGGTCAGGTATTGCAGCATGTTCAGCTCCTCTTGCAAATAATCATATTCAGCAATCAGGTTATCATAAATGGCGGCTTTCAGGTCACTGGGGATGCTAACGCTGTATTCCCGCAGCAGCAGGTCACGGCCATCATCGGTGGCTTCATCCACCACGCAGGCACTGATGCCCTCCATCACGCGCTTTTCAGTCTTTTTGGCAGGCAGCATGCGGCCGCTGACCCATTTGCTGATATAGGAAACATCGTATTGCAGGTGCTTGGCCAGGGTATAGTTCTTGACCTCCGCAACTTCCAGCAAATGCTCCAGCAGAATGCTGAATCTATTTTTATCATCCATTGCACCAAATCCTCTTCACCCATTTAGTTTGCACTTTTCTTTTATTCTATTATACAAGTTCCATATTTCGATTGCAAATTCAAATGATAACAGGTAAGGAAAAATGAAGAAAATATATTAAAATCTTTCACAATTCGCAGCCGCATTCTTTGGCATCCATGCCAGTTTGTTGCTTTTTTGTTGTTTGAACTGACAAAGTTTGTTTGTTCTGCTTGTGATATCCTCCAAAAATTATACTTCGCGCGCCATAGTTACCAAATTTAGCCGCAGCTTTTTAGTGGGTTTTGCCCTTGCACCGGCCTGATGTGTTCGCCATGTTTTTGTGTGTTGCCTTTATTATGCGGGTAAGGTAAATTGCGATTTTTTTAATCGTGTACTATTTCTAGCTTTCGGCGGGGTGGGGTCCCCCCGCCCTACTGATTGTTTAAGGGTGTGCTGCCCATTATAATTTGTTCTGTAGGGAACGGTCTTGACCGTTCCGAGGCCTTGTCCGATTGGTCGTGATGGGATTTGTGGCAGGGCAAGGTGCCTGCGGGCGCAGTGACTGTTCCAAGGCGTTGGATTCGATTGCTTTAGGGCAATACCGCATAATTCTAAGTGCCGATACGGCGAGCGAGGTGCGGCAGATGCCAAGCAAAAGCGCAGATAATACTGGATGTCTTATCGAGCATTTTGGCAACGCAGATGCTGTGCCGCAGCCGCCGGAGCGGTGCTTAAGCCGTCAGGCGGGAATTGTGCGGTATTGCCTTAGGTAAGTCC
>ENA-OQAX01000384-OQAX01000384.1-human-gut-metagenome-genome-assembly--contig:-NODE-384-length-10530-cov-4.034509_pt1 | contig 10530 bp, 14 predicted proteins | sample MGYA00242741_ERZ504539 | MGnify/ENA primary metagenome ERZ504539 (study PRJEB26092, sample SAMD00036277) | human gut metagenome | host: Homo sapiens | study: EMG produced TPA metagenomics assembly of... | reverse complement strand
GCCAAGCCAAAAGCGCAGATAATACTGGATGCTGCAAAGGTGAGCGCCGCCAGTGGCGGAAACAGCGAACCGAAGCAGGGGCAGCGGTCGCAGAGTGCGAGGGGCTTTTGCCCCCGAAGCACGATGCCGGGTACCGCAACCCGACATTATCGAGCATTTTGGCAACGCAGATGCCGTGCCGCAGCCGCCGGAGCGGTGCTTGAGCCGTTAGGCGGGAATTGTGCGGTATTGCCTTAATAGATTCCTGCCGGGGCCTGGGTGTTTACGAAATACAGCTCGTACCACAAAATAAAGGAATAGAAGCTCCAAATCTTGGTCATGTTCTTGGCCTTGCCCGCCTTATGATCATCCAGCAGGCGCATGATTTCGTCCACATTAAAGAACTTTTCGGCAACGGGGCCAGTGAACTTTTCCTTTACCATATTATAGTACTTATCTTCCCGCAGCCAGTCGTTCAGCGGCACGGGGAAGCCCAGCTTTTTGCGATGGGCAACGCTTTCCGGCAGCTGCTTCATGGCGGCACCGCGCAGAGCGATCTTAGTGGACTCTTTGCCGGAGCGGTATTTCTGCGGGATGGACAGTGCCACATCCAGCATGTTGCGGTCCAGGAAAGGCACGCGCAGTTCCAGGCTGTTGGCCATGCTCATGCGGTCGGCTTTCAGCAGGATATCATACAGCATCCAGGTGTGCATATCCACCCACTGCAGCTGGGTGGGTTCATCCAGACCCTGCACTTTATCAAAATAAGGCTTAAAGAACTGTTCCGGGCGGGGGCTGTGGTAGTTCTTTTTCAGGCAGCGGTCACGTTCAGCCGGGTCCAGGAAAACATAGTTGGCGCGCATATAGCGCTGCCAGGGTTCTTCTGCACCGCGCACCAGGAAGTGCTTGCCCTTAAAGTCCGGCAGTTTGGATGCCACTGCGCCTGCGGCCTTACGCAGCGCTTTGGGCACCTTATGCTCGTAATCCATAAAGTGAACCGCCTGGCAGTACATGGGGTAGCCGCCAAACAGTTCATCGGCACCTTCGCCGGAAAGCACGACCTTGACGTACTTGCGGGCGTTCTGGGCCAAAAAGTAAAGCGGAACTTCCGCCGGGTTGGGCATGGGTTCATCCAGGTACCACTGGATCAGGCGGTTGGCTTCAAAAGAACTGTTCGGCATCCACCTTATTGGCAATGCTGGGCACACCGATTTCCTTACTGAACTCCTGGGCATACGGCAGCTCGGAGTATTTTTCCTCCGCATAGCCGACCGAGAAGCTCTTGACATGCGGAGTACCCTTAGCAACCTCGTTGACCACAAAGCTGGAATCCACACCGGAAGAAAGGAAGCAGCCAACCTCAACATCGGCAATCTGGTGGGCGGCAACGCTTTCGGCAAAGGTATCGGTGATGATTTTTTCCCACTCTTCCAGGCTCTTGGAATCGTCCACATGGTACTTGATCTCATAGTAGCGTTCCACTGTCAGCTCGCCATTTTCCCAGGTGAACATACATCCGCTGGGCAGCTTGTAGACATTTTTGAACATGGTTTCCTCATTGGGGATATACTCAATGCTCAAATATTCCGGCAGGCGTTCCTCGTTTAGTTCCTTTTTGAAACCGGGATGAGCCAGAAAGCTTTTGATCTCGCTGCCAAACAGGAACAGACCATCCTGATTATAATAATAGAACGGTTTGATACCGAAGATATCCCGCGCACCAAACATGGTTTTGGTTTTCTGGTCCCAGATCACGAAGGTGAACATGCCGCGCAGTTTGCCGGGCAGCTGATTGCCCCACTGCTCATAGCCATGCAGCAGCACCTCGGTATCGGACCGGGTGGCAAAGGTATGGCCTGCAGCGATCAGTTCCTCGCGCAGGGTCTGGAAGTTATAGATCTCGCCGTTAAAAATGCAGACAAGACTGCCATCCTCATTGAACATGGGCTGCTTGCCGCCCTCCAGGTCAATGATGGAAAGGCGGCGGTGGCCCAGGGCTACCTGGTCATCCACATAGTAGCCTTCGCCGTCCGGGCCGCGGTAGGTGATCAGGTCCGCCATTCCTTTTACAATGCGGCGGGCGGTTTCCGCTTTATGGTTGCGCTCAGCAAAGCCGGTAATGCCACACATAGGCGCTTTCCCCTCTCTATATTATAATGGTTTGTTTTGTTACAGGCTGGCGTTTTTATGATTGCCAAAAGGGCGGCGGGTGCACAATGTGCGCCCCTACGGGGGCCAGCGATTTTATTTATAGTGTGTGATAGCTTTTATTCTATCATCAATCCCGCAGGCCCTTATTGCCATAGTAGCGGGCGGTTTTGCGGTAGTAGTTCAGCTGGCTGCGGATGTACCAGAGCCAGCGCTTCAGGTTCCAATCCTCTTTGCAGAACAGCTGGTGGGCACATTTGCCCTCTTTTTTCAGCTTATCCGCACGGGCCAGCAGATCCGGGTCCTCAGGTATTTTTTGATCACGCCGTAGGGGGCAATCATCCACAGGCTCTTGGTATCGGCAATGGTCAGGCCAAGTTCCTTGTGCTCCAGCACATCCTCCACCAGCCACTTGGACAGGTTATACCCTGCCGCGGTGACAAAGTAGCTGGAACGGCCCTGACGGGGGTTCATCTCAAACATCTTGTACTCGCCGGTGCGGGCGTCGTACTTGATGTCCATATTGGCAAAGCCTTCCCACTGCATATCTTCCAAAAAGTTTTTTCAGTTTTTCCAGCAGGGCAGCATCATTGTATTCGGGGTCAGACAAGATGGCCGCATAGTTGCCGATGCCTTCGGGGGTCTGCTCTTCCAGCAGGGGGCGGCCCAAAGCCATCAGCTTGACTTTGTGGTCCAGGCCGCAGTAGGCGTTCAGCACACGCATGCAGTTGTCATCGCCGGGGATATACTCCTGCAGAATCAATTCGTCCTGGTAGCTGCTGCCGTAAATGGCGGCGGTGATGGCGTCAAATTCTTCGCGGTTATTGGCAAGGAACACCTTTTTCTTGTGGGGGAAGGTGCAGTTCCAATACGCCGGGGAATTGCTCGCCTTGATGATAACGGGGAACGCAAACGCAGTTCTATATTTTTATAGTTCTGCGCATTGCAGGTTGCCGTTTTGGGGTAGCTCAGGCCGTGTGCTTCGCAGGCACGGTAAAAGTTTTCCTTAATATCCAGGTCCAGCACGGTTTGCAGTTCCGGGCAGGCAAAGTGGTAATAGGGTTTCAGGGCATCGCGGTGGCGGCCCATCAACACGGTGTAACCGTCCGCGCAGGAAACCAGCACCAGCGGCTTGTCCGCATGGGCTTTTGCGTAATCGGTCAGCGTTTTTACAAACGTTTCATCGTTTTCCAAATCAGGTTCCAGCACGGCAATTTTTTACAAGATTGGTGTTGGAAGTTGCAACCAGCGCACCCTTGCAGATGGCCACGCTGCGCACGCCATACTGCTGGTAAAAGCTGCGTGCCATACCATAAACATTGGCATCACTGCCAAGAAGTACCGGTAAAAATCAGACATAATACCAAACCTTTCCCATTTTGGTTATCCTTTATTTTACCGCCATTGCCACCACATGTCAAACGGCAATATTGCCTGCTTTGGGGGTGCGGGCACGGCGTTTTTTTGTCTCCGCGGGCGAAAATTCCAGCAGCATTCGCCGCAAAATGCTTTTCTTTACGGCGCGAACCGTGTATAATAGGGCATATCGTACAAACAGTACCGGTTCCCGCCGGGGCAAGAAAGTAATAACCTGCGGTTGTTTTTAACTCCGCAGCCAGTTGAGGATTATAACCATGTGTGGAATTGTTGGCTTTGTCGGCGCACGCGCCGACATGCAGGAAATTTTGCAGGGCATGATGGATGCCATCGCCCACCGCGGCCCCGATGGCCAGGGCCAGTTTATTGAGGCCCGGCAGCCCTTGGCCAGCGCCGCCTTTCCATCATTGACCTGGAGGGCGGCAAACAGCCCATGTTCAATGAGGACCAGAACCTCGCCGTCATCTTTAACGGCGAGATCTATAACTTCCAGGAGTTGACCGCCGAATTGATGCGCGCCGGGCACACCTTCGCCACCCGGTCCGACACCGAAGTTTTGCTGCACGGGTACGAGCAGTGGGGCAAAAAGATGCTGCAAAAGCTGCGCGGCATGTTCACTTTTGCCATCTGGGACCGCAAGAACGAAACGTTGTTCTGCGCGCGCGACCATTTTGGCATCAAGCCGTTCTATTATTACCAAAACGATGCCGGAGAGCTGCTGTTTGGCAGCGAGATCAAAAGCTTTTTGGCCCACCCCGGCTTCAAGAAAGAGCTGAACGAAGAGCAGCTGCCGCTGTACCTCTCTTACCAGTATTCCCCCGGGGAGGATACGTTCTTCAAGGGCGTCAAAAAGCTGATGCCCGCCCACTGGCTGGAATGGAAAGCCGGGCAGCTGACGGTGCAGCGCTACTGGCAGCCCAAGTTTGACCCCGATGATTCCCTCACACTGGAAGAGTGGGAGGACGAGATCAGCGCGGCGATGAAAGAGAGCGTGCAGGCACACAAGATCGCCGATGTTGAGGTTGGCAGCTTCCTTTCTTCCGGCGTGGATTCCAGCTACATGGCCGCGCTGGCCCATGTGGACAAAACATTCACCGTTGGCTTTGCCAACAAGCAGTATGACGAAACCGACTATGCACAGGAGTTTTCCAAGCACATCGGGGTCAAGAATTACGCTTACCGCATTACGCCGGAGGAATACTGGGCCAACCTGGGCAAGATCCAGTACCACATGGATGAGCCTCTGGCGGATGCCGCTTCGGTCGCGCTGTACTTTGTCAACCGCGAAGCATCCAAGCAGGTCAAGGTCTGCCTGTCCGGCGAAGGCGCCGATGAATTTTTCGGCGGGTACAACATTTATAAAGAGCCGTTTACCGTAACCTGGTATGACAAGATTCCCCTGCCCATCCGCCGGGCCATCGGCGCGGTGGCGGACCTGCTGCCGCCGGTGCATGGCATCAACTTTTTGGTGCGCCGCGGCAAGCCGCTGGCGGAGCGTTACATCGGCAACACCAACCTGATGGATGAGCACCGCAAGAAAAAGCTGCTGAAAAACTACCACCCCGGCAAGCTGCCCACCGACCTTTCCCGCCCGTACTTTGAGCTTTCCAAAGGGCAGGACGCTGTGACCCAGATGGAAACCTGCGACCTGAACCTGTGGATGGTGGGCGATATTCTGCTGAAAGCCGACAAGATGAGCATGGCCAACAGCCTGGAGCTGCGCGTGCCGTTCCTGGACCGCAAAGTATTTGAACTGGCAAGTCATATTCCGACCAAGTGCAAGGTGAACGCCAACCAGACCAAGATTGCGATGCGCGGTGCGGCAGAAAAGACCATTCCCGCCAAAACGGCAGACAAAAAGAAGCTCGGCTTCCCTGTTCCGGTACGCGCCTGGCTGCGGGATGAGCAGTATGCGGGCATTGTGCGCAAGGCATTTAACACCCCCGCCGCGGAGCAGTTTTTCCGCACAAAAGAGCTGAATGCCATGCTGGACCAGCATATTTCCGGCAAGCGGGATAACTGGCGGCAGATCTGGTGCATTTTTATGTTCTTAGTCTGGTACGATGAATACTTTGTAAAACGCTGAGGTGATAACAACATGCTGTTAAAACAACTGCTGAAAAATCTGGACTATACACTTGTTCAGGGCTGCCTGAATACCGAAGTGACTGACATTTACTATGATTCCCGCAAGGTAACGCCGGGCGGTCTGTTTGTCTGCATCGTCGGCACCCAGCGGGACAGCCATGATTACGCCGCGGACGTTGCCGCCAAAGGCGCCGCCGTGCTGGCCATCCAGCACGACCTGCCCGCCGAAGTACTGGCCGCTTTGCCGGATGTGACTGTGGTCAAGTTCGAGAGCACCCGTTACGCCATGGCGCTGCTTTCCACCGCCTATTTTGGCCGTCCCGCGCTGGAAATGACGATGGTTGGCGTGACCGGCACCAAGGGCAAAACCACCACCACCCACATGATCAAGGCTGTGCTGGAAGCCGCAGGTCACAAGGTCGGCATGGTCGGCACCAACGGCGTGTATTACCCCGGCCACCACTATGACCTGAACAACACCACCCCCGAAAGCTATGAGCTGCAAAAGATCCTGCGCCAGCTGGCGGATGCGGGGTGCGATGCCTGCGTGATGGAAGTTTCCAGCCAGGGCATTATGATGGACCGCGTGGCGGGCATCCATTATAAAGTGGGCGTGTTCACCAACCTGTACCCGGACCACATCGGCCCCGGCGAACATTCCAGCTTTGAGGAATACCGCAGCTGGAAAGGCAAGCTGTTCCAGCGCTGCGATGTCGGCGTGGTAAACGCCGATGACCCCAACACCGAAGCCCTGCTGGAAGGCCACACCTGCAAGCTGGTTACCTATGGCATCCACGCCCCCAAGGTGGACTACCGCGCCAGCGAGCAGTACCGCCTGCTGCGCAACAAGGAGATGCTGGGCGTGAGTTCACCCTGACCGAGCCGGACGGCCACACGCTGGACGTACAGGTGGGCATGCCGGGGCTGTTCAGTATTTACAACGCCCTGGCACCATCGGGGTGGGCAAGGTGCTGGGCCTTGCGGATGCCCCCATCCATGAGGGCCTGAAAAAGGCGCTCGTCAAAAGGCCGTGTGGAGCTGGTGCCCATCAGCCACAAGTTCACCATCCTGATCGACTATGCCCACAACGAAGCCGCCACCGAAAGCCTGATTGAAACCTGCGGGAGTACAACCCCCAACCGCCTGGTCGTGGTGTTCGGCTGCGGCGGCAACCGCAGCAAGCTGCGCCGTTACGGCATGGGCGAAGTGTGCGCCAAGTTGGCGGATTTCAGCATCCTGACCGAAGACAACAACCGCTTTGAAAAAGTGGAAGATATTATCGCGGACATCAAAACCGGCATGGCCAAGGGCAACCCGGACGCAAATATGTGGAAATTCCCGACCGGCTGGATGCCCTGCATTACGCCATTGACCACGCGCAGGAGGGCGACCTGATTGCCGTAATTGGCAAAGGCCACGAAGCCTACCGTGACCGCGAGGGTGTTAAAACGCCGTTTTTGGAGCGCGAGCTGATTGAAGAGTACGCCGCTGAAACTGGGGTAGAATAAGCAATTTTGCAGGGCTATGCTTTGCCTTTTGCTGCTTTGCGGCAAAAGCGGCACGGCCCTGCTTTTCTTTTGCACAAAATTGTGGTATACTGTCTGTGTATGCTAAAAAGTATACACAAAATTCAAACCGAACCAATGCGGAAAGGAGGCCGGTTTGATGACCACACAACCACCTGACCGGCTTTTCCGCCCGGTCAGCCCAGCAGCACAGGCCAAGGGTGAGCGTGTGTTCTGCGCTGCCGTGGCGCTGCTGCTGGTTTTATCGGAGGTATTCAGCTCCAACATTCAAAACACACTGCCCACATTCAGCCATGTGTGCCGCATTGCCTTAACCGTTACGGCGGCGGTGCTGCTGGTTGCCAAAAGCCTGCTGCTGACCCAGTGGCAGACCAAACAACAGGCGCTGACGGCTGCCGCGTTGGCCGCTTTTACGGTGTTTACCACCGCATACGGGCACGACCAATGGTTTTTGTTTGCCGTTTTGCTTGGCATTGGTGCCAAGGATGTTGATTTGCGCCGGGTGCTGCAGGTCTACCTTGCCGCAGCGGCTGGCGGGCTGCTGGCGGTGCAGCTGCTGCACGCCGCAACGCCGCTGGTGCCCTACCTGTACTACTGCCGCAACTGGGATTACGGCTATGGCCATTACAACGGGTACGGTGCCCGGCTGGCCGGTGTGTTTTTTGCCTGGGGCTGGCTGCGTTGGCCGCGCCTGCGCTGGTGGGACTGGGGCGGCCTGGCTGCCCTGGCAGCCTACACGCTGCTGGTGCCCGGCTGCCGCGGGGCAGGCATTGCCATGGTACTGCTGCTGGTTTGTTTTTGCTGCAGCGTGCCTTGCCCGCCTTTTTTGAAAGCCGCATCTGGCACGGCATGGCTCTGGCTGCCGCACCGCTGGCGCTGGGGTTCAGCCTGTTGGCCGGGCGGCTGTTTGACCCGGATCATCCCACCGCCACCCCGCTGCTGGACAAACTGAACGGCCTGCTTTCCGGCCGGTTCGAGATCTGGCACCATGTGTTCTGGGGGTATCCCCTCTACCACCCGGAGCAGGACGGGGTGCCCGGCTGGTACCACGATGCCATGCCCAAGGCCGTTACCCTTTTGGGTGGCCTTGCCACTGATGGAGACGAGCACCACGCCATTGATAACTCTTTCCTTGCCATCCCGATGAACAAGGGTGTGCTGGGGGCCGTGGTGATTGGGGTCATCTTTTTGCTGTTGATGTGGCGGCTGTGCCAAAACCACTGCACAGGCGAGACTTTGTTTTTGACGGTGATCCTGGTTTACTTTTTGATGGAAAACAAATGCTTTTTGTTCTCCGCCGACCCGTTCATTCTGCTGCTGCCCGCAGCGCTGTTTCCCGCAAAGGGCAAGCCTCTGCCGGTCGTCTGCCCGCCGGTAACACGAGGGTGTATCTGAAAAGAATAGAAAAGCTGCCTGAACCTGTTTGCAGTGTGCAAACGATCCAGGCAGTTTTATTTTTATCCAATTTGTTTTTGTCAAAAGCGGCTTATCTCACAGCTCGCTGAGGATATTGCCGTCAATGGAGATGGTGATGACCTGCCACGGGATGAACTTGCCGCTGTTCTGCAAGGCCACCTTGGCGGCGCGTTCCAGCCCGCCGCAGCAGGGCACTTCCATCCGCACTACGGTCACGCTCTGGATGTTATTTTCGCGGATAATCTGGGTCAGCTTTTCGCTGTAATCCACATCGTCCAGCTTGGGGCAGCCCACCAGCGTGATATGGCCGCGGATGAACTTTTGATGGAAGTTGGCGTAAGCATAGGCCGTGCAGTCCGCTGCAATCAGCAGTTTGGCCCCATCAAAGTAGGGGGCGTTGACCGGAACCAGTTTGATCTGCACCGGCCATTGGGAAGCTGAGACCGCAACACCGGCATGTCCTCCCCTGCCGGTTCCGGCTTATGCTGCATCTGGCGCATCTGGCTGCCGGGGCAGCCGTGGTGCATTTGCGGCACAGGCTGGTGGAACATGCTGCGGGCCGCGCTGCCGGGGCAGCCGCCCAGCGGCTTTTGGGCGGCTGCGGCTTTCTGGCGCTTGTTTTCCTCCACAGCCTTTTCATCATAAGCGGCGGCTTCGCGCTCCACAAAGGTGATAGCGCCGGTGGGGCAATGGGGCAGGCAGTCGCCGAAGCCATCGCAGTAGTCATCCCGCATCAGTTTGGCCTTGCCGTTGACCATGGCGATAGCACCTTCGTGGCAGGCATTGGCGCAGGCACCGCAGCCGTTGCATTTATCGGTATCGATCTGGATAATTTTGCGAATCATAGAGGGTGTTCCTTTCTCCGCGCCGTTCAATGCCGTGCATTGCTGTGCGGCGCGCTGCTCTTTTCTTTTTTGCTGTGCTTGTATTATAATGCCATCAGGCCAATAAATCTGTGGTTATAACCACAAAAAGCGAGGAATCCCATGGAAAAAACAGCCAGCACCCCCATCCAGCTTTTCCGCGGCATGACGGCGGACGAACTTGCCGCCCTGCGCGCCGCCCACTGCATCCGTGTGCAGCGTTATGACAAAAAACGCTCTGATCTACCATGCGGGCCGTGTGGTACATGAGATCGGCATTGTGCAAAGCGGCAGCGTAAACGTAGAATCCAACGACCTGTGGGGCAACAAAAGCATTTTGAGCCATGTGGAAGCCGGGCAGGCGTTTGCCGAAACTTATGCCCTGCGCGGCGAGCCGCTGATGGTGGATGTGGCCGCCGCGGAGCCGTGCGAAATTTTATGGCTGGATCTTGTACCCATGCTGCAGCAGCAAAACACTGCCGCCAGCTGGTACCCCAAGTTTTTGCACAACCTGTTACTGCTTTCTATGCAGAAAAACCTGGCGCTCTCCCAAACGCATCCGGTGCACCACACCAAAAAGTGCGCGTGGGCGGCTGCTGACCTATCTTTCCGCGCAGGCAGTGCGGGCGGGCAGCACGCATTTTTCCATCCCGTTTGACCGCCAGCAGCTGGCGGACTACCTGAACCTGGACCGCAGCGCACTTTCCAAGGAGCTGGGCAAAATGCGGGACGATGGGCTGATCCGCTGCCGCAAAAACGAATTTGAGCTGTGCGGAACAGAATAACGCCCCCTTATCCCCTATCCTTAAGGCAACACAGCATGCGGCCTGCTTCGTCCAGCTTGTTGGCTTTCAACAGGCGGATCACTTCGGGGATATTGGTCTGGATGGGGCACCCCTGCTGGCAGCGCGGCTTTTTGCAGCCCAGACACTGGTTGGCTTCGTCCATGACATGTAGTGCCATTGTTTTTCCTCATACCGCAACGATTTTGCGTATTAAAAGTGCAACAAAGTTTCAACTCCGCGCACTTTTTTATCCATACTTATATTATAATAGCACTACATGCGCCGTGTACGCAAGCCCCATGGGCTGTATTTTGTACCGGCAAAGTAACGAAAAATCAACCGCTTTTG
>ENA-OQAX01000383-OQAX01000383.1-human-gut-metagenome-genome-assembly--contig:-NODE-383-length-10531-cov-1.465206_pt1 | contig 10531 bp, 13 predicted proteins | sample MGYA00242741_ERZ504539 | MGnify/ENA primary metagenome ERZ504539 (study PRJEB26092, sample SAMD00036277) | human gut metagenome | host: Homo sapiens | study: EMG produced TPA metagenomics assembly of... | reverse complement strand
ACTCTTTCAACTCTTGATTTATGAAACGGTCGGACTTCAATGTACGATATAACTCCTCAAGTTTACCGGCAGCAGCCTGCTTGTTCAATATGCGGCGATATTCTTCCATCTTACTTATATAAGAGGAACTTAAACTGAGGAAACGTCCCAAATACTCTTCCTTAATATGATTGGCTTCCGTAAGAGTCTGATTAGTATGCAATAATCGTTCATTAGCCTCATGTTGAGACTTGTTCAGCTTCTTCAATTCACTATTCAATATACTCAATTGGGAATTGGCAGCAACAACTTTTTTACGGGCATAAGACAATTTTTTCATTTGCCATAGCACACACAGTACTGTCAATAGAAGGAAAACAGAAAGGATACATATGCCTGTAATAAACATTCTCTGCCGCTGTTGCTGTATTTCCTTTTTCTTGCTGATAAGCACGATCTATGAGCGGAAGCATCTTGGAATTCTGCGAACTACGCAACCGAGTAGTATAATAATTAGCATCTTCCATACTAATCTTGATATAGTGATTAGCACGTTCCAAATCGCCCATTCCATAAAGTAATTCCCTAATGCGCACAAAGAATAATTTTTCTTTCAGGAGGTAATAATCCGTTTGTAAATAGAATATTTGTTTCTGTAAATAGTGATGATTGTAGCTCTATTTTCTTTATTTTTAGTATATCTTGTTTGATATAACTACCTTTAATACCTTTGCAACAGGTAAAAACAGAAATATATAACTCTAAAAAGATAAAGATTATGGCTACAAAAAAAATTACATTTCGAAACATTACAACTTCACGTAGGACAGGAACAACCAGACTCGGCTACGGATGCTCGTGCAGTTCCTATTTATCAGACTACATCTTATGTATTTCATAACTCGGCACATGCAGCCGCACGTTTTGGTTTACAAGATCCGGGTAATATTTATGGGCGTCTGACTAATTCTACTCAAGCTGTTTTTGAACAGCGTGTGGCTGCATTGGAAGGAGGAGTGGCAGGACTTGCCGTAGCTTCCGGGGCTGCTGCCATTACTTATGCGTTTCAGAACATTACTCGTGCAGGTGATCATGTTGTAGCTGCAAAGACTATTTACGGAGGTACTTATAACCTGCTGGCTCATACGTTGCCGACTTATGGTGTGACTGCTACATTTGTGGACCCTAGTGATCTTTCTAATTTTGAGAAAGCTATTCAAGAGAATACAAAGGCGGTGTTTATCGAGACTTTAGGGAATCCTAATTCGAATATTATAGATATAGAGGCTGTGGCGGAAATAGCACATCGCCATCACATACCTTTGATTATTGATAACACTTTTGGTACTCCTTATCTAATTCGTCCCATTGAGCATGGAGCGGATATTGTGGTACATTCCGCTACAAAATTTATTGGTGGTCATGGAACTTCACTGGGTGGCGTGATTGTTGATTCAGGTAAATTTGACTGGGTGGCATCAGGTAAATTCCCTCAACTGACAGAACCGGATCCTTGCTATCATGGGGTGCGTTTTGTAGAGGCGGCAGGTCCGGCTGCTTATGCTGTCCGTATTCGTGCTATTTTATTGCGTGATACCGGTGCAACTATCAGTCCGTTTAATGCTTTTATTCTGTTGCAGGGATTGGAGACACTTTCATTGCGTGTGGAACGTCATGTAGAGAATGCGTTGAAAGTGGTGGAGCATTTGAAAAATCATCCGAAGATCAAGAAAGTAAATCATCCTCTCGCCGAACATCCTGACCATGCTCTGTATCAGCGTTATTTCCCCAATGGAGCTAGTTCTATTTTCACTATCGAAGTGAAAGGTGGTCAGGAAGAAGCACATCGTTTTCATCGATAGTTTGGAAATCTTTTTCTTTTATTGGCCAATGTCGCCGATGTGAAGTCATTGGTTATCCATCCTGCCAGTACCACTCACTCCCAGTTTGAATGCGGAAGAATTGGCGGAACAGGGTATTTATCCGGGGACAGTGCGTTTATCAATAGGTACGGAACATATAGATGATTTGCTGGCCGATTTGGATCAGGCATTAGCTGGAATTTAATAAGATATACTATATATAGAATAAGGAATATTACTACAATATAAAATCAATATATGGATAAGAAGTGTATGCCGGAGGTTTGTGTAAAGATACATTATACATGCTTCTGGCATTACTTTATTTTTACTAATAAAAAGGATAGATCATTAATCCAAATAGGATTCTTTTTTGTTATTAAAAAAGAATCTTTGCGGAAGTGGGGTTTCAAAGGCTTAATTTAAGAGTTTATGGATACCGTTTCTTTAACTTAAATACAATGGTTATGAATCTAGTCCTTGCTATTATTCCGGTATTGCTATTAATTATCCTGATGGCGTTTTTTAAAATGTCCGGTGACAAAAGTAGTGTGATTTCCCTTGTCGTTACTATGCTGATTGCTTTTTTTCGGCTTTCATTTTCCGGTAGACGATTTGCTGTTTTCTTTTCTGTACGGTGCATTGAAAGCTGTTTCTCCTATTCTGATTATTATTTTGATGGCGATATTCAGCTATAATGTTTTATTGAAGACTGAAAAAATGGAGATTATCAAGCAACAGTTTTCTTCTATTTCTACCGATAAAAGTATTCAGGTATTGCTGTTGACATGGGGATTTGGTGGCTTGCTTGAAGCTATGGCAGGATTTGGTACGGCAGTGGCTATACCGGCGGCGATTCTTATCAGCCTCGGATTCAAACCGGTATTTTCGGCAACAGTCAGTTTGATTGCCAATAGTGTGGCTACTGCTTTTGGGGCTATTGGTACACCGGTCTTGGTATTGGCGAAAGAAACGAATCTGGATGTATTGGTGCTAAGCGCCAATGTCGTGTTGCAGCTTTCGGTACTGATGTTTCTCATTCCTTTCGTATTGCTGTTCCTGACCGATTCGAAATTAAAATCCTTACCTAAAAAATATTTTCCTGTCTTTGTTGGTCGGTGGTGTCTCATTAGGCAGCCAGTATATTGCCGCCCGCTATATGGGGGGCGGAGTCTCCGGCTATTATTGGAAGTATTTTTATCTATCATTGTTATTGTAGCCTATGGCAAACTGACTGCTTCTAAAGAGGAAAAAGCAAGGAAAAGCACATTGAAAGGGCTAGAGGTACTGACGCGTGGAGTATCTATCTTCTTATCTTGTTCTTGATTGTTCTGACTAGTCCGTTGTTTCCCGGTTTACGTACAACACTTGAAAATAATTGGGTGACCCGTATCAGTCTTCCGATTAATGATTCAACTATGAATTATACGGTTTCTTGGCTGACCCATGCGGGAGTTTTACTTTTTGTTAGGCACGTTTGTCGGCGGGCTGATACAGGGAGCCAAGATATGGGAGCTGTTTGCTGTACTCTGGAATACGGTAAAGCAGTTAAAGAAAACTTTTATCATGGTAATTTGTCTGGTGAGTTTGTCCACTATCATGGATACGGCAGGTATGATTTCAGTTATAGCCACTGCTTTGGCAGTTGCTACAGGAAGTCTTTATCCGTTGTTTGCCCCTGTTATAGGTTGCCTGGGTACCTTTATTACGGGCAGTGACACTTCTTCAAATATTTTTGTTCGGCAAATTACAGGCTAATGTGGCCGGGCATATTCAAGTAAGTCCCGACTGGTTGTCGGCAGCCAATACGGTGGGGGCGACAGGTGGAAAAATAATTTCTCCGCAAAGTATCGCTATTGCCACTTCTGCCGGAAACCAACAGGGAAAAGAAGGAGAAATCCTAAAATCCGCCATTCCATATGCATTGGCGTATGTGTTGATAACCGGAGTGATTGTTTATATTTTCAGCTGATAATCGTTTGTAAATTCAAGAGGGCGTTTTAATATTGCCTGTTATGGATTGAAATACCCTGTAAACGAGGATCAACTGTTGAAAATCGTAAAAAAGAGATGGATAGGAGATTTAATTGCCAAAAAAGAATTTAATTTGAACCGTTTTTATAATTTATAAAAAAAAGAACATGAACGAATTAATTGCTAAAATCAAAGAATTGAACGAAGCTTTTATGTCTGATGCAGCATTGCAGATTGAAAAAGGTAACAAAGCTGCAGGAACACGCGCACGTAAAGCATCATTGGAATTGGAAAAACTGATGAAAGAATTTAGAAAAGCATCTTTGGAAGCTTCTAAATAATCCTTCATTCGTCTTTTAAAGATTTTTATAAGCCATCCTTCGGGGTGGCTTTCTTATTTTCTACCAGGTTTTGCTTTTATTTCGGGGGATAATTGATATTTTTGTATTTTATTGGTGGGTGGTTAACCTAAAGGAGAAGGGATGTTTATGAAGAATATGTGTCTATTGCCTGTATGGGCGGTTTATTGATTATAGCAGGGACTTTCTTTTCTTGTGAAAAGAAGAAGGATATGGCTATATACCGTCAGGCGGATTCTTTGAACTTGCTTTCTTATCGTATGCGCTATAAAAATTTGGACACAGCGTGTAAAGCGGCGCATGACGCCTACAAACTGGCGGATGGATTCCCCTCCCTGCGTGCCGGGGCATTGAATAATCAGGGTTTCTGCGCCTTTATCCACATGGACTTTGAAAAAGCCGAAGATCTTTTTCTTCGCGTATATGAGGAATCAAACAATGAATTGGAATGTTTGATAGCAGATATCGGTATGATGAAAATTTGTCAGCGTACCGCCATGAACAAGGAGTTCTATGATTATCGTAACAGTGCGTTACGGCGTATGAAGCGTATCAGTGATGACCGTTCTGCTATAACCGATCCCGGAGAGCTGGAGCGGCTTAATTATGCCCGTTCCGAGTTTTTCATTGCTTCTGCCATCTATTACTATTATTTGCAGCAGGAACAGCAGTCTTTGGAGGCGATTAATGAAATAAAAGTAGACGAGGCGCTGGAAAGTGATACTGCCCAATTGCTCTATTATTATTATATGAAAGGGTCTGGCGGTATGTATGAAGCGGATACACCGCAGGATGTGGTATTGGGTGAGTTTAACTATCTGATAGAATGTCTGGGTATCAGCAGGGAATACGGGTATGTCTATTTCGAGGCGAATGCATCTCAGGCAATGGCAGAATTGCTAGAAAGAGAGGAAAAAATTTCGATTTGATAATGGAAAGGCGTCCCAATGTGATGCGTGCCATCAATAGCGAGGACTTGTCGTGGGAGGAATTGACCATGCGTTTTTGCCTGGCAGGCTTTGGATTTGTTCAAAAAAATATGGAGATTTTGTATCAGATTTTCGGGGTACATACCGCACTTTTGGCGTCGTGCAGCAACGAGCAAGGCAGGTATGAAGACGCGCTGCATTACTTGTCGGAAGCACTGGGGTACGTCAATCGGCATCACGAGAAATATTACCATTGTACGGATACCATGGACAGGCTACGTCCGTATGTTCCCATGGCTACCACTTCCATTGAACTGGAATGGATTAATGACGATGGTATAAAAAGTGTTCCCGAATGGATTGCCCGTTTCCGTGAACAATTGAGTGTAACATATGCAGCGTTAGGAATGAAACCCCAGTCGGATTATAATCGTAATATTTATCTGGATATTTTGGACTACACCCGCCAGGACAAAGAATTGGAGAGCCGTTATAATGCGTTGGAAAAGGAATCGGAGGCCTTGAACGGACTTCTGGTGGTAGTGGTGATTGGTATCGTTGTCCTTATCATTCTATTTTGGATATTGAATAAAAGATGGCGTGTGCGGAATGCTCTTTATATTGATAAGTTGAAACGTACTTTGGAAATATGCCGTAAGATAACGGCTTCAGTACCCATTGATGCGGGGGAGATAGAGGATGTGACAAAAGCGGTAGTTGCCTCGGTGAAAGAGGATATCCTTTCGTTGGTGGGAGCGACGGACTTCCGTATTGTGGCTGAAAATGGAGAGGGGAATGAGGTGCCGGGGCAAGGGGTTTGTACAAGTTTTATCTTGAATATTCCGGGCAGGGAACAACCTTTGGGCGAGGTGCATCTGTATTCGGAGCACAAAATGAAGAAAGATGATAAAGCACTGATGAGGGTCATTACACCTTACATTTCGTGGACACTGGAGAATGGACTGGCTTTTATTTCGTTGGGCGATGAACGGAAACGGCTGGAAAAGGAGCAATATGTCCATGAACAGCATTTGGCGGAGAATAAACGGCAGAATCTGGTGAAGAAAGCCTGTTTGTTTATTGTCACAGGCATTATGCCTTATATAGACCGCATCATGAATGAAGTGCATAAACTAACCGTACACAACTATATTCAGAACGAAGAAATAAAAGAAAGCAAATACCGTTATATCGACGAACTGATTACCCGTATTAATGAGTATAATGATATTCTGGCCTTATGGATTAAGATGAGGCAGGGGACACTGAGCTTGAATATAGAGAATTTTGAATTGAATTCCCTTTTCGATGTACTGGTGAAAGGGCGTAAGACTTTCGAGATGAAACAACAGACCTTGACCATAGAGCCGACTGCCGCCATTGTGAAAGCGGATAAGGCTCTGACGCTTTTCATGATAAATACGTTGACAGAAAATGCCCGTAAATATACGCAGCCGGGAGGAAATGTTTCTGTTTATGCGCAGGAAACAGAATCTTACGTGGAGATTTCGGTGAAAGATGACGGTCCGGGGCTTTCACAGGAAGATGTGGAGCGTATTCTGAGTGAGAAAGTTTATGATTCAGGTAAAATCGGATTGCAGACCAGCGAAAATGTCAGCGAATTGCAGAAGAATAAAGGTCATGGTTTCGGTTTGATGAATTGCAAAGGCATTATTGATAAATATAAGAAGACCAATGAGATATTCCGGGTCTGCCTGTTCCGGATAGAAAGTGAATTGGGGAAAGGCAGCCGTTTCTATTTCCGTTTGCCCAAAGGAGTGCGCAAAACGTTGATGTTGGTGTTGGTCGCTTTTCTTCCTGTCCTGGCAGGATGTAATGAGGGGAGGGAGAAAGATGGGAAAGCGGAACAGCTCACTGTCAATGATTCCATTCAGCGATATGATAAATTATTGGCTGTTGCGAATGAATATGCATACGATGTTTACAATTGTAACATTGATGGATTATATCAACAGGCATTGTGTTATGCGGACAGTGCTCTATATTGTTTGAATAAGCATTATATTATGTATTCGGGCAGCAAAGGGCCTTTGTTGGAATTGGAAGGAGAGGGGGTAGCAGCGGATTTAGATTGGTTCAACCGGCATTTTTGATACCGATTACTATGCCTTGCTGGATGTTCGCAACGAGGCAGCAGTCGCCTTTTTTGGCTTTTAGGTAATCTGGAGGCTTATCGTTATAACAATAATGCTTATACGGCGCTGTACAAACAGATCAGTGAGGACACCTCATTGGAGCAATATTGCCGCCAGATGCAGCTTTCTGCCAATAATAAGACGGTGGCTATCATTCTTTGTGTGGTTATTTTGTTGGTATTGCTGGTGGGATATTATATTCTGTATTTCCGCCACCGTTTGATTTATCGTTATAACTTGGAACAGGTGTTGGAATCAACAAGCAGGTGTTTTCGGCCTCTTTGCTTGACGGAAGAGCGACCGGGATATTGCTGCAAGTCTGGTCAAGGATATGTTTGAAACGGTGAATGAGTTGCTGCCCGTTGATGTGTTGGGCGTAGCGGTTTATAGTGAAGACAACCACAGCTTGAATTATGCTTTTTCACCGGTGGAGGATGAGAATGAAGAAATGCGTGAGATGATGGCTCGTAGTTTTGACGCGAAGACACCTTATTGGCGTGAGAAAGATAGGGTAAAATGTTTGCCCTTGTGGGTGGAAGCAGGTAACGAGAATCGTTGCACGGGTGTGCTGGCATTGAAAATCGCTTTGCCTGTGGAGCGTGAGGACGACCGCTTGATGCTGGAGCTTGTGGCCGGATATGTAGCCATCATTGTATATAATGCAGTGGTACTGATGGCGCAGAAATATCGGGATATAGAAAGTGCGCAGGATGATGCGCGCCGAGCCATACGGGAGGAAACCAGTTGCATGTGCAAAATCTGGTATTGGACAATTGCTTGTCAACCATTAAGCATGAGACAATCTATTATCCTAACCGGATAAAACAGATTATCGACAGGTTGAACACCCGTCAGGCTGGAGAAAACGAAGCTGTGCAAGTAGAAACGATTGGTGAGTTGATCAGTTATTATAAGGATATATTTACTTTGCTGAGTTCATGCGCCGCACGTCAGTTGGAAGAAATTACTTTCCGCAGAGGTGTTGTGAAAGCCGGCGAACTGGCCGATTATGCGGTACGGTATATAAAACGTGCTGGAAAACGTATGCCGCATCGGGTAGAACTGAGGACGGAGGTGGAACATGTTTCTGTATTGGGAGATGTCATTCAGCTGAAGTTTATGTTGGAGAATTTAATAGATGAAGCGCTATCATACGAGGTGGATGGTGTTTTGGAATTGTGTATTTATAAGGATAAGGATTTTGTGCGGTTTGATTTCCGCGATACGCGTCGCGAAAAGTCGCAGGAGGAGTTGAACTTGTTGTTCTACCCGCATCTGTCTCGTATGAAGCAGGGGCAGGAAGGAGTTCTGACCGGTACGGAATACCTTATTTGTAAGCAGGTGATTCGTGACCATGATGAATTTGCCGGAAGACGCGGTTGCCGTATCAATGCGCAGCCTGCCGCTGAAGGAGGGTTCACCGTATGGTTCACCCTGCCTGCCCGTTGAATGTAGAATGTAAAAAAACAATGCATATTATGGAGAATAATAGATTTAAAGTCATCATTGTAGAGGATGTCAAACTGGAATTAAAAAGGAACGGAAGAGATATTCAGACACGAAAATTCCAAATGCGGAAGCATCGGAACGGCCATGACTGAGAATGAGTTTTTGGGAATTGCTGAAAAGTGCAGTTGCCCGATATGGTTTTATTGGACTTGGGCTTGGGGGGGATCGACTACCATCGGTGTGGAAATCTGTTCTTCTTTACGGAAGAACTATCCGGATATGAAGGTGCTGATTTTCACTGGTGAGGTGTTGAACGAAAAGTTATGGGTGGATGCGCTGAATGCGGGTGCGGATGGTATAATCCTGAAGACGGGAGAGTTGCTGACTGCCACAGATGTACAGGCGGTGATGGATGGTAAGAGACTGGTTTTCAATTATCCCATTCTGGAGAAAAATAGTGGCACGTTTTCAAGCAGTCGGTGGCTCAGGAGCAGCGTAGGCAGGAAGCTGTCATCGATTATGATATTGATGAATATGATGAGCGTTTGCTTCGCCATCTGGCCTTGGGGTATACCAAAGAAATGATTACTAATCTGAAAGGGATGCCTTTCGGGGTCAAGTCCATAGAGAAACGTCAGAATGAATTAATAAACCGTTTGTTCACATTGGATGAAAGAAATGGTGTCAATGCCTGTCGCTTGGTGACCCGTGCTTTCGAGTTGCGGATTCTTGATATTGATAATTTGGAACCGGATGAAGAGTAAATATTATTTTCCTCATACCGCTACTGTGTTTTTTCTGCTGACGGTAGCTGTAGCCTTGTTCTCATGGATAGGAAGTATTTATGGGCTGGGGAAGGTGCAAAGCCTGCTCAGTCCCGAAGGAATCCGGTGGGAATTGAGGCATGCTATGGGGAATTTTGTCCAGACACCGGCATTGGGCATAGTAATGATGCTTTTTTTAGGGTTCGGCATTACGGTTCATTCCGGGGTATGGGGCACGTTGGGGAGAATAGTGAAAAGAGGAAAGCCCATTTCCCGTAAGGAAAAGCGTGCGTTGATATTGGCAGGTTGTATGCTGCTTGTTTATATCATAATGATTATTGGCACCACTTTTGCCCCATGGACTATGTTGCGTAGCGTGACGGGATCTCTCACGAATTCTCCGTTTCAAAAAGGGATTTATTATCTCATTTCGTTTGGTGTGGGATTATCGGGTATGGCTTTCGGCTATGCATCGGGACGTTTTCGGGATGATAAGGATATAATAAGAGGGATGTCCTGTCTCTTTTCTCGTTTTGCCGATTACTTTGTGGTGCTTTTTTTTATAGTTCAGTTTCTTTTCTTCATTGATGTATACGAATTTGGTGGAATGGGTTGGAATAGACTCATATATAGTGTCTTACGCTTTCCATATTTGTTGCTATTTACCTTTTGCTTGGATGCTGAAATAGAAAAAAAATAGATTGTTAATGCAAAAAAAGTTGCGGATTCATTTTGGTTAATTTCAATAAAACCGTACCTTTGCACTCGCAATTAAGGATGGTCCGTAGCTCAGCTGGATAGAGCAACGCCCTTCTAAGGCGTGGGTCTTGCGTTCGAATCGCAACGGAATCACATAAAAAAAGCTGTATCTTCTGAGGGTACAGCTTTTTTTTATGGAAATATTTAAAAAGGATTTATCTATAAGCGGGGCTATGGAAAAGATCTTGTCCATATCTATAAACCTTTCCCGTTGGATAGTTAAGGGTTTTCTTCCTGTTTGTTTTATCTCCGCAAGTCTTTGAAGTTAACTCCATAGCCTTGGGAGATAACTCCAAAGGC
>ENA-OQAX01000382-OQAX01000382.1-human-gut-metagenome-genome-assembly--contig:-NODE-382-length-10541-cov-2.780872_pt1 | contig 10541 bp, 18 predicted proteins | sample MGYA00242741_ERZ504539 | MGnify/ENA primary metagenome ERZ504539 (study PRJEB26092, sample SAMD00036277) | human gut metagenome | host: Homo sapiens | study: EMG produced TPA metagenomics assembly of... | reverse complement strand
AAAATGCAGTTTTCCTTGGGATGGAATCGGGCTGGCGCACAAACGCCAGCTTCGATTTCATCGAGCCGTCTGCAAGACCGCAATTTCACCGGAACGGTGTATAATTGCGCCCTTTATTCTAAAGGGTGCGGAACGCTGCGGCTTTCGTGCAGGTCGTGAATCATCTTTGCAAGAGCCAGCGCAACTTCCGGCTGACGGAACGCAATTTTCAGCAGCTCCATCACCTGATCGTTGGTGAGTTCTTCCGGCGCAATCAGAAAACTTTCCAGCATTCCGGCACGGGTACACAGCCGATGCACACGGGCCTTGCGGGTCAGCTCCGGTATCTGGTGTTCCAGAATTTTCTCCCGGTGCTGGTAGTAGCGCAGCTGCTGTTCTGCTTTGGCTTTCTCGCTGCGGAGATAGGCGAGATCGGTTTTCGGTTGGGTCAATGGCATCACGCTCCTTTTCAAAAGTTGGTTGTATTCGACATTTTTATTGGTTCGTGGTACACTACACACAATCAATGTGAATAGAGGTGACTGCGTTGCTTGCGTTATATCTAAGTGTGCTTGATGATCGAAACTTTGAAGAAGATTTTACCGAGGTGTACAATACATACAAACGGCTGGTTTACCATACCGCTTACAAAATCATGGATGATTCGTATCTGGCAGAGGATGTGCTACAAGAGGTATTTTTGTACGTTGCAAAAAATTTTTCTAAAATTCATCGAGAAAACTGTCACGAACTCGCTGCTTATCTCGTTAGTTGTAGTAGAAGCCGTGCATATGATATGCTTCGCAAACAACGAGAAGAATTGCTGGAAGATGTCCCAAACGAACCAGATGCCGCTCCGGTGCCGGATGATGCAGCAGTTAGCACCGATAACATTGAACGTCTAACAGAACTGATTGGCCAAATGAAACCGATGTACCGTGATCCGCTACGCCTTTTGGCAATGGGATATACAAACCGTGAGATTGCAAAATCGCTGGGATTAACGGATGAAGTGGTACGAACACGGCTCTTTCGAGGACGAAAACTATTATGGAAGGAGATGAACAGCCATGAGTGAGCGGACAGACATTTCATTTGATGCGGCTTTGATGATGGCACTTCGTGCAGATGCGCAAAGAGAACTGGATTCGCTTCCAACGCCAAAGCAGTTTGAGGAAATCTACCCAGATACGTCCCAATGGGACGAACGAATGACAGAGGCCTTAAAGAAGAAAAAGCACCACCCAGTGTTGAAACGAGTACTAATTGCGGCATTGACACTCGTAATGCTGACGGTTGGTGCTCTTGCGGTCAGCGCTGATTTCCGCAGGGCAGTCTATACGATGATTCAAAAATTTCTGCCCATTGAGATGCAGCTGACTTATCAGGTGGATGGCGAACCGCTGGAGTGGCTCCCGGATGGATACAGCGACCATTATGTGCCGAACGGCTTTGAAATGGACGATGTGCAGAAATTTGAGCGAGCAGAAAACTTTTTTACATGTTTACTCGTCAAAAGAAACAGAGGAAAGCTACACAGTCCGTTGCTCAATTATCCAGCCAGGGCAGCAGTCCCTGTTTGATAATGAGCATACAGTGTACGAAACCGTAAAGGTCGGAGAAGCAGATGGTGTACTTGGAACCAGTACGGATGAACATGGAAAGAATGTTTATACTCTAAGTTGGGAACATCGGGGGATTACACATACCGTTATGGGAAACATTCCATACGATGAGATTATGAAAATTGCGGAAGGTATCCGTTAAGAAAGCTGGACACTTGTGAGAGTTCACAAATGTCTGGCTTTCTTTTTGTCTGAACTTACAAAGATGGAAAATTTGAAAAAATTTTCTCCTGAAAATTGAAACGAAGCGAATGCGAATTGCGTTGATTATACAAAGGCTCTTGATGGGAGCAAAAAAACGGAGGTGTATGTCTATGTCGAAAAAGCGTTTGTTGTCCATTGTTGTTTCAGCGGTGATTCTCTTGAGCTTTGCCTGCACCGCAATGGCCGCTGAAAAGTCTGAACGGTATGTAGGCGATAGTACGGTCAACGGATCTATTTACCAAACATACTATCAGGTTGATGCCCAGACTCGAACTGGAGTAAAGAAAATCAGCGTTTCAGGCGTTCTCTATGAAAAGGGGACAATTGGAACATGGCAAAAAGTAAGTAGCTGCTCAAACAGCAGCACGACCTCAACCTGCATGGTGAGCAGTAGCTTTAACACTAAGCCCGGAAAATCTTATAGGCTTGAGTATTCTGCGACCTTTAGCTATTCCGATGGACGGAGCGAAACCATTACCGGAAGTACCAGTAGATAAGTGGAGTTTGTTATATATTTCAGCAAGTTAGAAAGGTGTGAGGTAATTATAAAGGCGAGACCAACGCGAGTTATCCGATACCTAGCTATAGTCGCACTGTGCTTGCTTTTGGGCTTTATGCTTGGAAGAAAAAGCAAATATGAAAAACGAGATTATTTGAAACAATTCAAAATTGGAAAAGCAACATACTCTGAATCGTTGATATATGAGGCTTATGGCGGATTGCAAAATGATGGGATAATGTTAGCGGTATACTACGATGTGGATGCAGCCAAAATTATTCATCAACTCGATTCATGGGAGAAAATTAATGATTCTCCAACCATATCTTCTATATTAAAAAATGTGTCGTCATATTTTGGATTAGATTTGTGATTCCTGAAATTGCAAGTGGAAATTTTTTCTTTATGATAATAGTCAGCATAAGGAACTACGCTCGGAAGCCGAAATGAATACATTGCTTTTACATTCTGAAGATGTGAATTTTAGTCTCGTTGTCTGGGATGATGAGAAGCACACAATTTATATAGTAGAGTACAGAATTTAAGGAGGTTCGTTATGAAGAGGTTCGTATCATTAATTCTTTCAGTGTGTTTTTTGTTTTCGATAAATACTGTGTCTTATGCTGCTAACATAAGCAGCCGTAAAGCTAGCAATCCTGTTATTCAAAGCATGAATGATAAGTATCATGTTGATTTTTCGGGAATGTCGATAGATGAATTAAATAAGTTTATCGATAAGATGAAAGATGAAGATCAAACACGTGCATCTGGAAATTTGTTAAATAATACACAGCTTGCATGGTTGGCAGCTGCGCAAATTGCACGGGATAAGGGATATGAATGTGCGGCTCTTATGGTTGAATTCTCTGTATATAATATTGACTATTCTGAGAGTGTGACGGATTCTTCGACGCCATTGCTTGACAAGTTAAACACGACAACAGTTTTTAATAATTATAAAAACAAAGTACTTAATAGTGGCTTGAAAGATTTTAGTGGAGGAAGTTGGTCTTTTACAATTCAAAAGTCTGATAATGCAGATTTATTCTATGCATTGCATAGGGTAAGCACCTCTGGAACAGGCTTCATGATTGGTAATTCTATAATGTATTACTTGATTACCGTTCATGACACATTTGATTTTGCATATGACAACAACTATGACGACTTGTTTACTACTACAGTGAACAATTGGGCTTGGTTGTGCCAGCAGACGCATGTGTTGAATCCCATAGAGATAAATCTTAGCACGGCTATTGGATAAAAAATCAGTGGTATTTATTTTTGCGAAAGTAAAAGTTGAAATCTAAAATAAGGATGGCTCTAACGTATGAAAAAATTTTACGGAGGTGTTTCCAATGCAGAGCAACTGATGTATAAGAAATCTTGTGTATACTCTAAAAGTAAAGAAGGAAAATTAAAATAGCTAGTGAAAAAATATCTCGTAGAATTTTTTTGAAAGCAAGTGGGATTGTGGCTCTTTCTTCAATGGAGCTTAACTCTGGGCTGACTGCTTTTGCAGATAATCAAAGTGATGGAAGCAAATCTCATATCGAGAGATACCATAGATACGATTTTGATACAAAAGAAGAATCTATAGAGGAAATTATAGTTGAAACCAATTCCTTCACGGATGGAGAGACAACTGCAGGCTATTTTCCAAATGGAAAGATTTCGGATATTGATCTATCCGATCTGTATGCGATTATCGGAAGCAATGATATCACTGTTGTTGATAATCCAACGGCAACACCATATTGTAGTACGGTATGCCTACAGATAACGACCAATAATGGAGGGACAAATTATGGTTCTGGATTTATGATTGGGCCTAATGCACTTGCAACAGCAGCACATAATCTATACAGTATAAAGGAAAAAGCCTACGTTAAGTCGGTAAATGTCGCACCTGCTCGATCTGATAATAGTAAACCTTTTGGAAGCGAAAATGTATCGGCAAGTTCGATGATTGTTAGTGATTCTTATCTTGCTGGAACAAGTTCGGAGGATTGGGCGATTATTACGCTCAAGAATAATTTAGGAACGAAAACGGGATGGCTTGGGTTACATTGGCAGTCTAGCAATTATTCATCATCACAGTTGGTGTATGCTTATGGCTATCCGAGCCAAATAAATGGTGCCGATGCGAGATATCGGATGTGTAAATCTTCTGGGTATATTAGAAGTCAGACTTCAAAATATCTCAAGGGCGATTGGGATTTGACAGGTGGCTTTAGTGGTGGTCCTCTTGTAGAATATATTTCTGGAGCTGGGTATGTAGCTATCGGAATCCATAAAGATGGAAGCACAATTGATGGTTCTTCATATCCAACTTCTTATACAGGGGCATTGAGAATAACACAATCGCTTTATACGCTGTTCCTTTCATACAGAGGTTGATAAAATGAAATGCAAACGGAAGATTATGGTTGGCATAGCATTTGTGGCAGTGGTTCTCTGCATTCTATTTCAATCGAATACATTCGGAAGAAAAAAATCGGAACTTATAATTGAAGAAGTTGACCTGAAGAACAATTGTATTTATGCGACTGCAAAAAATCAATTATATGATACGGATGACAATTATATAATTTATGGCGTATCAAACTACTTGAAAGGAAATCTTCAGTTGTCGTATCTTAAAGAAGGCGAAAGCATTCTTGTGATATCAAACGGTAAGGTGTTGCTATCAGATCCGTATCAATTTGATAAAATATACAGTATTCAACTGTTGCAATAGCGTTTCATTTTCTCAATAAATAATATAAGCTATTTACAGCTGCCTCCTCTGTTAAGTGGTGGTGCAGTGCTTATTCTCAATAACGATGCGATTGATGAAATGATAGACCTTTTTGGAATTTAGAATTTTCTCAATAATCAAGCCCCCAAAATGGCAAACTTGAAATCATCGAGAGATACATAAAATATAGGGTTAAATCGACTTTCGTGTCGAAAAAACAAGTGCTAGAAATAGCAAAATCCATTGAATTTTAGAATGACATTTATAAGAAACCAGTAGATTTGCCTGATATTTGTGATTTCTTTGACCGTTGGGCCATTGATTTTGCACTACATTGATTTTGCACTACTATGAGCAAAGGAAAAACTTAAAATAAGCAAACAACCCGCCATTTGCAGCGACTGCAAGTAGCGGGTTGTTTGGCCTATTTAGAGGTTAGTCTTTCAGTTTGCCATGGTCACAGCCAAGTGAGAGATAATGCTCAATCTCACCACTCAGCACAAGCTGGACGCACTCCAAGGGCTTGTTGTATAGTAGCCAGTCCAGCTCTGCTCGTTGTGCCGAGGTGTTGCCGTACTCGTCCTCTATGGCGATGCAGTCGATGGCAACGGCGGAACCATCGGCGAACCGGGCTTCCACCCGGTTGGTGTCCATATTGAAGCGGCAGGAAAGCAGTTTCTGAGAGTGATTATGGTCAGGATTCTGATTCCGGGTCATTTGAATAGCTCCTTTAATGATTTCAAAGTTTGATTTTCAACGAGATGAGGTCTCTTTTTTCTTTCTCTTAAGTCACCCAGCCGCACTATCCTGCATCGCAACTGTTCACAATGCTCTCCACATCCGGGCGGTGCATCAGCTTTTGCAGAATGCCAAACTGCTTTTTGGTGGACGCAGACACCAGATACTGCCACTTTTGCGGCAGGATGGGCAAGTCTGCGATGCTCCACTTAACGTACTTGGCATCGTAGACATTGGGCGGTGCCAGCTCCACTAAATGACCAATACACCAGCTCACCAAATAGCCGTTCCCTTCAAGGTAGCCGTCTTTGCGGCTGGTAGCGCCAAGGACTTTTTGCATAGGACATAGCGACGGATGGCTTTTCCGCCACGACTAATTTTGCGATAAAAATCCCTCCAATCTGTTTTGGATTGCAATATGTAAGGCAGCAAAATGCCGCCTTAAAATCAGATGGGTTCGGTATCTTCCTCACCGGGTTCTCCGGCTCGTCCTCGGTGGGAATCTCGAAGTCGCCCTTGTCCTCGGTGTAGTTTGCATCAGGGTCAAGGGCTTCTTCTGCGGTAGTGCAGCTTCTGCTCTGCTTTGGCTTTTTCGCTACGGAAATAGGCGAGGTCAGTTTTTGGTTGGGTCATGGCATCACGCTCCTTTACAACATTAGTGACATTCGACATTTTTTGTTGGTTCGTGGTACACTACATCCAATCGTTGCGAATCAGTTGGAGGTGGTTGTGTTGCTTTCTCTGTACTTAGCTGTTCTTGACGATCAAAGCAATGAAGAACAGTTTATAGCTGTATATAATACTTACAAGCGGCTGGTCTATCATACCGCTTACAAAATTATGGGCGATTCGTATCTGGCAGAAGACGTACTGCAAGAAGTGTTTTTGTACGTTGCCAAAAATTTTTTCTAAAATTCATCGAGAAAACTGTCACGAACTTGCCGCTTATCTCGTTAGTTGTAGTAGAAGCCGTGCATACGATATGCTTCGCAAGCAGCGAGAAGAACCGCTGGAAGAAGTCCCGGACGCACCAGATGATGCCCCGGTGCCGGATGATGCAGCAGTCAGCGCCGACAACATCGAACACCTGACAGAACTGATCGGACAGATGAAACCGATGTACCGTGACCCACTGCGCCTTTTGGCAATGGGCTACACCAACCGGGAGATTGCCGAATCGCTTGGACTGACGGATGAAGTGGTTCGGATGCGGCTTTTCCGTGGAAGAAAACTATTGTGGAAGGAGTTGAACAGCCATGAGTGAGCAGACAGAAGTTTCTTTTGATGCAGCGTTGATGATGGCACTCCGTGCAGATGCACAAAAAGAACTGGACGAGCTGCCAACTCCGGCACAGCTTAAAGAACGCTACCCGGATACTTCCCGATGGGATGCTCGCCTGCAAGCGGCGTTGCATAAACGCCGCCCTGTGCTAAAACGAGTGCTTGTTGCGGCCCTGACGCTGGTAATTCTGACCCTCGGTGCGCTTGCAGTAAGCGCAGACTTCCGCAAGGCAGTTTATACGATGATTCAGAAGTTCCTGCCCATTGAGATGCAGCTGACATATCAGGTAGATGGCGAGCCGTTGGAACAGCTCCCGAATGGATACAGCGACCATTATGTGCCGGATGGATTTGAACGAGATCGTGAGCAGGAATTTGAAAGAGCTGAAAACTTTTTGCACGTTTACTCGTCAAAAGAAAGCGGTGAGGGATATACCGTTCGATGCTCCATTATACAGCCGGGGCAACAGTCCTCGTTTGACAATGAGCATACAACATATAAGAATGTAAAAGTTGGAGATGCAGACGCAACTTTGGGAACGAGCGTAGGAGAAAGCGGAGATACCGTTTATATTTTAAGCTGGGAGCAAGGAGGCGTTTCAAACACGATTATGGGAAACATCTCACGAGATGAGATCGTGAGAATCGCTGAAAACATATTTTAATATGAAGCTCCATGCTGTTTGTCGAAATTAACAAATAGCATGGAGCTTTTTTATATAAGTGTACAAATGTAACAAAAACCAGAAAAATTTTTCAAAAAAGCTGTCACAAATACAAGGCGAATTACGTTGACTAAGCAAAAGCTCCTATTGGGAGCAAAAAATTGGAGGTACATTGTCTATGTCGAAAAAACGTTTTCTTGTCTATTGTTCTTTCAGCGGTGATGATCTTGAGCCTAGCGTGCTCTGCCTTGGCTGTAGGGCAGTCTGGTCGGTATATTGGAAACAGCACAGTTAACGGTTCAATCTACCAGACCTACTATCAGGTTGATGCTCAAACGAAGAACTGGCATAAAAAAGTATCAGCGTTTCCGGTACTCTCTATGAAAAAGGAACCTTTGGAACATGGCAGAGAGTAAGCAACTGTTCAAATACAAGCACGACCTCGAACTGCATGGCAAGCAGTAACTACAATACCAAACCGGGAAAATCTTACAAGCTGGAGTATTCCGCAACATTTAATTATTCTGATGGACGGAGTGAAACTATCACATCTAACGACTACACAATTAAAAATAAAGTTAGGTTGAAGTAGGTGTTACCGATGCAGAAAGCAAAAATATGTAAGTGAGACCATCTATTTGGGACAAATTTTTATGAGGTATTCCTATGAAAAAAATTGCACGAAGGAATTTTTTGAAACTGGTCGGCGTAAGTGCTTCTATCCCAATTTTGCAGTCACTTCCTATCGCATCGGCATCGGCAACAGATTTGTCGGATTATCCTTTGCTCAAAGACGGAATATTCGATTTTGAGAACACGGATATAACACAATATGTTGATGATGTTCAAGAAGTCTTTGGCTCGGAAAAAGATATGATTGAGGAGATGCTTTCTTCTGGAGAACTCACGCCACAGGACTTGAAACAACATTTGCTTGAATTAGCTGAGCAGCCAAGTTCCGTACTGGTTGAGCGAGGATTCTCTGAATCGCAAATTGCGATAATTGAAGAGTACGATGGCATCGAAGACGCATTTGATTATTTGTATGCGCCAAATGAAAAGAACCGGTATTGCAAGATCCAGTGCAACAGTCAAGTTCCTTTATGGTCTTGCAGGAAGTGGTAGTCGGCAGAAGGTAACAATTGCATATGATATAAAAATGGTCGGAGAGACCTATCTACGTAGGCATTGATAGTTTTGGCATCGGTTGGATAGCAGCTGACTCTAGTTCACATCAACTTGCAACGAAAAACGGCTAGTGCTGTAGGCGAAGTATCCTACTGTTACGCAAGCACGGGAAACAGTGCTGGATTGAGCAGTAGTGTGGATATGGACACAAGCCAAAGTGGGGGTGTTGTTGGAACTCCTGTTATTATCAATCACCAGAACACATCTACCTATGGAAAACATATAAGTGGAACCGTTGGCGTGGGTACTCAATCGAATTCTTCAAATATGGAAACAATTCAGATTTTCGTTGCATATGCACATTCAACTGTAAGCGTACGTTTTCCGCTGATGTTGCGCTTCAGTGGAAACAAGTTGGAATGTCGATAAACTTTACTCCTCAAAAAAAGACAACAATTATTGCAAGAGGCAATGCAACGTTTAAATATAACGGCCAAGGGTATCAGACCGCTGGAACGGTTTGACTTATATCATAGAAAGGAAAGTCATGCACTACGTTTTAGTTGTTTTAATGGCAATTTTGGGCGCAATGTTCCCCGGTTTTTTAGTGAAAGCAATTAAAAGTACCGACAAAAATGAAGCAGATGGTGCTCTTTTTTGGCGCACGAGTTATTCTGGGAATGTTAATGCTTATCGTTGGTATGTTCCTCGATGCATGGTAATGAGATTTTATTACAAAGTTTCAAATATGTTTAAAAAATTAAAAGGAGAAATCAATATGAAGAAATTCTTATCGGCACTTATGGCCATTGTTCTGGCTATCTCTACTGCTTTGGCGGCATCAGCTGCATTTGATAGTAGAACAGCAGAAAATTCCACAGTTGAAATTCCTACGCTATACTTTGATAGTGCGGAAGCGTATGAACGGCATCTTAATCAGTTGAAGTCGGATGTTTCCACTCATGCAAATGGAAATGCCGTTATCTCTGCAGCCGTTGTTCGAAGCGGAAGTAGTGAAGACTGCGAACTATATATCGAGTGGGATGGAAACGCTGTATTATAGTTCATTCCGGTATAAGCAAATAACGGTAAAAACTACTAGTATGTTGGGTGATGAAAACCGTATGCGACTTTTGGTACGGGAAGACATTTTGTGACACGTCCCGCGACTGCGGGAATGACCGGAAGTGTTAAAATTGGTGATTTCAAACTGAGCAGCGATATAAACAAAGTCATTGTCAAGTCTTCTAGCTTACAAGCCTATAACTTAACCAAAGCGACATGGCAGTCAAGCATCGAATTTTCTGGAATGGTTTGGGTTAAATAACGATGGCTTCTAATCATAATGTTCTTAGTGTTGGCGAACTTCAAGAATGGCTAAACAAAAAAGCAGATATAGAAGAAGTGAAATTGACGGATTTTTCAGATGCTTTTGCCAAGATGTTGAACTACAATGCACTAAATTGTCTTCTCAATAATGGAGCTATAACTGATTCTACCCAATTGAAGTTTCGTTTGTATCATTTGCGAAATACCGATCAAAATGCGCCATATTACAATATTCCAGATTCAGATTCATACATATATGTGGTTTTGAACAGGAAACAGGTTATATGGTTCTAATTGTGCTAAACTCCAGTGGGAACTTACCATCGCAAGAGGAGTAAGTGATTTTGATATCT
>ENA-OQAX01000381-OQAX01000381.1-human-gut-metagenome-genome-assembly--contig:-NODE-381-length-10551-cov-2.647832_pt1 | contig 10551 bp, 14 predicted proteins | sample MGYA00242741_ERZ504539 | MGnify/ENA primary metagenome ERZ504539 (study PRJEB26092, sample SAMD00036277) | human gut metagenome | host: Homo sapiens | study: EMG produced TPA metagenomics assembly of... | reverse complement strand
CAGATTCTCCAGTTCCTCCAACGCTGCCGCGATCCATCCTCCACACGACAAAATCCCACCAAAAAGCCGGAGGCTGCATATCTGTATGATTATCGTATACCAGCAGACAGAACGGTTGATCCATTCTTGTCAGCCAAAAGTCTTGTCATATAGTGATAATTGCCGAATCAATAAAATGGATTCCGGCAGTTGGATAATTTTTTGTTCGTTTATTAATCTCTGCGATTGCTTCCTCATCACAATAGCAGTTTGTCCCACAGACATCCTGAAGCTCAATCCAGGATACCTGTCTGTTTTTCCAGAATTCTTCTTCTCTGTAAATTCCGGAGAAATTCATCAGTACAATGGGATTCTGTTCCTGCATATTTCACTCAGTCCTTCCATTCTTCCAGCGGTTCATCATGATTTTTCAGCATTTCCCGGATTTCTCTGCCGGGACTTTCCACGCCTTCATCCGGAGTCTGCATCTCTGCATCCAGAATGGCGTCTGCATCTGCTGCATCTGCAGTCTTCCCGGTTTCTATTTCCATCTCCGCTTCCTGAACCTGAGAATCTGTATCTTGCTTCCATTCTGTTTCATCTTCATTTAAAGATTTATCCTGCACTTTTTCGTCCAGACCTGCATCTGCCGGGTCATCCCATGGTTTCTCTTTGCCATTCTCTTCCTGTTCTTTTTCAGCACAGAGTTTTTCGGATTTTTTCATTCCAAGACGAATCATGATCAAAAATACAATGTCTGCCACTCCATCAGCAGTCAGAATAATTCCGGAAAACAGAATCATCCGGGTTACACTCAAAAAAGAATAGAGCAACATGGAAACACCCAGCGCAACAAATACCAGACAGCCAATAAGAATAATCTTCCAGCGTCCTCTCTGGGCTTTTTTCAGTCTGTAACTTCCCTTTATCTTCCAGATACTGTCAACCAGTACCAAGGCTCCCAGTAAATATGGCAGGATTTTGATCACAATCTGCGGTGTAAAGAAAAGAAAAATTCCAAGCACCATGACGATCACACCTGTAAACAGATCAAGAATCGTTGCCTTTTCCTTCTCAGCTGTATAAATAACAATATGATAAATACCGGAAGCGATCATTACCAGTCCGAATACAATCTTGCAGATAATGTTTACGGTCTGGTCCGGAACCAGGAGCAGACACAGACCAAATGCCAGATAAAAAAACCGATGATAAAAATCTCGCTTTTTTAAAAAAATCAGAAACTTTTTTCCCCATAACCTTTTCCTCCTGACTGTATGATAGCAAGTCCACACCCACTCTTATTGCTTTTCGCAATCTCCGCAGGGGACTTACTTGATTCGGTTAAAAATACTATTCCATTTCTTCTAAAATAGTATAACTTCTTTCTTTCTCTTCGTCCACAGGCAACTGCATGACTTTGTATAAAATTTGTGAATTTTTCCTTGAAGTTTTTTTAGTGCGTATTATAATTATAGCGATACTCATAAATAATACATTTGAGAGCATTGCTATAAATAAAAACTATGTCATAAAATGGATATTTTTCCATAGGAAGGATTTATTTTGAAAAAACAACCAAAGAATAAAGTTTTTATTTCTTATCCCTGTCGGTGTTATACTCGCCGGTGCAGTAATTTTTTTTTTTATGCACCCGCGGAAATGAGAATGATTCTGTCTGTAAAGAAAATGTAGCCCGCCTTCAGGCTCTGGAAATTCAGACATTTCACAGACAGAAGAACAGCTTCAGGCTCTGAAACAGACAACCGGCATTTCTTCCGGTTCTGATGCTTCAGACGGTTCTGAATCTACCCTGTTAAGTGATGTAGAAATCCGACAGGTTTTTTGCCGGAAACGTCATCATCGGTGACTCTATCACAGAATCCATCGTAGAATACGGATATCTGGATACGGATGTGGTAGTCAGCAAACGAGGATTAAATGTAGGTGCAGCCGATGATCAGATCAGTACGGCAATTGCTCTGAATCCCTCTCATGTATTCATGGCATTTGGTTCCAACGACCTGGAAATATATGGTTCGGCTTCATCAGAATTTATTGATGCATACAGGACGCAGATAAAGAAAATCCAGACAGCCTTACCAGATGTCCCAATTTATATCAACTGCATTCTGCCGATTACTGATGAAGCGATCGCACAGACTCCTGATCTTGGATATTACCCTGATTATAATGAAGGACTTATCAAACTCTGTCAGGAAATGGGATGTACCTTTATTGACAATTCAACGATTGTAACAGACAGTTCAGAGAATCTGTATGAACCGGACGGTGAACATGTGATTCAGGACTACTATCCCAAATGGCTGACAAATATGGCACAGATTGCGGGGGTAAAGGCATGAAAAATTATTTACATATTTTTATCAAAGGTGCATTTGTTCTTTTCCTTATCGCATATCTGGCTGTCCTGTATACCTCCGACAGCGCAAAGAATGTACCCATGGAACAGATTGCACAGACTATGGAACAGGATTCTGATATCACTTCTTTGAATAAAGAAGCACGTTCCGATCTGAAACATTATTATCAGACAGATGACCGCAATATTGACGGTTATTTCTTCTACAAAGCCGCTTCACCCATGGCAGTAGAAGAAATCTGTATTATGAAGGCCACTGACAATACCCAGGCAAATACTTTGCTTGAAAATGCAAACGCCCATCTCTCCGGTCAGAAGCAGGTATTTGAGGGATATGGCACAGATCAGATGGCTCTTCTGAACAATGCAGTTGTTGGAAAAAAAGGAAACTATGTATATTATATGTGCGGCGCAGACGCACAGAACTGGCGCACTGCCTTTCTTTCCATGATATAAGCATTTTACTTTAATCCTCGTAACTGTTCCGCATTTTACGCTAATGGACTGCAGAACCATTACTATGGCAGTCCTCTTAATAATACCGTTAAGAGAAAATGCAGTTAAGAGAATTATTATAATATTCATAATATCCAGATTGGAGAACTTTTAATATGGTATTCAACAGTATATTTTTTATATTCTGCTTTCTTCCGGTTTTCATGCTGATCTACTACCTGGTACCGGGAAGCTCCGCAATCTGCTGCTGTTTTTGGGCAGTCTGATCTTTTATGCCTGGGGAGAACCTGTATATGTGATCCTCATGCTGTTTTCCAGTATCTTCAACTATTATATGGGTACAGAACTGGAACGTTTATATTATGATGACAGGAAACAGAAAATTAATCTGATTTTCTCGATCATTATAAATCTTGCAGTACTTGTGTTTTTTAAATATTATGGTTTCTTACTTAACACAATCGGAGGAATCATCGGTATCCATATCCCTCATCCGGAGCTTTCGCTGCCGATAGGACTTTCTTTCTACACTTTCCGTAATTTGTCCTATCTTTTTGATATTTATTTAAGTAAGGTCAGTGCGCAGCGAAATTTCCTGACCTTTTCCGTATACAGCACAATGTTTCCTTATACCTCTGCCGGACCAATCGTACGATATACGGATATAGAGACGCAACTGAAGCAGCGTACCATCAATATCTCCAAATTCGGTATCGGTGCAGAGCTTTTTGTCAAAGGTCTTGCAAAGAAAGTTCTTCTGGCAGATAATCTCTCGGTTTTATACAGCAGTATCTGTGGTCATCCACAGATGTCTGTATTTACTTCATGGCTTGGCATTCTGGCTTATACAATGCAGCTTTATTTTGACTTCAGCGGCTATTCGGATATGGCCATCGGTCTGGGAAAAATGCTGGGATTTGATTTTAATAAGAACTTTGATTATCCCTATATTTCCACCAGTGTTTCTGAATTCTGGAGACGCTGGCATATTTCTCTTGGAAGCTGGTTCAGAGATTATATTTATATCCCGCTTGGCGGTAATCGGGTCTCCACTCTGAAACATATCCGAAATATCCTTGTGGTATGGGCACTTACCGGTCTATGGCATGGTGCAAGCTGGAATTTCGTACTATGGGGTGTTTATTACGGACTCTTCCTTTTACTCGAAAAATTTGTACTTCAGAAATATCTGAAAAAAATACCATCCTGGCTTTGCACTGTATACACTATGCTTGTAGTCATGATCGGATGGGTATTCTTCAGCCAGACAGACTTTGGTGCCCTTGGCCATTACCTTGGAACTATGTTTGGGATCGGAGCTTCCGGTTTCATAGACAAAACTGCACTTTACTACCTCAAGACAGGATTTATCCTTCTTCTGATCAGTATTCTTATGTGCCGTCCTGCTCCTTACCAGTACTTTAAGCGTCTGGTCAGACGCAGACCTGTTGCTGCAGTGATCATAAATCTTATTTTATTTGCATTATCGATTGCCTATATGGTTTATAACTCTTACACACCATTTTTATATGCAAAATTTTAGAAGGTAAACAATATGAAAAAATCATTAAGAAATTATCGTTTATTTTTCCACAGAATGGGACTTTTGTTTTATTTATCCCCTTGATCGTACTCATTCTGAGCATTGTGCTTCCTGACAGAGGGTTTTCTGAAAAAGAAAACCGCGTACTTTCTTCCCTGCCTCATTTAAACGGCAGTCAGATTGCTTCCGGCGGATTTGAAAAACAATTTGAAACCTATGAAAATGATCAGTTTCCACTTCGCGATCTGTGGATTACCCTGAAAGCCGGAACTGACCGTCTGATGGGAAAAGTAGAATCTAATGGCGTATACGTTGGAAAATCCGGATATCTTATGGAAGAATTTAAAGCGCCTGATCAGACACAGTATGACGCCACTGTAAAAGCAATGACTGACTTTGCGCAAAACATTCTGATCTGAAACAATATGCACTGATCGCCCCAAATTCTGTGAATATCCTGAGCGACAGGCTTCCTGCTTTTGCCCCTGTCCAGGATCAGAATTCCTGGCTTGACAGCCTCTCTGCCTCCCTGACCGATGCAGGTGTGACCTTTATTGATGTTCGCAGCACTTTTAAAGATCACAATATGGAAGACCTCTATTATCACACTGATCATCACTGGACTACCCAAGGTGCTTATTATGCCTATCTTAAGGCAGCCAAAGATATGGGAATTGATACTTCAGCAGACACTTATGACAAAGCACCTGTCACCCGTTCTTTTCAGGGAACACTGTCTGCCAAAAGCGGTTTCCGCTCCGGCGAAAAAGATGAGATCGATGTATTTCTCCCCACCGGAGATCAGGCGCTCTCTTCTGTAGTTAATTATGTAGACGAACAGAAAAAAAAAAAGTGCCAGCTTCTATGATACCGAGAAACTTGAGACAAGAGATAAATATGCATTATTCTTTGGTGGAAACCACGCTCAGATAAAGATCAGTACTCCTACTGAAACAGATAATACACTGCTTGTGCTTAAGGATTCATACGCAAACAGCTTCATCCCATTTCTTGCTCAGCATTACCGAAAGATCATAATGATTGATCCCCGTTATTACTTTGGAGATCTGGAGCAGTTAATGCAGGTTGAAAATGTTCAGGAAATTCTGTACCTGTATAATGCTAATACCTTCTTCACAGACACTTCTCTGGAGCTTGCCCTGACAACTGCTGAACAGGATTCTTCTGATACATCTGATATCAGATAATATTATATCAAAAAATCCCCACCGAAATCTCAATGCCGAGGAAACATTGACTTTCGGTGGGGATTTTTCACACATTCACACACATTTTATAACACACACTTTTCACACACTTTTTAATAATAGGTCAGGTATAACGACTGATTTAAAACAATAATACTGTGTCTTGCATTCCCCGTTCCCAGTTTATCTGTTTTTTATATCAGCTGTACCTTAATGTGTATTATATCAGCATTTTATGCCTACTTTTCATTTTATGCAAATTCAGCAATTTTATTCTGCAAAAGTGTCCTTTGAGTCTCCAAAATGATTTACAAAATAATCATAGTATGTATCCAGTATTTCTTTCCGCCCACGAACACGTATAGGCACAAGTGTTCCATCTTCCATAATAAAATCGTCCTCTACATCCTTAATATAATCCATATTCACCAGATAACTCTGATGGCAGCGCAGAAAACGTTTCTCATTAATTCTCTTCTCAATTTCTCCCAGCTTGTCCACTGTTATAATTTCGGAACCATCTGACAGATGCAGGGTGACATTATGTTTATCGCTGTCAATATACATGATATCATCTGTACATGGATAACGGTACTGTCTTCTGTTTTTGATTGCAACACGCCTTTTCATATCCGTTTTAGAATCCTGTTCAGAAGTTTCATCAGTTTCTCTTCTGAAAATGATTTCAACAAATATCCGGAAGCCTGTACTTCATAACTCTCTATGGCATAATCCGGTGAGGCGGTAAGAAAAATGATCGGCACCTTACACTGTATCTGTCTCAATTTTCTTGCAGTTTCCATTCCATTAAGTTTCTTCATACAAATATCCAGAAAAAGCAGATCCATAGCAATGTATCCTTCTTCCACATCGGCTATAAGCGTCTCTCCTGAATCATATTCTACAATTGAAACCTCTTCATTTATTTCTTCAAAATACTGACACAATATTTCTTTTAAAAGAAAGTCTTTCAATCTCAACATCATCACAAACGACGATCGTTTTCATGTAATTTCCCCTTTCCGTATCAATATAAAAAGCAGCTTCCAAAATCCTGTCAGTCGCAAAGTTCTGACATTTATCTGTAAACAGCACAATTTCTATTAATTATATATGCTTAATCCTACGTATTCAAGTACTTTTTTCATTTATTTTACTTTTTTATAACAATTCATTGTTGTTTACTTTTTTTGTTGTTATTACTTATATGGCACTTCACTTATGACAGCACTTTTGGTAAAACAACCATATACTGAACTGTTACTCTATTTAACCGAATCAGGTAAGTCCCCTGCGGAGCAGTTATTCGGTGTAAAGCTGCATAGCAAAGCGGATGATTTTATCCGCTTGACACAGAAAGAAGGAATTATATGCGTCAGGAAAAATTTAAAATGGAACGTCAGGGATTAATAAATGTGGGAGATGAAATAGAAATTTCCGAATATCAGTCTTTTATGAATTACAGTTATATCATTGAACCGGCTGTGGCAATGTCCGGCTGTTATCCAAATGCAGAACGCATCAGATCCAGAAAAGGAATCGTAAAAAATATTGAACATACACCGCGAGGTTTTATAGTGACTGCAGAATTTGATGAATAATTACATATATTTTTCAAACACACTTCAGAAAGGAAATTATCATGGACAATAAAATAATAATCCGTACCGCTTCTGCTGCAGATGCGCCGGCACTGCTTAAAATTTACAGACCATATGTAGAAAATACAGCCATCACCTTTGAATATGATGTTCCCTCCACAGAAGAATTTGCTTCCCGGATTCAACACACTCTGAGAAAATACCCTTACCTTGTAGCTGAGGAAAAAGGAACTTTGCTTGGATACGCATATGCAGGTCCTTTCCATGAAAGACCTGCATATGACTGGGCTGTGGAAACATCTATTTATGTTGATCAGTCTCTTAAACACAGAGGAATAGGCCGCAGGCTTCATGATGCCCTTGAAACCGCTTTACGTGAGCAGGGTATCTTGAATATGAATGCCTGCATTGCCTATCCTCCAAAGGAAGATGAACATCTTGACAAAAACAGTGTGGAATTTCACACTCATATGGGATATCGTCTTGTAGGTGAGTTCCATAAATGCGGTTACAAATTCAACCACTGGTATAATATGGTCTGGATGGAGAAGCTGATCGGTGAACATCTGACAGTTCAGGAGCCACCGAAATTCCCTCTCCTGTAGCCTGTTATTTCTGTGACTTCCAGAAATTATCAGAATCAATCCTGTGTCACTATCGCAAGTGTCAGTATACATTAACACAAAAAACCTTAGAAGATATTTCTAAGGTTTTTCAAGAGGTGCCACCCGGATTTGAACCGGGGATAGAGGTGTTGCAGACCCCGGAAAAAAACCTCGGAACCCTCTAAAACTCTAAGGTTTTCCAAACTGTCCACCTTATATCCACCCTAATTTTCATGTTGCTTTCATGCCATATCAGGTATTTTACTGTGCCAAATCTATGCCACTTAGCACCCCTATGGGCATATTATATACATTTTAGTATCTTTCGTCTACAATTATTTTACTACAACTACAATATTATATGGAGGTTTATCGTGAATTATCAATTAGAATTAAAACAAATTGTGGATTTTCCACGCTGCCGGATTTACCGGGGAATTTATACAAACCCTTATGAAAGACAGAAGCATCCGTACCAACGGAGGTTCCTGTCTTTTTTATTTTCTCATTTTATGTTCTTATGCAAATTACAGCTCCTCTTATCGGAACATCGAACACCTTACTTACAAAGTTGTTCCTGGCGAATGGATCTGTTCTCTTAAAGAACTCCAGATTCACTTCCGCCAAAAATTCCAGCACCAGGTCATATCCATATTGGATACCCTGGTTGAGCAAAACCTTTTAACCTACTCACTGCACGAAAAAAATAAGATTATCCAATACAAGATCAAAGACTGGCCAAAAGATAATACTGCCCTTTCCTATAATTACCCATGCAAAAAAGACATCGGGTTTTTCTTTTTTCCAATCGCAGATGTTCATAAACTAATCGGACTGGGAAAATGTTCAGAAATGGATGCTCTTTTGGATCTTTGGATTCATGCAGTCTATAATGATCCATCTGTGCAAGGCTCTGATGCCGGTCCAGTAGTATATTTTCGCAATCAGACTGGAAATCCCTTGTTCAGTTATCAGGAACTTGCCAGACGTTGGAAACAGTCGAAATCTTCTGTATCCCGTCTGCTTAAAAAACTTGAAGATACCGACATGATCACACTGATTTCCTATTCCGGGAAACATGGTAGCATGGTATATCTGCGTAATTATCTGTCCGTTATGTTTAATATCAGTGATGTCATGATTGATAAGGAGGAAATTGCCATGAAAATGCAACTGCCAATACATATAACCGAAGATACCTTGCCTGACAAAAACAATTCTGAATGCGTTTCAGAATCTATTACTGACGAACAAATCATCGTTTCACAGGAAGGCTCCTGCGTTCCAGAATCACACATCAAAGTCATTGTTCGCAAAGTCGCTGAAATACTGGAAATACAAGGCATTTCTTGTTGTAGATGCCCCAAAACAAAGTATATATTATCTCCTTTATCAGCCTGCAAGGATAGTATATATCTATATTCACTACGTATTATCTGCCCCTGGGGGAAAGCAGCCTATCAGTTTGAATTAAAACTAAAACCGGAAAATCACGCCGTCACCAACGTCCCAGGCATACTCCGCCTCTGCAGCATACCTTACCTGCCTTCGCTGAAATCCCAGAAGTTCTGTTGAAAGGAGGGGTTGTATAATGGCAAAGAAAAATCACCACCCTGTTTCTGCTGAAGTAGAAAATAATCCGTTGTACCATGATACCTATAAGCTGCTCCGTTGTTACCGGGATTCTACTTATAGCCTGATGGTTGCTGTCCGGCAGGTGGAAATTCAATTCCAACTGGAATACAACACCAGTGTAGACGAATTTCTAGATTCCATCTATGCTGCAGGAGCAGATCTGGGAGACAGCCAGATTGAAGAATGGGCAAAAAGCATTGCCCGCAGTAACAAAATGATAAAGCTGCTTCTCTCTTCTGTGGATCTGCTCCGGAAAAATCATAAGCATGGGGAAGAATATTACTGGATATTATATTACGCCTTTCTGTCTCCCCATGAACTGAAAAATACAGAGGAAATCCTGGAAGAGTTGGAAAAGCACGTTCCCAGTATCTCCTACCGGACGTACTACCGAAGGAGGCAGGCTGCTATTAACGCTCTTAGCAGCATACTATGGGGATTTTCTGCAAAGGGGACACTGGAAACTTTAAAATAAGTTTTTCCCAAAATAAAATCGACATTTTTCCATATAGGCACTCATAATTGAAAAAAACAAAGGAGGGTGCCTATTATGGATCAATTATCAAATTTTATATCCGAATATCTCAAAACATGTGAAACCATAAAAAAAGTTAAATTCCAAAACCATTAAAGCATACCGTATAGATTTATCACAATTTCTTACCCTTGAATCTGAATAATGTTTGTCTCTTTTATTTTATTAAAAAAGTGCATATCCTGAAACTGAATATGCACTCCAAATAGCATTATATATTTATTTTCTTTTGCACAAAAAAAGCACGATATTTTCTAAAACTCTATCTGTGTGTCAAAGTAAAAGCTTCTTCCACTTCCTAATCTTTGTCCGAAATGTTCCAAAAGGGGCTACTGTATTTACATGAATAAACTTATAAACTTCCCATACTGCTGTTTTGGTAGCTTCATCTGCCCACTTTCTTTTATGTGGTAAAAATAGCTCCTCTTCCGTCATAGAATCAATCATTGTAAAAAATTTTCTGTATATTATCATCCAGCATGCCCATTAGTTCTTTTAGAGATAAATGCATAGGTATCGGTAAACCACTGATCATCCAATTCCCAATTACTTCCTAACTTAAACCATCCGATGGTGTTTTCACTGGAAGTCCAGCCTGTTCATCAT
>ENA-OQAX01000379-OQAX01000379.1-human-gut-metagenome-genome-assembly--contig:-NODE-379-length-10568-cov-1.246432_pt1 | contig 10568 bp, 16 predicted proteins | sample MGYA00242741_ERZ504539 | MGnify/ENA primary metagenome ERZ504539 (study PRJEB26092, sample SAMD00036277) | human gut metagenome | host: Homo sapiens | study: EMG produced TPA metagenomics assembly of... | reverse complement strand
GGAGCTCCCAGAGGCGAGGCGGTAAACGACCTGATCCGAAAAGCCCGCCAGGCTTCCCCGGATGACCCTCTCTATGTCATCGGGATCGCGCCTGCACCAATATTGCCAGCGCGATCCTCCAAATGCCCCGAGATCATCGAAAATTTGGTGGTGGTCTGGCTGGGCGGCAACACCAGACGACTGGGTCTACCCCAGTGAGTTTAACCTAAGCCAGGACCTGGCCGCCGGCCAGGTTTTGTTCGACTGCGGCGTACCCCTGGTGCAGATTCCCGCCTTCGGGGTTACCAATTTTCTCATCACCACGGTTCCCGAGCTGGAGGCCTGCCTCGCGGGAAAAAATAAATATCTGCGATTACCTGGTGGACAACGTAAAGGCCTATTCCAACGATCACTTCGCCTGGTCCAAGGCAATCTGGGATGTAGGAGCCGTTGCCTATCTGGTGAACAGCGGCTGGACCCCCTCCTCCCTGATTCACGCGCCGGTGGTGGTTTCCGACCACTCCTACGCTTTTTGACGAGCGGCGCCATTTTTATCCGCAGCGTTCAGCGTTATGGACCGGGACGCTATTTTCCGGGACCTTTTCACTAAGCTGGGAAGCTGCCATGAGTCCGTTTCCCCCAGGCCGCAAAAAAATAAAGCTTCCCCTTAAAAAAGGCTTCAAGAGCGCTTGATGGGCAGACGGAACGGAAAGGCCCTCGTTCGGATCGGGTATTCCCCTGCGCTGCTTTCGCCGGCGTCCGTCCGGAAGCGAGGCGCGCTCCGCCAAAAGAAAGGATTTGATCCTATGCGTTTGAAAATAAATCAAAAACGGGTTCTCGGCAAACGAGACCCAATGATCTACGGACATTTTATCGAGCATTTCCACCGCCAAATTTACGGCGGGCTTTACGATCCGAAAAGCCCCTTCTCCGATGAAAAGGGGCTTCGGCTGGATGTGCTGGAGGCCATGCGTAAAATCAAAGTGCCTGTTTTGCGATGGCCCGGCGGCTGCTTTGCCTCATCCTACCATTGGAAGGACGCCGTAGGTCCTGAAAGAAAACCGTATTTCGACAAAGCCTGGCGTGTGGAGGAATCCAACGCCTTTGGCACCGACGAATATATGGATTTATGCGAAAAGCTGGGCTGCCAGCCTTATATCTGCACCAACGCGGGAACCGGCACCTCAGAGGAAATGAGCGACTGGGTGGAATACTGCAACCTGGAGCGGGAGGGCCGCTACGCCAAATGGCGCAGCGAAAACGGCCATCCCAGGCCCTACGGGCGTAAAGTACTGGGGCATCGGCAATGAAAACTACGGCGACTGGGAGATCGGCGCAAATCCGCTCAGCAGTGGGGAAGGCTGGTGAAGGAATCGGCTAAAATGATCAAGCACATCGATCCCACCACCGAATTAACCGCCGCGGCTCTCACCGACCTGGATTGGAACATCAGCCTTCTGAAAAACTGCTCCGATTTTCTGGACTGGATTTCCATTCATGAATACTGGGATCCGCTGCAGGAGAAAAACCAGTGCGCCACCTATGAGGAAGCTATGGCCTACACCAATCACGTGGATGATTCCATCGAAAACATCCAAGGTCTGCTCACCGCTATGAATCTAAAGGGAAAAATCAAAATAGCGTTTGACGAGTGGAATCTGCGGAGCTGGTATCACCCCAACGTATTCCACCAGCCTATGGGAGTAACCAAGGAGGAATATCTTACTCCCCGGGATGAAAACGACCAAAACGCTACCTACACCATGGCTGACGCAGTATTCAGCGCCTGTTTCTTAAACGCCTGCAACCGCCACTGCGACGTAGTGAAAATGGCAACTTCGCCCCCACGGTAAACACAAGAGGCTGTATTTTTACCTATGACGAGGGAATCGTTCTGCGGTCCACCTATCACGTGTTCGACCTCTACGTAAACCTGCTGGGCGATACCGTAGTGGACTGCTGGTGTGAGGATGCTCCAAAAATGACAGTAAAAAGCAAGGCCGGCGCACTGGAGGAAATCCAGATCATCGACGCCCTGGCCACCATGAAGAAGGACTCCGCCATATTGTCCCTGGTGAACAAGGATCCCGGCAGCGGCCGCGCACTGGATGTTGATTTTGGCGCCGCTCCCAGGGAATACCGGCTTCACACTCTTACCGGAAAAGCAGCGGATTCTTATAATGATATCGGGAAAAACGAAATTTTCCCTGTGGCCTCTCAATGGCTGCCCTTTGATGGCAGCTCTCTGACCCTGCCGCCACACTCTGTAACCATTGCGGAGTATCGGTTCTAAATGGCGGGCAGTCCGTCACGGCTGGCGGACTGCCCGCTCCCTTCCGGGCACATGCTTCCAAACAGCGTCTAACAGCGCCGGGGTTCGGTGCGTCAGGGGGCAAGCGAAGGCCATACGCCGGGGGCGGGTATTGACGAGCCAGGAGCGCTGCAGGCGAAAGTGTTTGCCGGCGGCTCCGTCTTACCCTTTTGCAGGGGAAAAACTATCACAAATAACTGTCCGCGCCGCCCGCACTGCCGCCGAAGCAGCTCTATCGCTATCGATTTTCACTTTGCGGGAACCGCTATTGCCATTTGCTTCCCTCTCAGCTGGAAGCAAAAACACCTATCTTCTGTGGGCTCCAGGGAAGATAGGTGTTTTTCTGTGTAAAAGGGACTGCCCGCCTTTTTTTTCTGAGGCCCCAGGCTATGAGGCTGCGGCGGAACAAGCGCTGAACGGCTTGCGGCTTTGCTTATTCTTTTTCCACGCTTCGCCTGCCCCGGCCTGGCTCCACCGAAACCGGTTTTTCCCTTGCTTCGCTCTCCGTGCCAGCAGCCAAAATACCAATGGGAAGGAGGATCAGGCTGATCCATTGGGAGGTAGAGAAAACCCAAAGAATGCCCCGCTCGTAAATCGTACCTTAAAAAACTCTAACACAAACCGGATCACCGCGTAGGCGATGACATAAGCGCCCAGAATCCTGCCCTGAGGCCTGGGCTTTCCGGCGAACCAGAGCAGGAAGAAAAACAGCAGGAAATTCAAGCCGGCCTCCACCAGCTGCACCGGGAACAGCGGTATCCCGTTGGGCGCTACCGGTGAATTGGTAAAAGCGATGCCGATGGGCGGGTCAAAGGGGATCCCGTAGCAGCATCCGCCGCAGAAGCATCCGATCCGGCCGAAAGCATGAACCAGCGGAACCGAGGGGATCAGCAGCTCTACCGACTGCCAGAAATCCATTTAAAGTGATGGGTATACCACCACATGGCCAGCACCGCGCCGATCAGGCCGCCGTAAAACACAAAGCCATTGGTGAACAGCAAATTGATCGCCTCCAGGCTGGTAAAAATCTCCTGGAAATGCTCGATCAGATCCGGCAGAATGGTAATAAGATATAAAATTTGGCGCCTACTCCCACGCCGATCAGGGCGAAAAAGGAAAGGAATAAGGTATCCTCCACCGGAAAAATTCCTGTGCTTTGCCCGGATCAGTGCCACCGCCGATACCGGCCACCGCCCCTATCAGGATGCAGAGGCCGTAGGTGCCAATATTCAGCGAACCCACATGAATAAACGGAAACATAGCTGTTTTCACCTAACTTTCAAAATAAATCGCGGGCCAAAGGTCAAGAGGGAATCGGGACAAAGAAAAAGCGAAGAAGAAATCTTCCTCGCTTTTCCATATGTTCTTCAACGATGCTGCTAACTGCTGTGGAAATTAAGCAAGATACTCCAAGGAGCCGATGCTGCCCATAGCACAGGCGGTGCAAGCAAAGCAAGCGATGAAAGTGATGACGCACAGACCCAAAGCCACAGCAGAAAGAACGATGCCAGCGGTGGCCATGCCACAGGGCTGCTTCTTCTTCGCCAGAACGCCTAAGACCAAGCCTACGATACCAGTGATGATACCGATGAAAGCGAGGTAACCGAAGAAAATACACACTGCGGAAACAATGCCCAGTACCAGCGAGGCAATAGCCATACCGTTAGTTTGTTTTTGTTCCATAAAAAATATTCCCTCCTAAAATTCTACAATTTAATGGACAGCCGGTTTATGGGAATAGTAATCAAAAAAAGGCCATTATCATGTAGGTTAAGACATGATAATAGCCTAAAGTGGTATGTCTATTAAAAGTGTAACAAAAAAGTTCATAATTTATTATAAAGAACTGACATGAAAAAAGCAACTACTTTTTTCACAAATTTGGATTTTTATAAAATTTCGTGATTATGCACGTCCCATGCGGTATTTTACTGGAGAAATCCCATAAATGCGCTTAAATACCTGGCTGAAATACAGAGGATTTTCATAGCCTACCGCCTTGCTCACCTCGGAAACCGGCAGTTCCGTTTCGGACAGCAGCTCGCAGGCTTTTTCCATCCGTTTCGAGGTCAGATACTTGATGGGAGAAACCCCCGTCTGCTCCTTGAACAAATGGGAAAGGTAATGCTTGCTGATATAAACCGTTTCCGAAAGGGAATCCAGCGTGATGAGAGACGTAAAATTCTGATCCAAATATTCCTTGATTTTTTGACACTCCTGGCTGAGAGCCGCCTCGTCCTCCGGATTGATCCGGATCAGGCGCATCACCAAAACCAGCAGCGCCGACACCAGCCCCTGGGAAATCTCCTGATAAAATTCGATCTGGCTGGAGGTCTCCTGCAAAAGCTCCCGTAAATAAATATCCATTTTATACTGGTATTCCCCACAGGAAAGCACCCGGTACTTTTCCTGAGAAAGGCACCCCGCGGGCAGGCCAGGCACGGCGAAATCACGGATCGCCAAAAAAATCAGGCGCAGAGGCGCTTTCGCGTCTGACCTCTCCTCATGGAGGGTGCCCGGGTTCACCACCACCAGATCTCCCGGCGCCAAGCGAAATTTTTTTCCCTCTAAAATTGCTTCTCCCGCGCCGCCGGCCACGTATAAAATTTCACAAAAATCATGGCTGTGCTGTATATTAAACCAATTAGGGGCGTCCTCCAGCAGCCCGGTATAAATCAGCTCCGGCTGAACCAAGCTCTCCCGCTCAGACCGTTTCACGTAAAAATGCTCATGGGCCATTCCAGCAACTCCCCTGTATCAAGAATAAAAATCAGCCGATTCCATGCCGTCCGGCAATAAACCGCCGAAATGCCGGAAGGCCTTCCCGGACCGGAAGCGGCTCCGGCATTTCGGCGGAGAGCTCTGGCGAGCCGCTCTTCCGCAAGAGCGTCACTCCGGAGCGCCAGGCTTCTTTACAAGCCGTTTGGGGCGGACGCTTTCTAAGCCGCTTTCCCGTTTCCCCCGCGGCAGCTATTCCACAATCGCCGTGGCGCCCGCCTCCGGTCAGGCGCTTTGGCCCCGCCCAGGGCGGTGCCAATGGCGCAGCAGGCGTACACGTCGTGATCCTCCGGCACCCCGAACGCCGTCAGCAGCTTTCGCACCCCGCGTCGCCGCAGGTGTCCTTCAGCTGGTTGATCCACACGGTGCCCAGCCCCATGGAATGGGCCGCCAGCATCATATTTTCCATAGCGCAGGCGCAGTCCGCCATGCCGTTCGCGTAACCCCTAGTATTGCTGGCAATAATAAAGGCGGGCGCGTGGTAAAAGGAATAATCCTCCGACTGGGGCGCTCCCAGCGCTTTTTATCGCGGCGGCCGCAGCTTCTGCACCTTTTCCGGATCAATAATTCCGGTGAGCCTCCAGGTCTGGCGGTTCATGGCGCTGCGCCCAGGCGCCCGCGTTAAGTATTTCCGCCATCGCCTCTTTGGAAACCGCCTTGTTCTCATACCGGCGGATGCTTCTTCTTTCCAGCATATTTAAAATAATATCGTTCATACTGACAGCCCCTTTCTCACTTTTCTATTTTGCAGTATTATTATACCATTCTTTTTTAATATTGGTATCTAAATTTGCCAATTATTTTTTGCTTGACTGGATTTTTTCGGGCACACTAATGCAGGAGGGAAAACCTTCTGTAAAAAAGCATTCAAATTTTGGAGGAAACAATCATGAATAAGAATACCATCGGGCTCATGAAAGGATCGGCACCGGCCTGGCAGCCGGCATGATGGTGGGCTATGTCGGCTCTCAGTTGATGAGCAATCAAAAACAGGTCAAAAAGAAGGCCAGCAAGGCCGCCCACGCGGTGGGTAATCTGATCGACGACGTCCAGTATATTTTTAAAGGATAGCCCGCCGGAAAGCAGCCGCCGGGCCCGGTACTGCGCCGGGTCCAGCGGTTCTTTTTCTTTCCTGCTCTCTTTTGGTTCTCTTTGAAAGGCTCGGCTCCCCGGCCGAGGGAGAAAAGTCTTTGCTTTCAGCCTGGGCCGAGACGGAAAAGCGCGTTCTGCGGACGCGCGCCACGCGCGAAGCGCCGTTTGCGCGCCTCGGAGGACAGCCCATGCAGAAGGCGGAAGCTCCAGCGCCTGTAAAATGCCTGACGGTATCCTTCCCTGCCGGAGCATGGTCCCGTTTCTTACGCTGATGTAAGAGAAAGTTCATACCAAATGCATTGAAAAGGCAGGAATTTAATGGTAAGATAACAAAGTAACCGCTTACATAATCTTTGGATTTTATCCTATTCCGAAAGGGAGAAGCGCCCTATGAAGCTGAAACAATGCCTGTGCGTCTTTCTCAGCCTGCTGTTCGCCGTTTCCTTGGCGGGCTGCAGGGAAAAGACCGATCCTATCTACGAGCAGACCATTCAATTATAATTTAGAGAGCGAGCCAAGCTCTCTGGATCCGCAGATCGCCGACGACCAGTCGGCCCAAATCGTAATCATGAGCCTGTTTGAGGGCCTGACCCGCATCGGCCCTGACGGGGAAGCCCAGCCAGGGATCGCAGAGCGGTGGGAGCATAACGGAGACTACACCGCCTTTACCTTTTTATCTTCGCGAGGCGCCTGCTGGACCGACGAGGATGAAAACCCCCGGTGACAGCCGCTGACTTTGTATTTGCCTCCGCCGGGCGTGAACCCCGGTACCGGCTCCGACCTGGGCAGGACTCTTACCTGCATTGCCAACGGACAGCAGGTGCTGGACGGGCAGGCGGATCCCTCCGAGCTTGGAGTGACGGCGTTGGATTCCAAAACCCTAAAAATAGACTTAGCCTATTCCTATGAGGATTTTCCAAAGCTGATGGCTTCTTCCGCCGCCATGCCCTGTAACGAAAAATTTTTCACCGAATCTCAAGGACAGTATGGGCTGGAAGCCGGCACTACCCTGGGCAACGGCCCTTATACCTTCTCCACCTCCTACAGCTGGACCCATGGGGAATCCATTTCCCTATCCCGGAACAGCCTGTACGCCGGGGAGCAAAAGCCCGTTCCCGCCGGCATAAGCTTCACCATCGGCGCCGAAATCATGAACGGCGCAACGCTATCGCAAACGGCACCGTGGACGCCGCGCCTATCACCGGGGAACAGCTGGAGGCCGCCCATGCCGCCGATATGAACCTGACCTCCTTTGAGGATACCGCCTTGGGAGTATGCTTCAATATGCAGGACAGCGTCTTTCAAAAACGCCAACATACGCTCCGCGTTTTTGAAGACCTTAAACCGGGAGCAGGTTCTCTCCTCCCTGCCGGAAAATTACAGCCAGGCCCAGAGCGTGATTCCTCCCCAGACCACCCTGTCGGGAGAGAATTACCGGACTCTGGCCGGCGAATGCTCCCTGCCCGCCTACGAGCAGGGTCAGGGAAAAGCCTATCTGGAGGCAGGCTTAAACGAGCTTCAGCTGGACTCTCTGCCGAAGGTGACCATTCTCTGCCTGGACAGCCCCGGCGCCAAGGCCATCGTCAATAATCTGCTGGAAAACTGGAACAGCGCCCTAGGCTATTATCTGAACCTGAACGCGGTATCGGAGAATGAGCTGCAAAGCGCCTTGCGGAACGGCAATTACCAGCTGGCCCTCTGCCCCCTGCGGGCGGACAACGACGGGCCCTGGGAGCTTTTAATCTTTTTTCCTCGGAGAACCCTTATAATCCCGCCGGTTACCAAAACCAGGATTACAATAACCTTTTAAGCCAAATCAAAGCTTCACCCGGTGAGGATGGCGCCGCTTTGTGCCTGCAGGCGGAAAACCACCTGATCCAGAATCTGGTGTTTTATCCCCTGGTTTATGAAAAGCGGTATTTTGCCTCCGCCCAAAAACGTGACCGGGATCATTTTCCATCCCTATAACGGTGGAATCGACTTCATTGGTGCTGAGAAAACCGAGGCGGAAGCATGGTTCCCCGCGCGGATCCTATCGGCCTGTATCTGCACATCCCCTTTTGCGACGGCAAATGTCCCTACTGCGATTTTTATTCCCTGCCTGCCGGCAGCCGGACGATGGACGATTACTGCGGCCGTTTTGATTTCAGAGCTTTTTCTCTGGGGTGAAAAAAATGCCCCCGCTTTGTGGACACTCTGTATTTCGGCGGCGGCACGCCCAGCCTTTTGGGCGCGGACCGCTTGTCCCGGCTGATTACAGCCGCTCAAAAGGCGTTTTCCTTCGTTCCAGGAGCTGAAATCACCGTGGAAATGAACCCTTGCTCCGCCGGCGGCTTCGATTTTCCGGCTTTGCGGCTGGCGGGCGCCAACCGAATCTCCATCGGGCTTCAGTCCGCCCTTGACGCAGAGCTTCAATTCTTAGGCCGGAGGCACACGGCGCGGCAGGCCTGGGATACGCCGCGGCCGCTCAACGGGCCGGCTTCCGCAGCGTATCGCTGGACCTGATGCTGGGCCTGGAGGGCCAGACCACCGATTCCGTAAGGAATCGGTGGCTTTTTGCCGTGACGCGGGCGTGACCCACGTCAGCGCCTATCTTTTGAAAATTGAGCCGGGCACCCGGTTTTTTCAGCAAAGAGAGGCTTTTCACCTGCCCGGCGACGACCAGGCCTCCGACTTGTACCTGGCCGCCTGCCAGGCGCTGGAGGAGGCCTGGCTTTTCCAATATGAAATTTCCAATTTCAGCGTTCCGGGCAAGGAAAGCCGCCATAATCTGAAATACTGGAACGGGGACGAATATCTGGGCATCGGCCCCTCCGCTCACTCCTTTTTCGGCGGCAGGCGGTTTTATACCCCGAAAAGCCTTTCCGCCTTTTTTCAAGCCCCCCAGTATCTTCCGGAGGACCCGGATGAGTCGGCTATCCCGCCGGGAGGCCCGGAGGAGTACACTATGCTCCGGCTCAGGCTGTCGGAGGGGCTGACCGAAGCCGGCTATCAGCAGAGATTTCAAACCCCTATTCCGGAGAAATACCGGAAAAACGCTCTCCGGTTCCAGGCCCCCGGCCTGACGCTCGTGGACAGCCAGGGGATCCGGCTCACCCGCCGGGGCTTTTTTGGTTTCCAACCAGCTGATCGGCGAGATCCTGTGGTGACCCGGCCGGAAAAGAAGCTTTCCTGCCGCGGGCTGGTTCCGGAGCCGGACTGCGGTAAGCCGGCACGTCCGCCAGGATCCCGGAGCCGTGCGGAAGCCAAAGCTAAACGAAACCGGAGCCGTGCGGAAGCAGGGCTGGACGAAAGCCAAGCCCGGGAGGAAAAGGCGTAAGCTTGCGATTCACAATTTTACCTGAGAACAGGAGAGACATGATACTATGGCACAGCTGAACATTGTAATGGTAGAGCCGGAAATCCCCCAAAACACCGGAAATGTAGCCCGTACCTGCGCCGCCACCGGCGCCAGGCTTCATTTGGTCGGCCCCATGGGCTTTACCATCGACGATAAAAAGCTCGAAACGGGCAGGCCTGGATTACTGCATTTGCTGGATATTACCTATTATGAGAATTTAGAGGAATTTTTGAGAAAAATAAAGGCGGAAATTTCTACTATTTTTCCACCAAAGCGCCTCACCGGCACACGGATCTTGCCTATCCGGACAACTGCTACCTGCTGTTCGGGAAGGAAACCGCCGGCCTGCCGGAAAAGCTGCTGTTCGACAATCCGGACACCACGGTGCGGATTCCCATGATTGACGAGGCCAGGAGCTTAAACCTTTCCAACTCGGTCGCTGTCGGCGTTTACGAGGTGCTGCGCCAGTGGGGTTACCCCGAGCTTCAGTGCAGCGGACAGCTCCGGACCTACCGCTGGCCCGGCAAATAATCTTTTCTCTTTTCCGCCTGCCGTCCCTTTGGAAGCCGTCTTGGCGGCGCCGGGCAAAAGCCTTTCCGCTCCTGGCGCGCGGCGATTTCCGCATCCGGCCGCCGGCCCCTAAAGGGCCTGTCCTGCTGTTTTCTCAAGGGGCTTCAAAACCGGCCTTCAGCCTCTGTTTTGTAAATACCCATAAGTAAAGACAGAACCCACAAAAAAAGCGGAGGCTTTTCCGTTTATTTCGGAGGAGGGCAGGAAGGGGCATGATTCCTTGTTTTCTCAATGAAAAAGGCTTGAAAAAATTACAAAGGTAGAGTACAATAAGGTAGGATTTGTCAATTAGTTATCAATATGTTGAAAGGGTGTTTTCACATGGATTATTCAAAGAAAAAAACAGTGGAAGATATCGACGTAGCCGGGAAAAAAGTTCATGGTCCGCTGCGATTTCAACGTTCCGCTGGATGAAAACGGACAATATCACCGATACCAAGCGTATCGACGAGGCTATGAAGACCATCAATTACCTGGTAAGCCATAACGCCAAGGTCA
>ENA-OQAX01000377-OQAX01000377.1-human-gut-metagenome-genome-assembly--contig:-NODE-377-length-10585-cov-1.684356_pt1 | contig 10585 bp, 15 predicted proteins | sample MGYA00242741_ERZ504539 | MGnify/ENA primary metagenome ERZ504539 (study PRJEB26092, sample SAMD00036277) | human gut metagenome | host: Homo sapiens | study: EMG produced TPA metagenomics assembly of... | reverse complement strand
CTGCGCCGAAGTAATTTTCGGATTATCCAGCACTAATATTGAACTTTTTCAGAAATTTTCATTCTCAATATACAAAAGATCTCACATTCGATTATTTAAAAACAATTTCTTCAGTAATCCTTCCATGTGTCTTTGTATTCATGAACTCAATAGATAATTTGTAATTTCCCTTTCCACCAGTTGGTTTAATACTATTCTTATCAAATATACTTTTATAGGGAGAAATTGAATGAAAACCGTTTTGTTATTTTTATTTATTATGAGTGTAGATATGCACAGTTTGCGCTTTCATCTCGGTAATTGAATTGCCGAGGATTCCCGCTTATTATCCTAAAATTGTTATAATAAGAGTCCGTATGCAGAACTTTTGTATATAATAGACTAAGTGAATATCTGGAAATGAGATTAAAAATGCCAGACCAGAAAATAGATAACCTTTTAAATCTTGCAATGGATGCAACACCACAGGAGCGTAGAAAGTCAGGAAATCTTAACATAGGATATGATCCTGCAACCAGGCTATGGGATGTGATCATAAAGTACAGCGGACCGGAAAGTGGTCTGGCTGGAAATGGAATTCAGGTAGTGCCATTGTTAGGCAGCTATGCAGTGGTAACTTTGCCGGAAAGTGAGATTGATGAGTATTCCCACAGAGTGCAGGTGGAATTTATGGAGAAACCCAAACGCTTGTATTTTGAATTGTTTCAGGCGAAGGGAGCGAGCTGCATCCGCACAGTGCAGACCGGCAGGAATGGACTGACGGGAAAAGGAATCCTGACAGGAGTTGTGGATTCAGGAGTGGATTATTTTCACCCTGATTTCCGAAATGCAGATGGGAGCAGCAGAATTTTACGTTTATGGGATCAGAGCATACAGGGAAATCCACCCCAGGGATATGTGACAGGAACTGAATATACGAAAGAGCAGATCGATGAGGCGCTTGCACTTGGAGAAAACCAGGGCAGGCGTCTTGTTCCATCTTCAGATTACAGTGGACATGGAACTTCCGTGCTGGGAATTGCAGCAGGAAAATGGGAGGGGCATCAGATGGGGGTGAATCAGGGGAGTTGCCTATGAAAGTGATCTACTGGTTGTGAAAATGGGAATTCCCAGAGAAAACTCCTTCCCAGGACTACGGAGCTGATACAGGGGATTGATTATCTGGTGCGACAGGCATTGACTATGGGACGGCCAATGGCAATTAATCTCAGTTTTGGAAATAATTATGGATCCCACAAGGGAGATTCCCTTCTTGAAACATATATAGATATGGTTTCTTCCACAGGACGTCTGGCTATCTGTACAGGTACAGGGAACAACGGCAATCAGCCTCTGCATGAGGGAGGAACCTGAACAGGGACAGACCAGACAGATAGAATTATCTGTGAGCAGCAGGGAACCAACATTAAATGTGCAGTTATGGAAATCTTATGAGGATGAGATGAGTATTTATATTGAAAATCCATCCGGAAACCGGATCGGCCCCTTAGACGAAAAGCTTGGTCCTCAGAGGTACAGACTGGGAAATACAGATCTTTTAATCTATTATGGCAAACCTGGACCCTATCATCTGACACAGGAAATCTACATAGATTTCCTTCCTGGGAAAACTTATGTGGACAGTGGAGACTGGAAAATCATCCTAAGTGGAAAAAAGGTCAGAGGAGGGGAATATTACCTGTGGCTGCCGGGTGGAAATACTCTGAACAGAGGGACTGGGTTTTATGAACCAAGGGCATATGGGACTTTGACCATACCTGCCACAGCCCGGCGGGTTATTGCAGTTGGAGCATATGATTCGCTGGTTGACTCTTATGCGGATTTTTCCGGAAGGGGCAGCAGAATGCTGCCATATCTGAAACCTGATCTGGTGGCACCGGGAGTAAACATAGTTGCTCCCGTACCCGGTGGTGGTTACAGAACAGTAACAGGGACTTCCTTTGCAACACCCTTTGTCAGCGGATCCGCAGCATTGTTAATGCAATGGGGGATTGTAAATGGAAACGATCCCTACCTCTATGGGGAAAAAGTAAAAGCCTATCTCCGAAAAGGCGCCAGACCATTGCCGGGGTATGAGGAGTATCCCAATGAAGAGGTGGGATGGGGGGAGGACGTTATAATAAGGTTACATTGAAGAAGTCAGTAAAATCAAGTGTTTCCGTTCATTTTCCCAACACAGAAACGAAGCACTTTCACCATGATTTTGAAGAAAATCTGCCCGGGTTGGATTCAAAATGATATGGAAAGAAAGACTTGTAGCAATGACGTAACATGAACAGCCGATTCTGTTACAGACAACATATTAAAACGAAAGAGAGGTCACAGGAATATAAAACTGACTTATACAAATAATTATCAGTTATCAAGGCCATAAGGCCAAATTATACCATGGGTCAGTTTTAAGCATTAAATCTGGATCAGTTTTAGTGTAAATCAATAGCTGATAATCACTATGATTGGGAAAATACAAAAACCGATAACTACAGTTCAAAGAACTGTGTATTATCGGCTCTGCGTCTGGCGCTTTAATAACAGTTATATGGAATTGTTCAATGTTGATTAGACATTCTCTTTTGCACTTCGAACAAAAGAGTGGAAATTTTTTAGTACAGTATCTTCTCGGATTTTGTCACGTGTTTTTATTTCCGCAGACAGGGCAACGTACTCGCTCGACACTTACTTTTATTTGCACTTCTACTTTTTATTTTTTTCTTGAGTATCCTATAACACTAACAAAATACGATGCGACTACTATACCCAAAGCAAAAATAGTAATCAACATAGGATTTTTAACCAAATTTTTGAGTAACGTATTTCATATCTTTTGATATTTTACTTACGAAAAAGATAACGAGAAGTGTGCAAATCATTCTCACATACTGAACACTCATATAGCCAAACCACTGTGCTATTGCTAAACATATAGAACACCATAAAACAGGTAATGCTATTGCAATGGCGATAGAAAAACCAAACTGGCTAAGTGTAAAATTATGATAAACCACATAACGAATGATATAAATGATAACTGTACCCATTATACTAATCGGAACAAGAAGCAAGCTAGTCAAATACTTACTGAAAATGATTTGGTACTTACTCATCGGCAAGGTTAATTCATATTGTTCCATGAAGTCAATCCATCATAGGTCATGGTCAATCATTAAGTGCATACCGAATAAAAAAGTGAAAAAAAAGCCGATGACATAATTGAGTAAACTTCATTCTCTCCGAAGAATGAAATTGCTATTACAAAAAAATACATTACAAAAATGACTTTTTTATTCATTTTCTTCATAAGCAATAAATCCTTAAAAACCAATCCTTTCATTTGACACCTCCTTTGATATAGAACAGCATAATGTCCTCAATAGAAGCATTATCAATAATTAGATTTTTTGTATCTTTTTTTTTGCAGCTACTTTGTCATGTATTAAGCATTCCACGCTAAGATTTGTTTCTCGACAACATACATAGTCATCTGGCGAAACAGTATTAAATTCTGATTTTTTACAGCGTATAATTCCATAATTATAAATAAGGTCATCTTTCTTTTCCTCAAAAATAATTTTTTCCATTATGAATCAGAATTACATAGTCAGCAACCTTTTGTATGTCAGAGGTTATATGTGTAGAGAACAAAATAGAGTGTTCTTCATCTTGAATAAATTCTAAAAAAATATCCAAAAATTTCATCTCGTACAACAGGATCTAACCCTGTTGTTGCTTCGTCTAAAATCAGAATCTGGGGTCTATGCGATAGTGCACAAATAATTGACAATTTCATCTTCATACCTTTTGAAAGTTGCCCTATTGATTTATTTAATGGAACATCAAGGCGTTTCATATATTCTTCAAACAAATTCATATCCCATGTTTTATAAGATCCCGAAAGGATTTGGGCAATATCTTTTGCATTTAAGACGGAATGGAATTTACATTCGTCAAAAACAACACCAATGTTTTCTTTATGCAAATAAGAATGATTTTGTTTACCCAATATTCTTATTTCACCCGCATCCAACTTTAACTGGTCTAAAATTAAATTGATAGTTGTACTTTTTCCAGCACCATTTTCTCCTATGAAACCCACAATACGTCCTGTAGGAACTGTAAATGAAATATGATCTAACATAAAATCATCAAATTTTTTAGTCACATTTTTTACAACAATACTGTTCTGTTCCATAATTCCACCTCTCATTCTTCAAAAAATAGTTTTAGAATATTAGCCATTTGCTCATAGCTGATACCATGAGTACGACCGATTATAGCAACCTTTTCTAAAAGTTCTTCTGCTATTCGTAGTTGTTCTTCTTGAATAAATTCTTTATTTGGTGATGCAACAAAACTACCTTTTCCCGATACGGTTTCGATAAACCCATCTCGAGTTAAATCTTCGTAAGCTCGTTGAACAGTAATAACACTTATATGCAGGTCTTTTGCCAGTGCACGCATGGAAGGCAGGGCTTCTCCGGCAGATAGGGTACCATTCATGATTAAACTCTTAATCTGCATAGCAATTTGTTCATAAATAGGCTTATCACTACTATTACTTATGATAATTTCCATTCTAACTTCCTCTCACCACCTTCTGATATATGCGTACTTATACGATATGTACAGTGTATATGATAGTGTCAGAAATGTCAATAAAGTAATCCTACAATTCATTAAAATATACCATATAAAGTTTTCAAAAAATCAGCGTAATCCAACCTGTCAACCGGCATAATAAGGTTATTTCTTTGTGCAAATCAGCACGATAATGATAGGATGAGCGATGATGAATTAGAACTTCTGGCTCCATGGAACGAAATCGTCAAAGCTGAAATCGGACGTCGTGCAAACGAATCAAATCAATCATATGTGAATTGTCAAGGTGCTCCGGCTGCTGAAAAGCAGTCGGGGATTTTTTTCTATCATATCTAAAAATTAAGCGCTTAACATATATTCAGATTGGCAGTGAAGTAGTTGCTAAAGAATATCCAGATAAGGTGATGCATTTGAGAAAATTGCAGGTATAGGACAACTGATACAAAGAATATGTTGGAAAAGAGGTGAGCATCATGGTAAATCAGTCAGTAATAGATTCCAGTGTGAATCTGGAGCAGTTAAAGGATATTGAAGACTTAATTCCTAATATAGATAAAGCTATTTCTGAGAAAGTGGAAACTTTTCTGGATAAATCTGGCGATCAGCCGTATGCTCACATGAATGAAGGGTATGTGGTAGTCGTGGAAATGACAGGAGAAATGGATGCTACAGATGCGATCAGTGATTATCTAAGAAAAAGAACGGAGTTGATGTATTAGATGCAAGTCTTGAAAAAATATCTTGCGAAGCTACAGATGTTATGTTAATGTGAAGTCAGGGAAAATGAACGTGATACATGGTTTCTGACTTCAAATTCAATGGAATAAGTAAGTTGGGAGCGATGTAAAATGGAACAAATGCAAATGAATATGCCAGATATGTACGATGCTGCATTGTATCTTCGGTTATCGAAGATGATATGGAAGAGGGCGGTGCGAAGTCAGAGAGCACAGCATTGCAAATCAGAGAGAGTTACTTCGGAGCTTTGTAAAAAGCCAGCCGGATATTCAGATCTTTGATATATATGTGGATGACGGATACTCAGGAGGAAATTTTGACCGACCTGAGTTTAAACGAATGACAACTGATATAGAAGCTGGAAAAGTAAACTGTGTGATTGTAAAAGACTTATCCAGATTCGGAAGAGAGTATATAGAAGCCGGGCGATGGATCGAAAAGACCTACCCGGCTTTAAATGTGCGTTTTTATTTCAGTTACAGACCAGTTCGACAGTAAAACAGCAGATTTTTCAGAGAAGTCATTTGTAGTTCCGATCAAAAAATTTTGTAAATGAAAGCTATTGCCGGGACATTTCCGGTAAAGTGCGAAGCCACCAGAAAATCAAAACGTGAAAAAGGTGAATTTTATTGGAGCATTTGCCCCGTATGGTTACTGCAAAGATCCGGAGAATAAGAATTGTCTGGTGATTGATTCTTATGCAGCGGATATTGTAAGAAAAATATTTTCATGGAAAATTGATGGATTCAGTCTTGGAGCAATCGCAGAAAAACTGAATGTACGTCATGTGCAGTCGCCAAAAGAATATAAAAAGGCAAATGGTGAAAATTACAATTCCGGATTCCATAGTTCAGATACACCGAAATGGTCGGCAGTGCAGATCAAAAGGATTCTGACCAATGAAGTCTATATTGGAAACATGGTACAGGGCAAGCAGGAACGAATCAGCTATAAAGTAAAGCAACGCCTGGATAAGCCAGAATCAGAGTGGGTGAAAGTAGAAAATACGCATCCGGCAATTATCAGGCAGAATGATTTTGATGTGGTTCAGAAGCTGCTTCAATATGATGGTAGGGCATCGAAAACATCAGACAGTGCAAACTTTTTTTCGGATTTGTGTTTGCGGAGATTGCAAGACACCGATGATACGCAGGGTAAATCAGTATAAGGGGAAGAAAAAAGCCTTTTATATCTGCCAGACAAAGAACAAAGGTGGAGATTGCACCAGACACAGTATTTCGGAAGAGGTGCTGAAAAGAATTGTGTTGAAAGAGATTCAGGCATATACGGCACTTTTTGTAGACTATCAGATGATTATGGAAGAACTTTGTGAGATGCAAGTCAGCTACGACAGGTAATCGGTTATGATACGCAGATTAGTAAGTTGCAGGAAGAATATAACCGTTATTACAGTCTGAAAGCATCTTTGGGTGATGACTTGAAAGAGGGACTGATCAGCAAAGAGGAGTTCGATTGATTTTCGGGAAAGTTATGGGAGAAAATGTGAAGACTGGAGCAGATGATTGAGAATCAGAAAAAGCTGATAAAGCAAATGTTTGAGGGTGGAGTGTCTGCAACTGTTCAGTTGGAGGACTGGAAGAAATCACTGGAAATCAAAGAACTGGATCGCACATTGTTGGCACTGACCGTAGATAAAATCTATATTTATGAAAAACAAACAGATCAAAATTCATATCCGTTATCAGGATATGATTGAGAAAATGAAAGTCATAAGACGGTTTTATGCGGAACACCGGACAGAGTGCAGGAAAGAGGTGGAATAAATGGCAAGGACAGCAAAAAGATATAAGAAAAACACAGAGAAGAAAGTTCTTGGGATTCCGGTATGTATGGCTGCAATTTATGTCAGATTATCCGTAGACAGTGATGAAAAAAAGTCAGAATCTATTGAAACACAGGTTACGCTGATAAAAGAGTTCATTCAGAAGCACAATGAAAATCCGAACAGAGAGTATGAAATTGCTGTATATAACATTTATTCTGATCTGGGAAAAACCGGAACAAATTTTGACAGACCGGGATTTGAACGGATGATGAATGATGTCAGGGAAGGTAAAATAAACTGTATTCTGGTAAAGGATTTCTCACGATTTGGAAGAAATTACATTGAACTGGTAACTATCTGGAAAAGATTCTTCCTTTTATGAAAGTGCGATTTTATTTCTGTATGTGACAACTATGATTCATTTGCACCGGGTGCTAAGAATCAGGAATTATCCATGAATATCAAGAATTTGGTGAATGATGCTTATGCAAAAGACATTTCCGCAAAAAGAACGGGCGGCGAAACGTATTGCACAAAAAAAACGGTGAGTATGTGGGATCTACAGCTCCATATGGATATTGTGTGGAAAAGATAAATGGAATTTATAAGTTGATGGTGGAACCGGAAGCTGCAAAGATTGTCCGCAGGATTTTTGAAGAATATGCTTCGGGAGATGGCATACAGGGCATTATTGACAGGCTGTTTGAGGATAGGGTACATCGGATTTCAGATTATAACCAATATCATCATGTGTACTGTCAGGACGGAGAGAACCTTCATCAGTGGGGAAATTCTTCGATACGTGCAGTGCTGAACCGGAATAATTATTATGGCGATCTGGTTCAGAGAAAATATGAATCCAGATTTCAAAGAGGTGAAAAATGGTGTGACATATTGGACGAGAGCCAGTGGATTATTACGCCAAATGCCCATGAGCCAATTATTAGCAGAGAATTGTTTGAAAAAGCACAGGTCAGGCTAAAAGCAGCACAACAGAAAGCAACAAAAACTACTGCAGGGTGGGAAGATGATGAAAGAGCATTTTACAATGTATTCTATTGTGGTGATTGTAAGCGGAAAATGTGTACACGTAGATACAGAGGCAATGTGTATTACTTTTGCAATGCTGCCTGGTATCGGGATGAAAGAAAATGTAGTCACAAATCTATTTCCGAGGAGAAGCTGCAGAAAATTGTCCGTTCGGAGCTGACCAGACAGTTTCAGTTATCTGGATTGCGGAAAAGGATATGTCTGTTATAAGCAGTGCGGTATTTCTTTCCAAAATCAATGAGATTCAAACTGAGATCAGAAAACTGGATGCAGATATGGAAAGACGTTCAGAAAAACTGGCACAGGCATTTATGAAATATAAAGAGGGTGAACTTTCCAAAGAAGCCTATATAGAAATGAAAGATGACCGTAATAACTGGAAAGAGTTTTGTGAAGAGAGAAAGAAGTCTCTGGAGCAGACCATACGAAAGCTGGAAAAACAGCAGAAAGAAGAAGCCAGATTTTTACGAAGTCTGTTGGAACTGGATGGGACAACCAGAATCAATGCGGAACTTGCAGAGGGCTTGATTGAAAGTATGTATCTGTATGGTGATGGCAGACTGGAAATCAACTTCGGGTTTAAGGGGGCGGTAGAACATGAGTGATCAGAAACTGATTATTGGATATTACCGTCTTTCCATGGAAGATGATTCAGAGGGAGAAAGTAACAGCATTATCAATCAGAGAAAACTGGTAAAAGATTATATTTCCCATATTCCGGAGCTTGCTGCTATGCCATTTCAGGAGTTTTACGATGACGGATATTCTGGTTCCAGTATGGAGCGCCCGGCAATTAAGCAGGTTCTGGAACTTGCCAGAGAGAATAAAGTTCAGTGTATTGTGGTAAAAGATTTTTCCCGTTTTGCCAGAAACTATATTGAGATGGGAACTTATCTAGAGCAGATTTTTCCATTTCTTGGAGTACGCTTCATTTCTATCTCAGATCGATATGATTCTAAAGATTATAAAGGAAAGAATTCAGACATCGAAGTACAGTTTAAAGGACTGATCGCAGACTTTTATGTGAAAGACCAGTCTGTAAAGGTAAAGGCAGCAGTCAGCACCCGACGAGGAAAAGGTGAATATTGCTGTGGCTCTGCACCTTATGGGTATCGAATCAATCCTGAAAATAAGAGAGAACTGGTGATTGTAGAGGACGAAGCAGAAGTGATCCGCAGAGTATTTGAACTGACCAATCAGCGATATTCCAAGATGGAGATTTGTCGGTTGTTTTAATGAAGAGGGGGTACTGACTCCCTTGCAGTCTATGAGTAGACGACAGAAATCAGACAGCAAGAAAGCTGCATCAAGAGGACTGCAGTGGACGAGTGATATGATACGGAAGATTGTAGATGATAAGACTTATATAGGCTGTATGGTCTATGGAAAGACAAAGATTCCAGATCCCGGAACTGGGAAAGAAGTACCGGTACCGAGAAATCAGTGGAAAGTGATGGAAAATCATCACGAGCCGATTGTATCAAAAGAAGTTTTTGAAAAAGCACAGTCCCTTCAGATCAGATACACCAAGAAAAGCAAATTTGACAGGGAAACAACACTATTAGGTGGCTATGTAAAATGCGGGAATTGTTGCAGAAGCCTGACTTCAAGCAGTCCGATTCATAGTCATATTCTTTATAGCTGTGCTTACAGTAAAGGAAAAGAAGATACAGGATGTTTTGCCGGGAAAGCGGATAACAAAATGCTGGAGCATATCGTGCTGGCAGAAATAAAGGCTTACTTACGTCAGAATATCAGCCAAGAACAGATGCAGCAATCCATGAGAAAACAGCATGAGGAAAGTATAGAAGCCTATAAGACGGAAAGTGCAGATTGTGAAAAGTGTCAAGAACAAATAAAAATCCAGAACCGCCAGAACTATGAGAAGTATCACGAGGGACAGATGAACCAGAATCAGTTTATGGAAGCCAAGAAGCAGTTGGAAGAAGAAAGAGAACGACTGCAGAAACGTGTACAGGAACTGGATGAGTTGATAAACGACGAGAAAGAAATCCTGATGAAAAAGAATGTTCCGGTGGAGCAAATGTTGAAGTATTTAGGCTATGAGAATCTGACACGAGAGATGCTGGAAGAATATGTGCAGGGAATATATGTGTATGATGACGGGAGAGTGGAGGTGGAGTATAAATAGCAACAAATTAGCATATAATAACAATAAAATTGTTGATAAAAAGCAATAATGATGTATAATTATATAAAGAAATGGAAAGGAGATGCAAAAAAATGTTGTTAAACTTTAAAATGGAAAACTTTAGGTCATTTAAAGATGAGACTTTTTTTACAATGCTTTCAAGTAAACAGAAAACGCATAATGATTATGTGATAGATAAAAGTGTAAATGGTAATAAGTTAAGAGTATTACCAATGACTGTCATTTATGGAGCAAATGCATGT
>ENA-OQAX01000376-OQAX01000376.1-human-gut-metagenome-genome-assembly--contig:-NODE-376-length-10589-cov-1.738673_pt1 | contig 10589 bp, 15 predicted proteins | sample MGYA00242741_ERZ504539 | MGnify/ENA primary metagenome ERZ504539 (study PRJEB26092, sample SAMD00036277) | human gut metagenome | host: Homo sapiens | study: EMG produced TPA metagenomics assembly of... | reverse complement strand
AGTGCCATATTCTGGGATTTAAAGGGCGCCACCCTGTATCCATCCTGTTTAAAAATCCTGCAAAGCCCTGCTGCCAGAAGGCTTTTTCCTGCATTGGACATTGTCCCCTGCACCATAATTGCTTTGCCATTTTTTGTTTCCCCTTTCTCCTGTATAAATACTTATGAAAGCACTTCTTCCAGTACCTCTATCAGCTTTTTATTCTGTTCATGCAGCTTCACTGCCACACGGTAATATCCCTTTTTCAGCCCCGGATAGTTACTGCAGTCCCGGATCAGGATTCCCTTTGCAACACATCTTTCAAAGAGATCCTCAGGTCCGTAAAAGAATATATAATTTGCTTCAGAAGGATATACCGTCAGCCCAACCTGTCTCATCTTTTCCTTCATCCATGCAGATTCCCGGAAAAATGATTTGCCGTCCTGCTTCCACATATTCTGATTCCTTCAATGCTGCCATTCCTGCCTGCTGTGCCATGGTAGACACATTCCAGGGCTGGGTGACTGCCTCCATCCGGTCAAGTACTTCCCCGTCCGAACAGAATCCATAGCCCAGCCGCACACCGGGGATCGCATATCTTTTGGTAAATGCCTTAAGAATAAAAAAGTCCCGGATATTTTTCCAGTTTTCCCTTCAGCGTATGTTTCTCCGGATCTTTTACAAAATCCAGGAAGCACTCATCTACTACCATAAATATTCCCTGCATGGCACAAGTTTCCAGGATTTCTTCCAGAAGGTCCTGAGGTACAGTGATCCCTGTGGGATTATTGGGATTACACAGGAAAATAATATCGGCTTTTCTCTTTTCAGAACATCCGGATAATCTTTCTGTATACAGAAATCATTTTCCTCTTTCAGATAATATCTGCTGATCTCACAGCCAACACTGACCAGTGCCTGTTCATACTCCGCAAAGGTAGGAGCAGGAAGAAGAGCCTTCTTTGGATTCAATGCCCTGCTGAGGGAAAAAATAAGGTCTGCGGCTCCATTCCCGCAGATCAGATATTCTTTTTTTGTATGTTCATAATCTGCGATTGCCTCTTTCAGAGGTCCGCATCCTACACGGGGATAATCACTCAGGTCCTCTACACTGTCTATGATCGCCTGCTTTACACTCTGCGGTGTTCCCAGAGGGTTACAGTTTTGCAGAGAAATCCAGACAGTGATCATATTTATAAACATCACCGCCATGTATATGTTTTGTCATCAGTTGTCTCCTGTCTTACTATACATGTTTTATATTAATAACTATTCAGCAATCCACGTTACCGGAATTATAAAAAGAAACAATATCGCACCGCGCTTCCGATCAGAAGAAATATCACAGCTCCCAGGATCGCTGTTGCATAAAGCAGACGGTTGGATCGTCTGATATCCTCCACCTCTACAGGGCGAATTGCATCTCCGATGGTTGGTTTCTCATAAAGCTTTCCGAAATAGTAAGCATTGCCTGCAAGCTGTACGTCCAGTGCACCTGCCATTGCTGCCTCTGTCTGTGCAGAGTTGGGGCTGGCATGATTTCTTCTGTCTCTGCGGTAAATCTTTGCTGCATTTTTCACATCCATTTTTACAAATGCAGAGGCTGCCACCATCAGCCAACCGGAAAGTCTGGCGGGAATATAATTAGCCACATCATCCAGCTTTGCAGCGCAGCGGCCGAAATACAGATATTTATCATTCTTATAACCCAACATGGAATCCATGGTATTGATTCCTTTGTAAAGGAACATCAGCCACACTCCACCGATGGCCATATAGAACATAGGTGCTATGATGCCGTCCGAAGCATTCTCTGCTACAGTCTCTACTGCCGCCTTTGTAACACCTTCCTCTGTCAATGACTGGGTATCACGGCCTACGATCATAGATACTGCATAACGGGCCTCATCCAGAGTTCCGTTTTTCAGTCTGTCATAGACTTTCATGCTCTCTGTTTTCAGAGACTTCGTTGCCAGAAGCTGATAACACCAGAAGGTCTCCAGTGCGAATCCCACCCATACTGAAATCCCGTAGAGAATGTGCAGGATCAGAAATGGGATTCCACCGCTTAACAGACAGACAAGGATCACTTCTACTGTACCTGCAGCCAGTTCACCCTTATCTGTTTTCGGAAAAATCTTTCGGAGTATTTTTTCCAGAAATGCGATCAGATTTCCGATCAGACATACCGGATGATACAGCCATCTGGGATCTCCTATCATAAGATCAAGTATGAAGCCTGCTGCAAGAGCAAGCATACTGTAATGTAACATAATTATAAAAACTCCTTGATGTCTTGGATGTTTCGATATTTCTGAAACACCCGGAATTCGGTAATTTACTACTATTTTACCAGCTGTCAAGCGGATATTCGCAATCCGCTTCATCGTTCTTTTGAATTATGATATTCCAGACATTTCATGAGAAAAGTCCTGGGAATCTGGGGATTTCCATAATAATAGATATGAGGATATCCTGCCAGCAGGTTACTGCTGCTGTGCATACAGTCCCATCCTCTTTTGCTCATAGGCTTCGCTGCATGGAAATCACTTCCACAGTTCTCTGAATCAAAATAGTGGAATTCATGAGCCGGAATCTCACCGATCTCCTCTGCACTTCTGCCGAAAACAGGCTTCCCGGCGGTTAATGTGATATATCCAAATCTGGTCAGTCTGGGAGTGCGGAAACATTTTCCGGGAATCACTCCGCAGGTTTTCCGGAACACTCCGCCCATATCCTCCATCTGCTCATGAAGATACATAAAGCCTCCGCATTCTGCCATACATGGCATGCCCTGTTTAACTGCCTGTGCAATCTCTTCTTTCATGGATGCATTGCGTTCCAGTGCCTCTCCATTTAATTCCGGATAACCGCCATAAAGAAGAATCCCATCCAGATCTGCAGGAAGATGTTCATCATGAACTGGCGAGAAATCAACCAGCTCTGCCCCCATTTCCTGAAGGAGAACGAAAATTGTCTTCATAAAAGAAACAAAAAGGCTTCATCCTTTGCCACTCCGATACGCAGCTTCTGTGGCAGACAATATCCATATGTCCTGTCTTTCTGTATCAGAGATTCCGGCACCTGCAGATCCTCTGCATTTTTGGCAAGTGCAAGGATCCTGTCAATCTCCAGTGTATCTTCCAATATTCCGGCCAGCTTCTGCAAACGTTCCTTCAGATCAGAAATCTCCTCAGGAAGCACAAGACCCAGATGACGGCTCTCGATCACACAATCCTCTACCTTTGGCACATATCCAAGAACCTCCACCTCAAGCTGTTCTTCCACCAGCTTCTTCATTCTGGGATAAAGCATGGGAGACATCTGGTTAAAGATTACGCCTTTGATATGGCTTTTCTCTTTGTACTCCATAAAACCTTTGATATAAGCTGCCAGGGAAATACTCATTCCTCTGCTGTTTACCACAAGGATGACCGGAGTATCTGTGGTATCTGCCAGGTCATAGGCGCTTGCTTTCGTGGAAATCCCTCCCACACCGTCATAATAGCCCATAACACCTTCCATCACTGCAATATCGCAGTCTGCTGCATTTTTTCCAAGCAGGTATCGGGTAGTCTCGGCATCTGTAAAAAAGGTGTCCAGATTACGGGATTTCGTCCCGATGACTCTGGAATGAAACATGGGATCTATATAATCCGGTCCGCATTTAAAAGATGCCACTTTCATTTTTCGATTGACCAGTGCCTGCAGAAGTCCGCAGGTGATCAGTGTTTTGCCACTGCCGCTGGCTCCTGCTGCAAGAAGTATTCTTGGAATATCCATCCCTGTTCTCCTCTGTTTCTGTCCTATATTTTTTCAACAATTTCAGGGCATTCCAATCTATTAACTGTTAATCTGCATTCCCTTAACTGTTAATTTGTAATCCCTGATATCTGCATCATTTGTTATTTCCCGGGATTCTGAAGTGTAATAATATAAATAGGATTCTCGCCCATCATCATATGATAACGTCCGATTGCCTTTGAACGTGCCGCACTTAGCTGCACGATCTCATTCTCTTCAAATCCAAACTCTTTCGCTGTTTTCCAATGCTTCAGACACAGTTTCAAGAGTGATACAGTTGATCACGATCCGGACCTGAGGATTCTTTTCAATTAACAGCTTCACGATCTCTTTCAGATTTCCTGACGAGCCTCCGATAAAAGCATGGGTTGGTGTCGGAAGATCTTTCAGAGCCTCCGGTGCAAGTCCTTCCACGATCTCCAGATTATCCGCTGCAAATTTCAACTTATTCCGGTGGATCAGTTCAACTGCATCTTCCTTTTTCTCGATTGCCCAGACCTGTCCCTGATGAGCACGAAGTGCCATCTCTACTGACAGTGAGCCTGTTCCTGCGCCCACATCATAGCAGACAGAATCAGCAGTCAGCCGCAGTTTGGAAAGGGATACTGTACGCACCTCTTCCTTTGTCATGGGCGCTTTGCCTCTGATAAATTCCTCATCTCTGATCCCATGCGTTTCCAGACGTGTTCCTGCATTTTCATTTACTGCACAGATGACGGACAAAGGATCACCCTTATATTCTGTCAGTTCGCTGGCAGGCTTTGCAAAAATCTTCTCATTTTCATAGGACAGATTTTCTCCCACATAAAGAAGCACATCACCCATCCCGTATTTTACCAGTTTCTCTGCCAGAACTGCTACACCGTCTGAAGTTCCGAGTATGGAAAAAAACTTTCTCTGTATAACAGATATGTGAGATAAGATTACAGCCTCTTCCATGTGCACTGACAATTTTGGCATCATCCCAGGACAATCCTATTTGGGACATAAAATATACAACAGAGGAAATCCCGCACTGAATCTCTATCTCTGTATTATTTTGTGCTGAACTATCCCGTTCTTCCTCACTCTTCTCTGATCCGTTCTTTCTCTGTACTCTCAGATCCGCACTGTCCTGACACAGTACTTCCAGAAGTTTTTCTGGCCCCGCTGTAGAAGCCCACATCTCCGGAAAGGACGATCACAATATTGTCATACTCCGGATGTGCATCAATATAATCCCTGATCTCCTGGCTTCTGTATTCCACGAACACATCCTGTCCCGGACGTTTCACAGAATCCACCATCCTCCTGGCACCGATTAAAAGATCCGCCTGATCCAGTCTGTTCTTACCCTGGACAGTGAGAAGTTTTTGACTTCCCATTCCAATTCCCAGCAATGTAATATGCGGTCTGTGGGCTAAGCTGAAATGTTCTGTAAGAAATCTCTTACATTCTCTCACAGACATTCCTTCCTCTTTCAGAGGACGCCCCGATGATCACAGGAACTGCATCACATTCCAGGGCAGCATCGATCTTATCCTGAAATCCACCTGCTTTTCCCGTATCCTTTGTGACCAGATATCTGCAGTCATACTGTCTGAGCATTGCAGCATTCAGCTCTCTGGAAAAAGGTCCCTGCATTCCTATCAGATGTTTTCCCTCAAATCCCAGCTCTGCACAGGCTTTCATCACATTGGGCAGAGAAAGGACTCTTGCATAAAGACGGTTCTGATAATCCTTCATGCCTGTGAAGCCGGCCAGCTCCTTGCTTCCTGTTGTCAGCAGTACATTTCCCCGGGTCTGATCCAGATAATCTGCAGCAGCCTGAACACTGTCCACATATACTGCCCCTGTCCTCATGTTCCCCCTGCTTCTCTCAGCACCCTGTAATATGCTGTCTGCGTATTTTCACAGGCTGTCCTGATATTTACAGTCACCTCAGCAGCATAAGGATGGGTGGCATCCAGCACCATTTCCGGTTTCTCCTGTAAAAAGACCTCTTCCATGTCCGCTGCATCCAGTCTTCCGGTCTGAACAGTGAGAAATTCATTTTCTGTAAGAGATTTGCTGCCATATTCTGTGGCAACAAATCCCTTTGTCTCTATCTTATGATCTGCCAGAAACCGGCAGATTTCGTATCCTTCTGTTGTTCCCGCAAAAACAAGAACTTTATACATTCCTATATCCCCTCGGTGTTACCATCTTATTGTTGATTTCCTTTGTCTGAGAATTACCGATAAATACTGTGGTAAACATATCCACCTGTGTATCTCTCAGTTCCTTTAATGTCATTACATGAGCTTCTTCGCCTTCTCTTGCAATATTGGAAACTGTTCCGCAGATGGTATCCGGTGATTTGTATTTCATCATCAGATCACAGGCTTTCTGCAGATAATCATGACGTTTTTTATTGTACGGATTGTAAAGACATACAACAAAATCTGCCTGGGCTGCTGCCAGAAGTCTTGCCTCTATCTTTTCCCATGGTGTGAGAAGGTCGCTTAAGCTGATCAGACAGAAGTCATGGATCAGAGGTGCACCCAGAACAGCAGCTCCACCTGTTGCAGCTGTCACACCCGGGATGATCTCCAGTTCTGTTTCCGGATAATTGACACCAACCTCATACATCAGACCTGCCATACCATAAACTCCGGCATCACCGCTGCAGATCATGGAAACAGTTTTGCCTTTCTTTGCCTCTTCAAAAGCAAGTACACAACGGTCCACTTCCTTTTTCATTGGTGTAGTCATAAATTCTTTTCCCGGAAAATATTCCTTCACCAGGTCTACATATACGGTATATCCGATGATCGCATCACTTTCATTCATGGCGCGGATCGCTTTTCCTGTCATCTGGTCATAAGCTCCCGGTCCGATTCCGATTACATATATTTTACTCAAAATGTATCCTCCATTCCCTGGCAGCCACTGCTGTGGTCACACCATTTTCTCCTGTTTTTCTCTGCAGCAGTCTGCCATTTCCACTGGCAAGGACTGCACTTCTCTCACAGACATTATCCACACCTGTGATCTTTTTTACAAAAGGTGAGGGAGTAAATTCTCCAGGCACCTGTTTTAATTTCTTCTTCTGTATAAGTCACAAAAGGAATCTGCCAGTCCTGTGACAATGACAGGATTCCCTTTTCTTCTTTCTTCAGATCGATGCTTGCGATCTGCTCAAATGCTTCTTTATGAAATCCGGATCTGTCCAGCACCTTCTGCGCTGCCTCTGCGATTCCACAGGCATCCTTGTCTTTCCTGCAGCCCATACCCAGAGTCAGACATTTCGGAACTACCTGTGTGGTAGAAATAAAAGGATTACAGGAAGTATGTACAGTAACTGCAACTCCGCAGTCTATATTCGTACAATCTGTCCCTGTTCCATCAAAATCAGAGCTTTTCTGTGTTTCCTCTTCTGATCTGTCATCCATACTGCTGACAGAATTCCCATATTCGTCACACCGGATCAGCCCCTCCGGCAGTTCACCGTCCGTTGGAAACTCACTGTAAAATCCAAACTTTTCTTTCCTGCCAGAAGTGTAGCAGAGACTTCCTTTGCTGCTTTCATGTTAAAGATATTGCAATTGTTTTTCTTTGCAAAAACATCTACTGCAAAACGGTGATGCAGGTCTGTGGCTGTTGTGACCACTGGTATTGCTTCCAAAATTTCTGCTGTTTTTAGCGCCAGTTCATTGGCACCGCCAGATGTCCTGACAGAAGGGAAATGACAAACTTTCCACACTCATCTACGACCAGCACCGCAGGGTCTGACTTCTTTGACGCTACATAAGGCGCAATGCTGCGGACGGCAATTCCGGTGGCACCGATAAAGATCAGTGCATCTGAATCAGAAAATTTCTCTCCTGCCCATGCAGAGGTACTGATCTGAATAGAATCCAGAAGATATTTACTTTTTTTTATCCAGTTCTGCTGTCATACCGGCAGCTTCCAGACCCCGGCATAATCTCTCCCCGGTCTGCTGACCGGTAAGGCTGAAGCATATAAGTGCAACCTTCACTGTTATATTCCTTCTCTTTCTCCTGTTTACAGTATCTCATAAACGATAGCAATTCCTTAAGGTTACCAGATTCTATGAGTGATGTGTTTTTGATTTCACAGCCTCACGAAATTCTGTAGTAAACTCCGGATCATACAGCTTGGAGCGGTCATAGTGTGCTGCTGCAACTGTATCTCCGATGATCATCAGAGCAGTTTTTGTAATATTATTTTCTGCAGCGTTTTTGCCAGTGTTCCCACTGTGCAGACGAAGGTCTTCTGTTCCGGCCAGGTTGCCTTATATACAATGGCTGCTGGTGTATCTGCTGTATAACCGCCTTCAATAAGACGTCTGCTCAGCTCTTCCAGCATTCCTGTACTTAAGAATACAACCATAGTTGCCTGATGAGCCGCAAATGACTGAATGCTTTCCTTGGACGGAACCGGAGTTCTGCCTTCCATTCGTGTAATGATCACACTCTGGGAAATATCCGGCAGAGTATATTCCAGATTCAGGGCACTTGCAGCACCGCAGAATGCACTGACACCCGGACAGTAATCATAAGCGATATTTTTCTCATCCAGAATATCCATCTGTTCACGGATCGCACCGTAAATACATGGATCTCCGGTATGAAGGCGGACAGTTGTCTTTCCCTCTGCTTCCGCCTTCTCGATCACATGGATCACTTTCTCCAGTGTCATTTTTGCACTGTTGTAGATGGTGCAGATGTCCTTTGTGTATTCCAGAAGCTTTGGATTTACCAGTGATCCTGCATAGATCACCACATCTGCTTCCTCCAGATACTGTTTTCCTCTTACTGTGATAAGATCCGGTGCTCCCGGTCCTGCGCCTACAAAATGTACCATAATCTATTCCTCTCTTCTGTCTTTATTTTCTTTGATAATGATCAGAGAATAATATCCTGCATCCTCCGGGATCTCTTCTGCAGTTCTGTAGATCTTTTCATCCGGGCATTCCGCAGTTTTCGATCATCATGGCTTCCGCTCCCTGAGCAAGAAGTTCTGCTTTCACATCTTTCATTTTCTTTCCGGCTTCATGAGAACCTTGGTTCCCGGAAGTTCAGGCATCTTCTATCTGATAAGAAGCCGGAATCACATGAAGAGGCTCTGCCTTTCCACAAGGCTGTGTTCAGACGTGCGGAAACCGCGCAGAAAGATGTGATACCACAGACAATCTCTGTCTCATATCCCTGTGCCACAAGTCTGTGATGAACATAGAGATATGTGGAATAAACAGTCGGGTCTCCTAAAGTCAGAAACACCACATTTTTCCCTGGTCAAGAACTTCCTTTACTTTCTGTGCCCCTGCATCATGATAACTTTTCAGAACTTCAGGGTCCTTGGACATTGGAAATGGTACCGCAAGAAGTTCCTTTTTTCCAAGCTCAGGATATGCTCCCTCTACGATCTTAATGCTACTGTATCCTCCGGAATCTGTCCCGGAAGTGCGATCACCTCTGCCTCTTTTACAAGTCGGAGTGCTTTTAAAGTGAGAAGTTCCGGATCTCCCGGTCCTACACCTACACCGTATAATTTTCCTGCCATTTTTTATTTCCTCCTGTTATATTTTTACGACAGGGATATATTCCTGTCTGTTATTCAGATTGTATCTTATGGATCAGTTTTTCCGCATCCCGAGTCTGTCCCAGAAAGCCATACACATTGGAAAACACCACTGCTCCCAGAAGGATCTGTTCATAAGACCTGTGATCCAGATAAAACTGTATCTTCTCCATAACGATATCCATCGTTTCTCTCAGAATCCCATATCTGTTAAGAACCTCCAGCGCTTCATCTGTAGTACCGGCTTTCAGGATCTCTCTGGCACATTCCAGTGGTCCTCCCGCACGGATAGCACTTGCACAGAGAACCTCCATCCTTCCATCTGCACAGTGAGAATGCGTGTTCATGATCCCGGCTGCAACTTTCACAAATTTACCGATATGCGCTACAAAAGGATTCCTTTTACTCCCATATCGATGGCCATGTCGATCGTCTCACCTACATAATTGCTGCATTTTGATATTGTTTTTCAAAAAGGGGATGGTCATATGCTCCCGCAGATAATCCGCCCCGTAATTTCCAGGTGTTACCAGAATATATTTCTCTCCCTGGCAAAATGCTGTTTCATCTCCACATGGATGCTTCGATCAGGCTTTTCACTCATGGGCTCTACAATACCACTGGTTCCAAGAATTGAAATTCCTCCGATGATTCCCAGACGGGGATTAAAAGTTTTCTTGCGATCTTCTCTCCCTCAGGAACCGATACCGTGAGCTTCAGCCCGCCTCATAATCGTATTCCTGCGCCGCTTCTCCGCTTCTTCAGGATCATTGCCCGCGGGACCGGATTGATCGCCCGCCTCACCAATCTTCTGCGACAGACCCGGTTCGTGACACGGCCTACTCCGATGCCACCATCCAGAATGATCTGAGGACGGCCTGCACCGGTTCCGATATCTTCACAATTATCTGTTTCTGAATCCCGGCAGCAGATTTTTTTCTGCTTTTACATACACCAGGATTCCGTTAGTCGTGTCCGGATCATCTCCCGCATCTTTCCGGACAGCACAGGAAACATAATTATCTCCACGAGTAATATCGTGAAGAGCCAGCGTAAGGGTGATACCCTTCGGAGTGGGAAGCGTTACCTCGGAAAGTTCCCTCCCGGATAACAGCATACGGACCGCACCACTGGCAGCCCCAGCCGCACAGGAACCGGTGGTGTAACCGTAGCGGAGGCGTTGTTGTTTTTATAATGTATTTGTTTTCCAGACCATCATATGGGGCACCTCCTTTTTAATG
>ENA-OQAX01000374-OQAX01000374.1-human-gut-metagenome-genome-assembly--contig:-NODE-374-length-10652-cov-2.256437_pt1 | contig 10652 bp, 15 predicted proteins | sample MGYA00242741_ERZ504539 | MGnify/ENA primary metagenome ERZ504539 (study PRJEB26092, sample SAMD00036277) | human gut metagenome | host: Homo sapiens | study: EMG produced TPA metagenomics assembly of... | reverse complement strand
CTGACCTAAAAATCCAAATATCCTGTCATAAAGACTTCCTGGTTTCATTTTTTATTACCCCTTCCTTTTTCTATCTTAATGATTTTGTCCTGACTTTCACCTTTACAGATGATTCAGCAATCAGATATCCAGTTTCAGGCAGCCTTCTGTTATTCTTCTCTTTCCAGTTGTATAACAAAATTCTGCCTGTATAGTTCAGGGGAAATGTCCCGAACCTCCCGGATTCTTCTTTTTATTTTTTAAACTTACAGTTTACCACCAGATGTTGCAATACCTTCGATGAACTGCTTCTGGAAGATCAGATACAGTACGATCATCGGGATACATGCAAGCAGAGATGCTGCCATCAGCTGCGGATAATTGTTGGTGTACTGTCCCTGCATTTTGCAAGTGCTGCTGACAGAGGCATTACATCTTTGTTACAGATCAAAGGCCACATCAGATCTTTGTATGCAAATACTGCTGTGAAGATTCCCAGTGCCACCATGGAAGAACGTGTCAGAGGAGCCATGATGAACAGGAAGGTCTGACCGATGTTACATCCGTCAAGACGTGCTGCCTCTTCCAGATCTTTTGGAAGTCCCATATAAGCCTGTTTGAGCAGGAATGTACCAAATGCAGTAACAATACCAGGAAATACCAAGGCAAAAATGGTATTGAGCATTCCCATTTTGCTTACCAATTAAGTACTGTGGGATAATGAAGATCTGTCCAGGCACCATCATCTGGAAAAGTACCAGAGAGAACATCAGGTTTTTCCCCCTGAAGTTCAGACGTCCAAATGCATAGCCTGCCAGTGTTGCTGTCAGAACCGCACATACAACACGACCCAGGATCAGAAGTAAGGTATTGATATACAGATGTAAGAAATCCATATTTGCGCTTACTTCTCTAAAACTGTCCCATCTCCATGTAGACGGGAGAATTACGAACGGGTTGACAGAGGTTGCCTCTGTCATAGTTTTGAAAGCTGTCAGAATCATCCATAAGAAAGGAACTAGCATGGTAATAGATACCAGTATCAGGATAACATGGATCAGAACTCTGTTTGCTTTATCCTCTTGCTGACATAATTATCCCTCCTTAGTTATAATGAACCCACTTCTTCTGCGCAATATTCTGGAATACTGTCATGATCATAATTACAACCAGAAGAAGTACGACGATTGTTGAACCATAACCTTTGTTATTCTGTACAAAGGAATTCTGGTAGAACAGGTAAACAAGTGACTGTGTTTTGTAAAGTGCAGGACTGTTTCTGTCCATAACCATGAAGATCAGGTCGAATACCTGCATGGCACCGATAACACGGGGTAACCATTACAAAGAAGATGGTCGGCGAAAGCAGCGGGATTGTAATATGGAAGAACTGTTTCACACCAGTTGCTCCGTCAATGCTTGCTGCTTCATAATAATCTCTTGGGATTTCCTGCAGACCGGACAGGAAAAGTACCATATTGTAGCCAATGATGGACCATACACCGATCACTGCGATCGCATAGACTGCAATCTTCGGATCAGAAATCCAGTTGATCTTTGTATGAAAAAATGTGATTGAGAAAGACCAAACTCTGAGTTGAACAGCCATCTCCATACCATGGCGATTGCAGCCGGAGCAGCAACCATAGGCAGGAAGAAAATAGTTCTGTAAACTAGCACGGCCTTTCATTTTACGGTTTAATAAAACTGCCAGTACAAGTGCGATAGCATGGAAAACGGAACTTCCACAATGGCATATTTAAATGTATTTAATAATGCCTGCCATACTTCCGCATCGTGGAACAGCTTTACGTAGTTATCAAAACCAATGAAGATATTTCCCTTACCGAAATCTCCGGTCTTGAAAAAGCTCTCATAAATGGTCTTAAAAATCGGATAGATATTTAAGATGATCAGACCAAGCATTGTAGGAAGAATGAACGCCCATCCCCAGATGAATTCATTCCGCGCCTGACTGGTACCTTTTTTGGATTTGCCACGGCTCTCACTCCTTCTTATCATAAAATTTTGTTGCTGATTTGAATGGAAAACTGCCGCATATCTGCATACCTGTTGTGACTTCTGCGATTATCACATGATCGGAATCTTTTCTGCGGCAGCTTTTCCGTTTCTTATTTTTTATGAATGGTTTTGCTGAATATTAATTAATAGGACTCTTCTGCGATGGCATCGTTCATAATAGTAACGATATTCTTGCATGCATCATCCATGCTTTCTTCATCATTCCATGGTTTCTTCAGTTCTTCGCACATTGGGTTCCACCATGCAAGTGTTGCATTTGTGTGTGGTCTGAATACGATATTGTCCATTGCATCCATGTATGGCTGTAAGTTAAAGCAGTCAACACTGTTAACCCATCCATCGGACATTCCTTCGTAAGCTGCCATTGTTACACCAAGATCAGCCTGTTTCTTCTGCATATCTTTGGAACCGAACCACTCAATAAGCTGGAAAGCTTCGTCCGGCATATCTGTGTTTGCAGATGCTGCCCATCCAAGACCATTGTAAAGAGATACGCTCTCTCCTGTTTCAGCATCTTTCGGAAGTCTTGCCACATCACAGTGTTCTTTTATATAATCGTTGTCTTTGAAGGCAGATACCATCCAGGATCCCTGAGAGATCATAGCTACTTTACCAGATCCGAAGAGTACGTCTGTACCTGTTTCGGACATTGTGGATGCAGGAGGCATTACATTTTTTAACGCATTTGTCAACAAATTCCATTGCTTTGATGGTATTAGGATCATCAAAACCGGATTTGTTATCATCTGTCAGTACACATCCGCCCATGGAGTAAATAATGTTCATCCATGTATCCTGCTCGTTAGACGGGTTTGCTGCGAAACCATACTGACTTCCGTCTTCTTTTGTAAGTTTCTCTGCAATATCATAGAACTCATCCCATGTCCAGCTTCCGTCCGGATAGTCGATTCCTGCTTCATCGAACATATCTTTGTTGTACCACATGGCGATTGTATCGATGTCCTTCGGTACTGCATATGTTTTTCCATCCCACTGATACATTTCTTTGATATCTTTCGGGAATTTGTCCATTTCCAGTTTGTCGCTGTCTGCAATCTTGTCTGTCAGATCAAGTAAGATATCATTGGACATATATCTTACTGCTTCATTGGAATGCATCCAGAATACGTCCGGCATGTCTCCGCCTGATGCACCTGCTTCAAGAAGTGTCCAGTAGCTGCTCCACTCTACTACCTGAAGTTCAGTTTTAATTCCTGTCTCTTTTGTAAACTCATCCATGATCTCCTGAAGTCCGGCTTTCTGTCCGTTATCCCAGATTGCAACTGTCAGGGTTTTGTCTTTCGCCTGTGCGCTTACTGGTGCAAGGGAAGTAACTGCCATAGCACCGATCACTGTTGCGACTGTGAGTTTTTTCATGTTTTTTCTCATATACATCCTCCTTTATTCGTCGTTTTCGACTGTTCCTTGTGATTCTTATTATACGTTTTTGTCTATTTTTTTAAATGGACTAATGAAATGAATTTATGTCATAATCGTTATGGAAAAAACGCTGAATATATGGTAAAATGTCAACAACGACTTGAATTTGTGCGTATTTACAGGATATGAATCCATATGTCTTTATATCAATAATATCCCCAGTCAAAGAAAATAAAAAAGGAATGGTGCAAATGCCAAATGTAAAATATACGGACAGCGCTACTTTCCGCTGTCTTGAAAATCTGAAAGAGGGTTCCCTTGATATCAGTCTGGTCCATACGGGCAACGAACACTGCCCACCCGGACATATCTGTTCCATGCCAAGAGATGAGTTCATCATCCATTTTGTACTGGACGGTTCCGGATTCTATTCTGCCGGAGGTCAGACCTGGAGCCTTACTTCCGGACAGATGTTTGTGATTTATCCTAATGAACCAATCACATACGGAGCTGATGAAACCCATCCCTGGACTTATGCATGGATTGGTTTTCGTGGAATCCGTGCTCACTCAATGGTAAGAGCATGTGGATTTTCCAAAAATCAATTAGTGCTTCCTGCACCGGATCAGAAAATAATCCTGAAACATATTGCTTATATGCTGGATCATAAGCAGCTTTCCAAAGCCAATGATCTAAGGCGCCAGGCTTATCTGATCCTGTTGTTAGCCGAGCTTGCCGACTTTCATGAAAAGCAGTCTGCACAGAACAAAAAAAAAGTGCTAAATATGCTTACAGCACCAGTGTTTTACGTAGAGCTTGCCATTGAATATATTAAAAGACATGTATCAAAAAGGAATCGGAATTTCTGATATTGCAGATAATATCGGAATCAGCCGTGCCTATCTGAACAGTTCCTTTCAGAAAGAGCTTGGAATGTCTGCACAGACCTTCCTCATTGATTATAAGATGCATAAAAGCAGCCAGTCTTCTGGTCAGCACCAGTCTGTCTGTTAAAGAGATTGCTAATAATGTGGGCTATGAAGACCAACTTGTTTTTTCAAAAGCTTTTAAAGAAGAAGTTTGGAATGAGTCCGAAGAATTATAAGACCCATAAAGAAATGATGGATAAATTTAACGAAAGCAGGTAGACGATCCCGTGTGATCTTCTGCCTGCTTTTTGTTGATTTTTTATTTCTGTCTATTGCTTTTCGCAACCTCCATAAGGAGCTTACCTGATTCGGTTATTATTTGCAGTTAAACATAAATTCTGGATTCATAGTCTGTGCATGGTTCGTCTTCACTTGTAGGTTCACCTGCTGTACAGTCTGTGGTAAGCAGTCCCAGATTCATCAGCTCATCCCCGTAGTTTTCTGTTCCATTATACTCATTTCTGTAGATAAGATCCGGATCCAGTCCCTGAAGACGCACTCTGGTAAAATCTGCGTTTACTACATTTCTTTCCCTGTACCAGAATACCAGTGCTGTTTTTTTGTCCTCGCTGACTGTCATCCACGCTGTTTTCATTGCCCTCAAAAAGGACTCTTCAGTCTGTAAAAAGTTCCAAACTGGATCAGTTCTCTGTATTCTTTCATAAAAGTGATCTGCTGTTTTACTTCACTGATTTCCTCATCAGACAGTTTATTCAGATCCAACTCATAATCCAAAGGTTCCGAAATAAGCTACGTTGGCTCTTGTATGTAACGGAGTTTTGCGGTTTAACTGATGGTTAGGCACTACAGATACATGGCTTCCCATGGAACTTACGGGATAACACATACTTGTGCCGTACTGGATTTTCACACGTTCTGCCGCATCTGTATCATCACTGGTCCATCCCTGTGGCGCATAATAAAGGATTCCCGGATCAAAACGTCCGCCACCGCTTGCGCAGGACTCAAAGAGAATCTGCGGAAATGCAGTATTTAACCGCTCATACAGATCATAAACTCCGAGAATATATCTGTGGAACACTTCTCCCTGACGGTCTGCAGGAAGTGCAGCTGAATAACATTCTGTAATACTTCTGTTCATATCCCATTTGATGTAGGAAACCTTCGCTTCTGAGAGAATTTTATACATCATCTCATAAATACAGTCCACTACTTCTTTTCTGGAAAAATCCAACACATACTGGTTTCTGCCATGACAGGAATGCCTCTGCGGTGTCTGCAGAATCCAGTCCGGATGTGCACGATAAAGATCTGAATCCTTGTTCACCATCTCCGGCTCAAACCACAGACCAAATTTCATACCCATCTCTTCAATCCTGTCTGCGATTCCCTTGATTCCCTGCGGAAGACGCTCTCTGTTTGCCACCCAGTCACCAATCCTGCATAATCGTTGCTTCGTGCACCGAACCATCCGTCATCCAGTACAAATAATTCAACGCCGCATTCCTTTGCCTTTGCTGCGATTTCCACCAGACGGTCCTCTGTAAAATCAAAATAAGTAGCTTCCCAGTTATTGTTAAGGATTGGTCTTGGACGGTCTCTCCAGTAACCTCTTGCCAGTCTCTTCTGATATAATTTATGGAAGGTCTGGCTCATTCCATTCAGACCCTTATCAGAAAATACTACTACTGCTTCCGGAGTCTGAAAGCTCTCACCACAGTCCAGCTTCCAGTCAAAATTCTGCGGATTGATTCCCACAGTGATGCGGGTTGTATCATGAGTATCCACCTCTGCCTGCATTCTGTGATTTCCGCTGTAGATCAGGCTGAATCCCATCACTTCTCCTGCATTTTTCTGTTGCTGACGGACGTCGGAGCACAATAAAGGGATTATGTTCATGGGAAGAATTTCCTCTGATGCTTCCCACAGACTGGATTCCCTGCTCTAATCTGCGTTCTTTCACATGACGTTCTCTGGACCATGCACCTGAAAACTGCATCCACACATAATCCTTGTCCGGCAGATCAAGGCTGAGGCTCATTGCATTTAACAGATGTACTGATGATGTACCCTCGTTTGTAAATCTGGCACTTCTGGTGATGATTCCCCTCTGTGTAAAAATAGTATAAAGCAATTCCAATACAATTCCTGTTACTTCATCTTTCAATTTTACACATAAGGTCTGGGCTTCTTCTTCTTTCTCAGTATATGTAGCCGGAAGCCCTGAAGTTTTGGTTTTCCAGCTGCAATTGTATAACTTACATAAGTAAAATCAGAAATCCTGCTGCCGTTTTCCTGAAGGATCTCCACTGCCGGATAACGGTAATCAGAACTACCATACACCGGATATTCCAGTTTCAGATGCTCCAGCGAAAATTTGCGGTTTTCCTCATAAACACAGGCTGTCATTGGTCGCTGCTTCATCTCAAGAAGATATGAAAAATCTTCTCTGTCATGGATTCTTTTCCCAAAATAGAGATTTCCAAGATGTCCATTTGGAAGCACACACATAATATAACTGATTTCATTGTTGTATAAATGGAATGTCTTTGAACTTTCATGAAAAATAATACTCATAACTGTCCCCTTTCTATAATAAATTCAATATACATGAAGTTAGGGTCAAAAGGTTTTTTGACCCTAACTTGATATCACGGATTGCTCCGCAGCTGTACTGCTCCCGCAATCCTTCATATACATTATTATAGAGAAAGTTATCCTGAGGCGTTATGGCATTATGTTTGTCTGAACCTTCAAAATGTTAACTGTTGAGCAGCTGTTCCAGTCCATCCTCTGACACTTCCAGGTTTCTTCGGTTTTACTTCTGTCCTGCCTGCGAAACTGAGTTGGTGTCAGTCCTGTTTCATGCTTGAATGCCCTGGCAAACCGTTCTGCATTTCCATAGCCACAGGATTTTCCAATTGATTCTACAGACAGTTCTGTAAGCACTAGCAATTCTCGTGCCCTTGTAATACGGTATTTCTGCAGAAAGTCCTTTGGTGAAATATGAAGTTCATTCATGAAAATTGTGTACAGATAACTACGGTTAACATTTAAATGCTCTGCCAGTTCCTGTACTCCGATTCCACAGGCATATTCATTTTTTATAAATGCCATGGCTTCTTTGATATATTCTCCATACCCGTTTTCTTTTCCATATTTCTTTTCTTTTGTGTTGCCCAGATAAGTATCAATCACCACATCTTTTGTAAGAACTGAAAAGAAATCATATAATCGTCCCTGCAGATAATACAGATTTGAAGTGGTACTTTCTGTATGTTTCAGAATATCCAGCACAATTTTCTTTAACTCTTCTCCACTTTCCGAACGGAAGATCAACTGCTCGCTGTTTAATCCGATATCTCGAATATATTTTCCTGCATTGGTGCCGCCTACTCCGATCCAAAGATAACTCCAGGGATCATCTTTATCTGCCTGATAGAAAGTCTGTGTACCTGGCTCGATCAGAAACCCCTGTCCGGCAGTGAGATAATGTTTTTGTCCGGACACCTGATACATTCCTTTTCCTTTCACTACAAAATGGATCAGATAATGTGGACGGGACGCCGGGCCATAGCAATGCAGCGGCCCGCATTGTGCGTAGCCGCTGTAGCTTAGATAAAAATTCTCTGAATTTTGGTTCCTGCAATTGTAAGACATATGAATCTTCCATAATATATAGTCTGCTCTCCTGTTTTATAAACAACCATTAACTTCCGGCTATATCATAAGGCCAGCGAACACTCATCTATCTTCTTTAATTCCTCTTCACTGAAGGATGCACTGTCCAGCACTTTCAGATTCTCAAGAATCTGCTGTGGACGGGATGCTCCTATAAGCACACTGGTTACGATTCCGTCACGTAGAATCCATTTCAGTGCCATCTGTGCAAGACTTTCCCCTCTTTCTGCTGCAATTGCATTCAGACTGCGGATACTGTTAAGACGTTCCTCGCTGAACTGGTCTGCATGGAGAAAAACGTCCGTCTGTGTTGACACGGCTGTCTTTTGGGATTCCATTCAGGTATCGGTCTGTGAGCATTCCCTGAGATAACGGGCTGAATGCGATAATTCCCTTTTTCTTCTCTGCTGCAGCCTGTTTCAGTCCATTTATCTCGATGGTACGGTTAAAGATATTATATCTGTTCTGATTAATGATAAACGGACAGTGCAGTTCCTCCAGAATATCTGCGGCGCGTTTCATTGTCTCACCATCATAGTTGGAAATTCCAACATACAATGCCTTTCCGCTTCTGACAATCTGTGCCAGAGCCTCCATGGTCTCCTCAAGGGGAGTCTCCGGATCCATTCTGTGATGATAGAAGATATCTACATAATCCAGACCAAGGCGTTTCAGGCTCTGGTCAAGACTGGCAATCAGATACTTACGGCTTCCCCAGTTTCCATAAGGTCCCGGCCACATGTCGTAACCGGCCTTTGTACTGATAATCAGCTCATCTCTGTATGCAGAAAATTCCTCTCTCAGGATTTTTCCAAAATTTGCCTCCGCACTTCCAGGCTGTGGGCCATAGTTGTTTGCAAGGTCAAAATGTGTAATTCCATTATCAAATGCTGTGAAGCACATCTGCTTCATATTCTCATAAACACCGGTGTCTCCGAAATTATGCCATAACCCCAGAGATAACTCCGGCAGCATCAGCCCACTGGCACCACAGCGGTGGTATTTCATGGTTTCATAACGTTTTTCATCTGCCTGATACATAAGATAATTCCTCCCTCTTCGTACAGTATGTCGAATCCGAATATTATTGTTATCATTCTCTATCGAAATAACTGTGCCACTCGCTCGTCTACGCAATTAACATAGTTATTTACGCAACAATGTACTTGATTTACTCTTTCTCTGTAATCATACATCCTGTTCCACTTATTGTGAACCTCACATGGCTAAATTCACATGCTTCCAGACGCTTTAGGCGTCAGACTGAATATCGGCGGATACGCCTGTAACTTAGGTGCGCAGTTATGCGCATTTCCCATGCCAGATATGACTGGTTCCCACATTACAGGTAGTCCGCTGTATATCTGCCTGTATCTATGCTGCTTTTAAGAATTCCATTTCTGAATGGAGTTTCCTCAGATCTGCATAGACGCATGAGGTTCTACGCTTTACAGGAGGGACTTTTGCCTCCAGCAAAGACCTTTCCGTTGCCGGAAGGGGTTTTAAAAGTTCTCTGATAAAATATCTCGCTCCTATATTACAGGATGCTGACAGGTCACAATTATATCGTTTTCCTGTCTGGAAAATACAAAGGCTGTGATTTTCCCGGTCACGTGTTACCTTCCCGGAACCATCATAAGCCAGTCTGCTGGTATTCCATGCGCAGACTCTGGATACCCGCATCCCTTTTCTGTGTGCCTGATGTTCACAGCGTTTCTGGATATCCCGTTTTCTCCACAGATGCAGTTTCTGTTTTTTCTTTCCCGGTATCTTCCCCTGCATTTCCAGATATTCGAATACGATCACATCTGCATGGTTTTCCTCTGCATATTTTACAATCGCACCTGCGATTTTCTTTCCCAGCTCTATATTCAGGCGTTTCGTATATGCCCATCTTCCCTGTGCCTGCGCAGAACCATGTTCCCTCTGGAATCTGCGGATCCGTCCCAGCGTGCGGTGCATCCGGTCTTTTTCACTGGGATGATCGATAAATTTTCTTCCCAGGACAGTTCCGTCTGCCCGCATAATGGTGCAGACTGCATCGGTATTGATCCCCAGATCCACACTGCAGATGATCTGCTCTTTTGCCGGTGTTTTTGTAAGTGTTATTTCTTCCGTATAGGAAAAACGCAGGAAATATTTATGGTGTCTTTTCTCCAGTATCGGGCAGATGCCTTTTCCCTCGACCAGTTCTTACGAAGATATTCCATATCTATATGATTTAAACGCACACAAAACCATTTCCAGTCATGACCATCATACAGTTTCAGGTATGCTTCCTCTTTTCCTTCTGCTCCCTCTCTGTACATGACATCACGGTAAAAAACAGGCATAGCATGATTCTCATACACCAGTTTCGGCATCTCTGTTTTTTCTCCTGACTTTGTCCACAGATCCATCCGTGTTTCGTAAGAAGATACACTTCCCAATGCATGCTGGATTGCAGCTCTTCTGAGGTAGGATGGCATCTTCGGGAAGCGAAGGTCAAAAATCAAAGCGTGCAGAATTCTTTTTCGTGGTATGCACCAGATGGCTCTGCGGCATTAAAAACGCCTTTTAGCATCCGGAATCTCTTCCAGTTCTTCCCACACCTGCTCATATATTTCTGTCAGACAGTCTGACCGTCAGACCGATAAAGTTCCAGTGCTGGCGGATCGGAGTATTCTGTTTTCGTACTTC